>Ga0207159_1222_pt1 | contig 11217 bp, 5 predicted proteins | sample Alteio_BWMinHeat_23_FD_153511 | JGI IMG/M metagenome (GOLD analysis project Ga0207159, IMG submission 153511) | Enriched cells from forest soil in Barre Woods Harvard Forest LTER site, Petersham, Massachusetts, United States -... | ecosystem: Environmental > Terrestrial > Soil > Temperate forest >... | reverse complement strand
TCGGGCGCCTGATCCCCGGTGTACTAAACGATGAGACTTCGGCGCTATTTGATTCTTTCCAGGATAATTTATTGGCACCTCCCGTGTACACAAGACCGGCGGATTTTCGTGGATGGAAAATTCCCGATATATTATTAAGTGGTGATCCTAAAAAAGTAGAAGAATGGAGGCATGAACAATCATTAAAAAGGACACAGGAAAAAAGGCCGGATATATTCCTGGAGTCTGATCAATAAAAGCCCCGATAAATCGGGGCCGGGACATTGTGTGAGGCTGTTATAGCAAAAATTTTCGTTTCATGGGGTTAAGGATAATTGTCAGTTCAGGTTGCGACCACTTTCATTATGAACAGGGCTCTTCATAGGGGTGTGAATAAACACCTGTATGATTTTTAGCTATCACCAGTTTCGATTTCCAAACTCTTTTGTGAAGTAGCTCATATATTAATTTAATTGTACCGAGGATCATAAATAAATTTAAAAAGGCCCCGCCAAGACTAGCAGGGCACACCCTTAACCATACGAAACCAAAATCTTTATGAGTAAAAACTATATTAATTTATCGTGAGTGTAAAAGTAATGTGCTTGCCGGGTGGAATCAATTAAAAATCGTTCAATAGGCTAAAATCGGCGTTGAAATTAGGGCTGCTCCACTAAAGGCTTATTACGGATCAATTTTACATTGCTTAATATGTTTCAATACACGGTGATTCCAAAAAAGACTTAAATCAAATGCAGAAGATAGGCAATAGGCGCAAAAATAGAAGTTGAAATAAGTGTTGCTCCATCAAAGCTTGTTACCGATCAATTTTACATTGCTTAATATGTTTCAATACACGGTGATTCCAAAAAAGACTTAAATCAAATGCAGAAGATAGGCAATAGGCGCAAAAAAGGAGTTGAAATTAGGGCTGCTCCACTAAAGGCTTATTACGGATCAATTTTACATTGTTTAATATGTTTCAATACACGGTGATTCCAAAAAGACTTAAATCAAATGCAGAAGATGGGCAATAGGCACAAAAACAGGAGTTGAAATTAGGGTTGCTCCACTAAAGGCTTATTACGGATCAATTTTACATTCCCTGTGCGTTTTAATACACCCCAGCCCTGGGTCTCACCTTTAATAGCTTGTCTGATGGAACGGAATAAAACTACATACATTAACTGACGATATACAAACCGCTGAGGCAAGAGCCAGATCAGTTTAAAAGGTTTTTGTTTTTCGAACATAAACGCTAAAAGAGACACGGCCACATCTACCAAAAGAAATAAGCCGTAAAACAATAAGATCTTATTTCTGCTATCCGGATCATGCCGGTTCCAAAAGAGACTTAATATAAACAGAAGATCGGCAATGGGCGCAAAAACGGGAGTCAGGATTTGAAATAATAAGATATTAGGAAGCGCAACCAGGCCTAAAGATTTATATTTAGGATTAAAGCAAGCGTCTTTGTTCTTCCAAAAGCTTTGCATGATGCCGTAATTCCAGCGAAAACGCTGCTTCATGAATTGATTCAATGTTTCCGGAGCCTCTGTAATAGCAATTGCCTCATCACAATTTCGAATTACATAGCCATTACGCAAGATCCGAACAGTAAGATCACAATCCTCTGCCAGTGTATCACTGGTAAATCCTCCGGCTTTTACAATAGCCTCTCTTTTAAAAGCACCGATGGCACCCGGCACTACCGTTATACAATTTATAAGATCGAAAGCCCGCCTGTCAAAATTCTGAGCGGTTGTGTATTCGATAGATTGCCAGGTAGTGAGTATAGTTCGTTCATTTCCAACTTTTACATTACCCGCAATAGCACCTACATCGGGTTGGCTGAAATACTTCATTAATTTACCGACAGCATCAGGCATTAATTGCGTGTCGGCATCTATACAAATTACGTAATCACTATCACAATTTGCAATTCCAAAATTTAGTGCCGTTGCCTTACCACCGTTATCTTTTGTCAGCACCTTTACTTTGCTCTCATTCAAAAATTTATTAGAAATTTTTTCATAAGTATGATCTGTTGAGCCATCGTCAACAAAAATAATATCAAGGTTTTCATAATTCAGCTGCAAAAGATTTTCAATTGTTTTTACTGCATTTACTTCTTCATTATATGCCGGAACAATAATGCTCACCTTATCCTTAACTTCTTTAAAAGCGGCTAATAGTTTTTTTTCTTTTTTAGACTGATAAAATTGCAGAGCCGCCAATATGCCCATAAATAAAATTCTTCCTAATCCTAATATGATTGCAACCCAAAAGGCTCCAACAAGCAATTTTTCCGACCAATAAAAAATAGCGCTGGCCCACCCGCTAAATTTTACAATGTCACCATGCACCGGCGGCATGATTACATCCTTAGGCAAATTCAATATCTCACTAACAGAAGCAAACTGTATTCCCCGCGATTTAAAATAATGAATGATCCGGGGCAAAGCCTCAACAGTGGCTTCACGATTTCCACCTGCATCATGAAGAAGTATAATTCCCCTGGTTCCATTTTGCTCTTCATATAGGTGCACGACCCTGTTGAATATAGTGTCTGCATTCAATCCATGTTTTAGATCCCAGTCATCCGGATCAATACTTTCACCTACTGTAAAATATCCATCCAGTTTTCCTCTTTCAACCGGCTTCAGTTCTTCAGGCTTTGATGGCTCTGCATCTGCATTGTAAGGTGCACGAAAAAGTATGGTACTTCTCCCGGTTGCCGTTTCAATCAACAAACGTGTCGCTTCCATTTCCGCCTCGGCTCTTTCATCGCTAACGGCTGCCATATTGGGATGTGTGAATGTATGGTTGCCTATTTCAAAACCTTCACGATAAATTCTTTTTAAAAGGGGAAGATGATTTTCTGCATTGATACCAACAATAAAAAAAGCAGCGGGAACTTTTTCTTTTTCCAAAATATCAAGAATACGGGGAGTATACTCAGGATCAGGACCGTCATCGAATGTTAATACCACCCGCCGTGTTACCTTAATATCTGTAACAACAGAATCCTGGCTAATAATTTTTCCGGATTTCTTTTTAGTGATCGTAATTTTTTTATACAGTGTATCTTCCTTTAAAACTCTTCCAAATCTCTTTATAACGTAACGGGTAGGTAGCTGCCGGTAATTTTCTTCACTCACTAAATTTTCAGTAGAATCATTTTCTATAGCAATAATACCTTTTTGCGGATTGCTGACTATATCAAGCACCTCGCCATCTTCAATATAATCTGGCTTCTCCGTAATCATATCAATGGTATCGAGTGATGAAAAATTAAATGGATGTGAAGTCAACGCCTCATCACTTAAATCCCTGCTATAGAAGCTCCAGATGCGTTCATCTTCAGAGCCGAGACGCCATAGTGCCACTCCAGCGGTGCCATACTGATCCGCAAAGCGGATAGTATTAAAATTACTTCCCGCGTCAAGAAAATAAACCTTGTGATCTGTACTGTCCACATCTGTATAGCTAAAAGAACAATTATAGGAATCGTTATCAAAATCAATCGGTGCATTAAAGGTTCTTGCAGTTGATAATGCCTGCTGATAGGTGACAATTTCTCCTTCATCCCCATCAGGCCAATCGTAACCATATCCCGCTATGGCCAAAACTATTTTTGATGGTGGGATTTTTTTTGCAATTTCATCCGTTTCTTTCTCTATCCATTTCTGATCACTTATAGGGCCGGGCACACTTTGGCTCCAATGTTGGTCATACGCCATTAAAAAAATATAGTCATCGTATTTTGCAAGTTCCTTTACATCATAATCTTCGTCACTTGGCAAAATATCCTGTGTGATCAAAAACCCATCCGGATGAAGTTTTGCAGAAAGCTCTTTCAAAAAAACCTGCATGGGCTTAATGCTACTTTCCTTTATTTCTTCGAAGTCAATATTTACGCCCTGGAGTTTATATTTTTGCAGGTATCTGTAAATATCATTGATAAGTTGTTCTCTTTTTGCGGCACTTTGAAGAACCTTATCTAATAATTCTCCGCTGAAAGTTCCGGTATGTGAGGCATCTACATTCGAAAGAATAGGAAGAATTCTGACATTATGTTGTTTCATTAAACCGAGCCCCGTCGTATCAATAGGCGTGTTTACTTTACCGGTCGCGGAATCAATAAAAAACCATTCAGGTATCACTGTATTCAAATCGCTGATGTGTGATTGTAATGAGAAAGAAGCCTGCGGATCCCAATCGACGTAGAAAGCAGCCCTCATTTTTTCTGTACTGGTTTTCTTCTTTACAGCAGCCAGTTTTTTTTCGGCCGCGATCAATGAAGCATTACGCTGTTTAACTTTTATAAAATCAGCGATCCCTTTATACCTGGCTGTTTCCTTTTTTGTAAATCCTTTTGGTATAGTTTCAGTGCTTTTTTTATGTGCCTGGGAAAATAAAGGGAGCTGTGGTTTAATATCGGTTTTCCAGGCGATCCACACAACCGGGATAAGCAGGATAAGAAAAAAAATAGCCAGCCGGGTAAACCACTGGAATGTTTTCCATCGTAGTGGCGAGGAGGTTTGAAAGATTTGTTTTACCGTATTCATTTTCGTGGCACAAAATTATCAAGACAAATGCCTGTTTCCATGCAAAACTATAAATTAGTAAAAATCTAACACTAAGAGATCAGTTCCTCGGCTTCTTTAAGGGCAAGACGGCAAGTAGTATCAATTAAAATAAAGTTATTATTTATACTTCCAAGATCCGTTTGATTTTCAGAGTCCGTTTCTATTTGTTGGAGTAAAGGTGTAAGTTGCTGCAAGCCCACGTAAGAAACGGTCGATTTCATGGAATGGGCAACATAGGCTATTTTCTTGAAATTTTTCTGTTCTATTGCGGCCTTAAGCTCATTTAATTCCTCCGGTAGCTGGAGAGAAAAAGACCTGATCATGTTTTTTTCAAAGTTCTTATCGCCTTTTGAAAGTGTTTGCAGATATTCAAGATCAATTAAAGAAGCCTTTGCCTTGACACTGATTTGTGCATATTTATTAATAAGCTTATATAGCTGCTCTTCATTAAGCGGCTTTGATATGTAGTCATCCATACCTGCACCAAAGCATTTTTCTTTTTCACCGGTCAACGCATGAGCCGTCATTGCAATAATTGGCATCGACAAATGAAGATCGTTCCTTATTCTATCTGTTGCTGTATAGCCATCCATTTCAGGCATCTGTATATCCATCAGAATTATGTCATATTCTGAAGTTTTTTGTTTTAATAATTCTACTGCCTCGGCTCCATTTGTTACCAATTTAAAATCAATTTGCCATTGTTGCAGCAGGTGTTGCATCAATTTTTGATTCATCTGGTTATCTTCTGCCACCAATATTTTTATTTTTTTAAGAAGAGGTTCATTTACTAAAACAGAATAAGGGGATGAACTGATCTCCGTATCATTTGCAACCTGGTAGGACAGCGCTACAATAAATACAGAGCCTTTGCCAGGCTCACTTTGAACAGAAATAGAGCCGTTTTGAATTTCTATTAGTTGTTTAACAATTGACAAGCCAAGCCCGGTGCCTCCATATCTTCTTGTAGTTTCCGGCTGCGCCTGGTGAAAACGTTCAAAAATTGTTTTTTGTTTCGCCGTTTCAATTCCAATTCCTGTATCAGAAATGGTAAAACAAATACGGACAGTTTCTTCTTTTTTGCCAATGCAATCTACATTTATTGTTACACCGCCTTCGTGAGTAAATTTCAAAGCATTGCTGATCAGGTTAATTAAAATTTGTGTTAACCGAACGGCATCACCTTTTAGTATCCTGGGTACTGAATCGCTTACTTCTGCACGCAAATACAGGTTTCGGTTTTTGGCCTTTACACTCATCATTGTGACGAGTGAATCCAGTAGTTCTTCCAGGTTGAAAGGAAGTACTTCAATATGCATCATTCCGGATTCAATGCGGGACAGGTCCAGGATATCATTAATGATTGTCAATAAATTTTCTGAGGAAGAACGGATGGACCTTACATATTCCTGCTGGTTCTTGTCAAGATTAGTTTTGTGTAAGAGGCCCGTGAAACCCAGGATGGCATTCATGGGAGTCCTGATCTCATGGCTCATATTTGCTACAAATTGTTCCTGTGTCTTCGAGGCCGTTTTTAATTTTTTTTCTGAAGTATCTAATGTTTCAATTAATTTTTGCTGACGCTGTCCCTGGTCAATAAGATACCAGAATGTTATAATTGAAGCCAGGCATGCAATGATAGCCAAAATAATTCCCCAACTTTTGGCTTTAGCTCCATTCGTACTTACAGAAGCTGAAATATTACTAAGAGTCAATTGCCTGTTATCACTAATTTGTGTAATAATCTGGATAAGGCTGTCCCTGATCATTCTTCCGCGAAGAGTACGAATAAAACTCAACGCTGAATCTTTTCCTTTAATGTAAAGAGTGTTCATTGCCTGCTTGCTGTTCTCAATTTTTTCGGTCATTAAAAACTGAAGCTGATCCAATAATGTCGATTCCGAAGTAGCTCTTATCGTTTTGTCAACTTCTGCAAGTTCTTTTTGAATATTATCATAATCTTTATTTAACTCCTGTTCGTGTGGTTCATCGTTATTGGTGATTAAGTCTCTTAGTGCACTCTCAGAAAAAATAATATCAGTTTGCAATTTTTGCAACCTGGTTTTTATCTGAAGTTCATTTAGCAAGCTTTCATTGTCCGTAATAAGGTTCTTAATGCTTTTTCCTGAATTGAACTGAAGAAAAACGATCAGAATGATACTTGCCAGAAAAACGATCAGGATAAAATATTTGAACCTTCTCCCTATCATGCCGGGAAAGAATTGATTTAACGTAAATTACAAAAAATCCAATTGAACAATTTACGCATCTTTTCTAAGACGTCTGTAACATAAAAAAATAGTAACGATCGAAGCGACTGCGACGAGAGTAGTAAGCAGTAGAATAAAAGCCCGTTGCTGGTTATTTAATTCCGACAAAAAAAGATACTCACTGGCTGCTAAAGCCAATATGCAAAGAAGAAAAATAATAATGTACTTCATCTTCATAAATATAACCTGTCTTTCAATGCATCCGGAAATAACGACCCGGTCAAATTTATAAGCTACCCGGGAAAATAAGGATCAAATTAGCTGGCAGTTTGTTTTTTATCGTTGAAAGACGTGAAACTATCGCCGGTCTTATAAGAGATTAAGCCGGCTATTCAGGAGAGTTTTATATGCGTCAGCCACCGGGATGGCCACTCCATTTATATTGATAACTCCCTCTTCAATAAAATCAATTTTGTTAAGGGCTACTATATAGCTGCGATGCACCCGCATAAATTTCAGCGAAGGCAATTTTTCTTCTATCGATTTTAATGTGGCATGGACAATATGAAATTTCTGAGAAGTAAAAATTTTTACGTAATCACCCATTGCTTCAAGGTATAGAATATCATCCGAGCTGACTTTTTTCAGAATACCATTATCTTTTATAAATACAAACTCTTTGTCCTTCACTTCTATTTGTTCTTTGTTGCTCTCTATAGCTTCCCTGACACGGTCGATCGCTTTAATAAAACGGGCCGGCTCTATTGGCTTCACTAAATAATCAACAACATTTAATTCAAAAGCGTCAACAGCATAATTGGTCTTAGCAGTTGTAAAAATGATAAACGGGCTTTTCTTACCCAGGTTTTTTATAAGTTCTAACCCGGTCATTCCGGGCATTTCAATGTCAAGAAGTAAAAGGTCAACAGGTTTTCTGCCTACAAGGTTATAGGCTTCCATTGCATTTTCACATTCATAAACCAGGGAAAGGTCATGAACCTGTTCCACAAGTTTTTTCATGGCCATGCGGGCTATTGGGTTATCATCGACAATAATGCAATTCATGGTTTCGCAATAAAGGAATAACAATTTAAAAAATAACTCTGAAATTTCAAGTCCCCCGTCACCAAATAATCTGAATACCTGTAGGGTTACCCGTAAAAATTATATCAAACATAATCAATCCGGTGCTTGTACTGATGTAAGTATTCCTCTTTAACTCGGAGGCCGTTGGTACTTCATCTAAAGTTTTACCGTTTATAAGAATTTTTGAAATCTTATCCTTGTTTTGAGAAACGACTAAATATTTTAATTCTCTGGATAGTGGTTTGCCGGAGAAGCTTCCATTATTAGAACTGATCTTTAATTCTAACGTTTTTCCCTTTTTACCGGCTGATGAAAAGTTGATCAACTCAAATTTTTTCTTTTCTATACTTTTTTTCGATTGCCCGTCGTCATCATAAAATTCAAAGGAAGATTTATTCTTTGATTCAATGTAAGTAATCAACAAATGGCTATCATCAATTTTTAAGTTATTGGACATTTGTTTTTGTTGATCATTTTCAGGAAAATTGATCATGGTTATAAAACCTCCTTCTCTATAATAAACAGGAAAATCCCAAATATTAATTTTATCAGTGTGCCACTTGTTACCTTCTATTAAAGAGAAAGTTTCAGGATTTAGCCATTCGCCTTGTGGCAAATAATATTTTCGTTCTGTTGCGCCTTTTTCAAATACAGGTGCAACCAAAATATTTTCTCCCCACATATATTCATCTTCAACTCCCGTGGCAGTTGTATCATCTGGAAAATAGTAATACAGCGGAGCCATTAATGGTTTACCATATCTAGTATGCCCATAAGCGAGTGAATAATTGTATGGCAGCATTTGATACCTGGTTCTTATTGATGCTTTTGCATATCCACGATAGTGTTCATCAATCAATGCCGGTTCACTCGGAAAGCTGAATGCGTTTGGATCTTTTTCATACAAGGCTGTTCCATGCGGACGAAAGATAGGTGTGAATGCTGCAAACTGAAGCCATCGTACATATAACTCATTATCGCCTTCACCACCAGCAAAGCCGCCTGCATCACTATGCACATAAGGAACACCACTCATACTCATGCCGAGCAAAATAGGCAGTTGGGCCCGGAATCCACTCCAGCTTCGGCTTACATCACCTGTCCATGGAAAAATAGAATAGCGCTGGCTTCCGGCAAAACCACTTCGGTTCAAACTAAACAATCTTTTATTTGGAAATTCCTGTGCATAATGTTCATACAACATTTTTGTCCACGTGTGACCATACATATTATGTACTTCATCAGCTTTGAACAAGCGTTTATATCCATCGTCTTTTAAGTTGTGATAAAGATCTGACGGATGTTTCTCCGGTTCGCCCAGGTCACCCCACCAACCTTCAACGCCAATATCCATTTGCTTTTTATAAAATTTCCAGAACCATTGTTGGGCATCTTTTCTGAAAATGTCAATGAGCCCACCGTTGCCAAAATAAAAATCCGTCAGGTAATATGATTTCCCGGTACTATCAACGGCCAGGTATGGTTTTGATGCCTGGTAATTTTTTGATGTCTCTACAAAGTATGGCTCTGTTACGAGGATTGTTTTAATACCATCATTTTTGAAGTCAGCTATCATTTTTTTTGGATCAGGCCATACTTGTTTATTCATCCAACCGAGATTTCCCAGGGTATGCTTAATGCTATCACCAAACCAAAAAAGATCAAAAATGATAGCGTCAACAGGAATATTTTGCTCCTTCATTTTTGAAAGAATCTCTTTCACCTGTGTCTCGCTTGTATAACCAAAGCGACTCATAAAATTTCCGAAAGCCCAGCGCGGAGGCAGCGGCTGAGTGCCTGTCAGCTTATAATAAGATTTTAATACTTGCTGATAGTCACCAAAAATTACGTACACATTCAACTCACCGGATGAAGCCCCGTACTCCAAAATGTTGCTTTTTGTTTTACCTATATCGAGATAACTTTTTGATGGGTTATCAAAAAATAATCCATAGCCTTTTGAAGAAGTGATAAAAGGAACGGAGTAATTTAAATTATCAGCGCCTTCGCCATAGCCATACCATGGATTGTTGTAAAGATTGAGCCGGTAGCCACGACGGTTCAATGGCAACGCCCTTTCCCCGGCGCCGAAAATCATTTCATCGTTCTGAAGTGGAAAATAGAATCCTTTATATCCATCTTTTTCATGTGTTCCAATAATAGCCGGTCTTCCTTTTAAAAAAATAGTATCATCATTCAATTTCACTTCAAAAGGATAACTCATCATTGACGGAACTTTCAATATCACCGCATCGCTGACTTGTTCACCGTTTTTATAGCTTACAGGTTCAAATTTTATTTTGTAGATATTTCCAGTATAGTGATAAACAGTAAACTTGCCTTTCTGCGTAGTAAAAGATTTAATAGTCCCATAATCAGCCTGCGTAAATGCAGCAGAAGAAAAAAACAGAACAAAAAAGAGCCAATATAACTTTCTCACAAAACAAATTATTTGGAAACTAAATAAAATAAGCGCAGAATTGACCTGGCTAAAATTTTGACATCTTTTTGCCGGACTATTATCAATCAATTAAAAAATAAGCGGGTTATTGTCCAGTAAGCCGCCACTATCGCAATTATTGCTGATACGGGATAAACGATTCGTTGCCTGTACCAGGTTTTTTTACCCCATAATGCAACTAGCAAGGTAAATATTAAAACAATGATTGTAGCCTGTCCGAGTTCAACACCACCATTGAATGCAAGAATAGAAGTATAAAATTTATTTGGTGGCAAGCCAATTTCATTCAAAGCGCTGGCAAAGCCCATACCATGGATCAGGCCAAACATGAAAACAATTAGTATTCTCCATGGCTTCAATTCCGAAAATAAAATATTTTCAATGGCCACAAAACATATTGACAGAGCGATAATGGGCTCGGTAATGGCAGAGGGAACCACAATAATATTCTTCATGCTAAGTGCTAACGTGACTGAATGAGCAACCGTAAATGCGGTGGCTTGCCAAAGTATGGTCTTTATTTTATTGCTTAACAAACATAAAGCCGATACAAATAAAATATGATCCAGTCCACCGGGAATTATATGATGAAATCCAAGCTCCAGGTAATAAACCAAAACTGCCTCTGTTGGCGCTTTTTCTAATGAGTAGTTTATTGTATGAGCAAAAATTGGACATGAAAGAAACAAGCCTGCGACCAATAGAAAGAAAGCAATTTTATATTTCAGAAATTCTTTTTTCATTTTTAAGAACTATATTAATGAATTCAACATTTGCTCCGCTTCCATTTTTAATAATGGAGAAATATTCGGATTATTCTTCAATGCCAGCTGTAAATAATTTTTACCTTCTGTTTTGTCGCCGGTTTTGGCGCAGATCAAACCTGCCC
>Ga0207159_1220_pt1 | contig 11422 bp, 8 predicted proteins | sample Alteio_BWMinHeat_23_FD_153511 | JGI IMG/M metagenome (GOLD analysis project Ga0207159, IMG submission 153511) | Enriched cells from forest soil in Barre Woods Harvard Forest LTER site, Petersham, Massachusetts, United States -... | ecosystem: Environmental > Terrestrial > Soil > Temperate forest >... | reverse complement strand
AATGGATATTAAAGAACCTCGTGTTCTTTTTATTCCTTGCCTTTCTTACAGTTCTGTATATAGCAAACGGGCAGAAGGCCGATAAAACGATTCGTGATATTAATGTTACGGCAAGGCAAATACGGGAGCTTAAGTACGAATATAAAACGTTGAAAAGTGAGGAGATATTCCGAAGCAGGGAGGCACAGATCGTTCAGGCGGCATCTGCATTAGGGCTAAAACTTTCAGCTCAGCCACCTATGCATCTTGTAATGCCCGAGAGCCAAAATAATAATGAAAAACCATGATAACCGACAATCCTGTGATAATTGATTTTAAAAAGTTGCTGACCTTAAAACATCATTAACAATTGCAAACTTGGAAGTAAAGCGCGACATATTGTGGAGAGTTTATGTTAGCTACATAGTGGTGGCTGTTATTTGTGTTGCGATACTGGTAAAGGCTTTTTATATACAACAGGTTGAAGGTAAATACTGGAGAAGTATGAATGACAGCCTTCATGAGAAAATGGAAGAAATAGAGGCAGAGCGAGGCACGATCTATAGCGAGGATGGAGAAATGTTAAGTACAAGCATCCCTCAGTTTGATATATATATAGATTTTGGCGCTGATGGGTTGCGCGAAAATAATGGAAAACGTTTCCAGGAAAATCTTGATTCATTAAGCTACGACCTGGCAAACCTGTTTAAAGACAGAAGTAAGAATGCATACAGGGAAATTTTAAAGCAGGGATACAATTCGGGAGACCGTTATTTCCCCTTGCTTAAGAAGGTAAACTTTGGTGATTATGAGGAATTGAACAAATTTCCACTGGTCAGGCTTGGCAGGAATAAAAGTGGCTTTATACCTTATGTGAGAAACATCCGCCTTAACCCTTATCAAATGCTGGCCTACAGGACCATAGGTTTAGACAGGGAGAATTCACAGAAAGTTGGCCTTGAGGAAACTTATGATACACTGCTAAAAGGAAGGACCGGCAAACGTTTGGTACGATACATAGCCGGAGGGATAGCTATACCGGTAGATGATGATTACCAGATTGAACCCGAAAATGGAAAGGACATTATTACAACCATTGACACCCATATACAGGATATAACCGAGAATGCCTTAATGAGCATGATGAAAAGCAATGAGGCACAACATGGCTGCGCTATTGTGATGGAAGTTAAAACAGGTAAGATAAAAGCGATAGCAAACCTTGGTTTAAGACCTGACGGAAATTATTGGGAAGACTTTAATTATGCAATGACACCAACAGAACCAGGATCGACTTTTAAACTGGTTACACTGATGAGTATGCTGTCCGATAAAAAAATATCGCTCAGCAGCATGGTTAATCTTGAAGGTGGCCGTTGGAATATTAATGGACGTATGGTGATAGATGCAGAGGAGTATGATAAAACAGATAACATGGTGACAGCAAAGCGGGCTTTCTAATCAATGCGCCAGCTAATTATTATGATTTGCTTGAAAGAAATATAGAACAGAATATTGTGAGCGACATAAAAAGTGCGGACATATTTCATGTATTTGCAGAAAATAAAAAGGACCTGGAAAAGCATTTCAAAACCATTATTGCAAAAGCAAAGAATGAAGCAGTTATATGGATATCGTGGTATAAAAAGTCAGCAAAAATATCTACTGATATTACTGAAGATGTTATCAGGTCAATCGTACTACCAACAGGTTGGGTAGACATAAAAGTTTGTGCAGTAAGTGATATATGGAGCGGTTTGAAAATAATGAAGCGTAAAGAAAACAGGTAACAGTTTTTTGCGCAGCTTTATATTTGCTTTTACTTATGCATCCCAAATATCTTTCCATAAAAGATTTTACTTACGAATTACCGGAAAATAAAATTGCAAAATATCCATTATCTCAAAGGGATGAAAGTAAATTACTTATTTACAGGGATGGGAATATAACAGAAAGTACCTATAGCAAGCTTGATGAGCAAATTTCGCCTTTATCAATGCTCATTTTTAATAACACAAAAGTTGTTGAAGCAAGGCTGCTGTTTAAAAAATCCACAGGCACCATTATTGAACTTTTTTGCCTTGAACCGCCAGAACAATACAGTGACATTACAACAGCTATGCTGCAGAAGGGAAAGGTGTTTTGGAAATGTCTTGTTGGCGGAGCAAAAAAATGGAAAGATGAACCTTTGCAAAAAGAGATTGAAACAGAAAATAAATCCATTACATTAATTGCGAAAAAAGTTGAAACTCATAATGATCATTTTTTAATTGAATTTAGCTGGACTGATGGGGCACTAACCTTTGCAGAGATCCTGCATTTTGCTGGTTTGATACCCCTGCCGCCTTATTTGAACAGGGTGGCTGACGATAATGATAAGATCAGTTATCAAACAATTTATGCCAAATATGATGGCTCGGTTGCGGCGCCTACAGCAGGTTTACACTTTACAAATGTGCTTTTAGAAAAGCTGGGTAAAAAAAATATACAAAGCAATTTTGTTACTCTGCATGTTGGAGCAGGCACCTTTAAACCTGTAAAAGCGCCGGTTATGCAGGAGCATGAAATGCATGCGGAATTTATTGAAGTGAAAAAAGAATTTATTGAAGACCTGCTTAAAAATATTGATAATAAAATTATTGCAGTCGGTACAACATCGCTCCGTACCGTTGAAAGTTTATACTGGATGGGGGTTAAGATAAGCGAAAGGTTAAAAGTTAAAAATGCAGGCGAAATTATTTCAGACGACATTTTAATACGCCAGTGGGATGCATATGAGCTGCCACAAATACTGCCGGCCAGGGAAGCTTTACAATATTTACTGCACTGGATGAATATAAACAACACAGAATGCCTTGTTACGAAAACACAGATTATAATAGCCCCCGGCTATACATTAAAAATAGCAGGCGCCCTTATTACTAATTTTCATCAACCGCAATCCACCCTATTATTACTGGTTGCTGCCATTGCCGGCGACGACTGGAAAAAAATGTATGCCTATGCCCTGGCACATGATTTTCGTTTTTTAAGTTATGGAGATGGCAGCCTGATCTTTAAAAGGGAAGAATGATTGCACTATTGTTTAGCCAGGGGTACCTCCACAATAAAAGTGCTTCCTTTACCAAGTGTGCTTTCCACCCTTACTTTTCCTTTCAGGGCATCAATAATTGTTTTTACATAACTCATGCCTAGCCCAAAGCCTTTTACATTATGTACATTGCCAGTATGGGCTCGGTAAAATTTTTCAAAAATCCGTTTAACAGTTTCTTTGCTCATACCAATGCCGTTGTCTTCAATCTTAATGACCAGGTTCTTTGACGTGCTGTGTGTTGTAATACGTATAAGCAGGCTTTCCCGCGAATATTTAACCGCATTGTCTACCAGGTTATTTATCATATTGGTAAAATGAGTTTCATCGGCCAATATCGTATCGTTTGCTGCATTTAAAAGCAGTTCTATTTTACCGTTCTTTTCCTGCAATTGTAAATTAAAATTGTCAGTAACTTTTTTAATAATATCATTTACATGCAGTGCTACTATATTCATCTTAATATCCTGCCTTTCCATCAGGCCTGCCTGCAAAATAGTCTCAACATGCTTGTTCATTCTTTTGCTTTCTTCTTTAATTATGCCGCTGAAATATTGCAATTTCTCTGCATCCCTTTGTACTTTCTCATTACGCACAGCGTCAACAGCAAGCGATATGGTCGCCAACGGTGTTTTCAACTCATGTGTCATATTATTTATAAAATCACTCTTAATAAGGCTAAGCCTTCGCTGCACAAGCATTGTCCGTACTGTAAGATAAAATGCAGCAATTACAATAGCAGTAAATAAAAAAGCACCGGCCACCATCCATGTAAGGTATCTCCAAACCTGTGTTTTAAATTCAGGAATTATTATCCACAGCTGCTCGTAAGCGGTTGTTTCTATAATTGGGTTGGTCTCTGCAGAAATAGCCATTGCCCGCTGTAGAAAATGGCTGGTATCCATAGATACCTCAATATAGTTTTTAGACTGCATCTCCACAAGGTTATCATCGCCATTGGAAGTTATAGCAAACTCAAAATCAAGGTTCTTCAACCCCTCCTTATCAAGCTCTTTCCGTATTTTATTATATATGTCGGTATTGGTGTAATGCTCCGATATCGTAGGTGGTTTAACAACCGGCAGACCCAGGTTGTCAGGAAAGAATTTGATCTGTGGTTTTCGCTGCAGGCGCATTAAAGGCCCGGAATAAATTTGCTTGCCAAGGTCGCGGGTAACGTCAAACATTGCCTTATCAACCTTATCAATAAAGCTTTCCTGTGTTACCTGGAAAAGATTGGAAAACCACGACAGTTGTATGATAATGACTCCAACGATGGACAGCGCTATCAAAACAATAATAATAGGTATTATTTTCTTCATTCCCGCAAAAGTATTGTGTATAAAGGGCTTTATCCCTTTCTGGCAAGGTTTATGAACTTTTTAACGCAATAAATATCAGAATAATTATTTTCATTATTACAAGTAAAGTGCTAAATTTCAAATTATGAAAGATATTTTACCGGGAAAAATATTGATCGCAGACCCATTTTTAAAAGATCCCAATTTTATGAGGTCTGTAATTTTTTTGTGCGAACACCAGCCCGAGGGGAGCTTTGGGTTTGTATTGAACAGAACTTATCCGCACACAATAGGCGAGCTTATAAGCGATCTTGAAGGGTGCAAATTTCATGTAAATTATGGAGGGCCTGTGCAGCCGGATACAGTACATTTTTTGCACCGCTGCCCAGGCCTTATCACCGGGGGCATAGAAGTTACCGATGGCATTTACTGGGGCGGTGAGTTTGCAGAAGTAGTAAGCCTTATAAACCGGAACAAACTTTCGTTCTCGAATATCCGGTTTTATATTGGTTACAGTGGCTGGGCAGAAGGGCAGTTAGATAATGAAATGGAGCAAAAAAGCTGGGTAATAACAGAGGGAAACAAACAGCTTGTTTTTCACAGGAATATTGACCATATCTGGAAAGAAGCGCTGAAACAAAAAGGCGGGGAATATGAGCAATTGATCAATTACCCAATTGATCCGCAATTGAACTGATAATGGCGGTATTGCTAATAAACACTGTTATAAAAATGCATTTTTTTTTATAAATGCTATACGGCAAAGTATTCACATTGACCTACCCCTTTTCCAAGATTTGTAATTAATGAGCAATATTTTACAGGTTACAATGGTGTTAAGCTTGTATACCCAAACAAAACATTTCCCCATTTCAGTTTCAATTTGTATTTTTCCTCATTGTTCAAGAGTGTTCTGAAAGATGAACTGAGCGTAGCAACGAAGATGCTTATGGTGTAAAAGCCCGTAACCTAAAATAAAAATGTTCCATGCTTGTAAAAACGTTTGGCAGTGCTGTATATGGGGTTGAGGCAATTTCTATTACCATTGAAGTGAATGTAAGCAACGGCCAAAATTATTTTATAGTGGGTCTGCCGGATAGTTCTGTTAAGGAAAGTATGCAACGGATAGAGAGTACCATAAAAACAAATGGGTACCACATGCCGCGCACCAAAATAGTGGTGAACCTTGCACCCGCGGATATTAAAAAAAGCGGCAGTGCCTTTGATCTCCCTATAGCTATTGGCGTACTGGGTGCAAGCGAACAGATAGAGCAGCCTGAACGTTTAAGTGATTACGTGATGATGGGCGAGCTTAGCCTGGATGGAAGCATTCAGCCAATAAAGGGAGCCTTGCCTATTGCCATACAGGCGCGTAAGGAAGGTTTCAAAGGCTTAATAGTACCTAAACAAAATGTGCGTGAGGCTGGCATGGTAAATACCCTTGCCGTGTATGGCGTCAGCCACATAAAAGATGTGATAGGTTTTTTTGCAGATGAAAAAAGTTTACAGCCCGTTGAAGTAAATACAAGGGATGAATTCTTTCACTCACAATACAGTTTTGATGTTGACTTTAATGATGTAAAAGGCCAGGAAAATATTAAACGGGCTTTAGAGATAGCAGCAGCAGGGGGCCACAACGCCATACTGATAGGGCCTCCGGGTGCCGGCAAAACAATGCTGGCCAAGAGATTGCCGACCATATTGCCACCATTAAGCTTGCTTGAAGCGCTGGAAACAACAAAGATTCACAGCGTTGCGGGTAAGATGCCGGAGAACAGTTCGCTTATAAGTAAAAGGCCTTTTCGTTCACCGCATCATACCATTAGCGATGTGGCACTTGTTGGCGGTGGCGGAATACCACAGCCCGGCGAAATATCATTGGCACATAATGGCGTATTATTTTTAGATGAACTGCCTGAATTTAAGCGCACAGTGCTTGAAGTAATGCGCCAGCCCATGGAGGAAAGAAGGGTCACTATTTCAAGGGCGAAAGTAGCGTTAGATTTTCCAGCGAATTTCATGCTTATTGCGAGCATGAACCCCTGCCCTTGCGGATATTACAACCACCCGGATAAAGAATGTACTTGCCCGCCCGGCGCAGTGCAAAAATATTTGAACAAAATATCGGGGCCGTTATTGGATAGAATTGACCTGCATGTTGAAGTAACGCCGGTTGCGTACAGCGAACTGAGCGGCAAAGGCAAAGGCGAGTCCTCTTCTGATATCCGTGTGCGTGTTATAAAAGCAAGAGAGATACAAACGGAGCGTTATAAAGATTCACCGGGCATGTATGCCAACGCACAAATGAGCAGTAAACAACTACGCGAAATATGCGCGATAAATTCAGCAGGTGAGGCCCTGTTAAAAAGGGCCATGGAACGTTTGAATTTAAGCGCCCGCGCTTATGACCGCATTTTAAAAGTAAGCCGCACTATCGCCGACCTTTCAGCCAGTGCGGATATAAAAGCCGAACATCTTGCCGAAGCCATACAATACCGGAGTTTGGATAGAGAGGGCTGGGCAGGGTAAAAGGCAACTCCTTATCTATTATATACATTCGAACTGTTCTTAAAATCTCATATATCATGCACACTAAACTTATTGCAGCTCTTTTATTTGTTATTATTTCAACGCCAATTTTAGCACAATCTTCTTCTGCCAAAATAGAGTACGGTAATAACAAAGCAGCCGGCCGTTACCTTAATACCCGTGGCTTTAATATGTATTATGAAGTGTATGGCAGCGGCAAACCGTTGCTTTTTATTCATGGTAACGGGGGATCAATAAGTGCTTTTACAAACAATATCCCTTTTTTTGCGAAGCAATATAAAATAATAGCCGTTGACAGCCGCGCACACGGCAAATCTGTTGACCCGTCTGATTCATTGTCCTTTGAAATGATGGCTGACGATTTTAATGCATTGCTGGATACTCTGCACCTCGATAGCTGTTATGTAATTGGCTGGAGCGATGGTGGTATTAATGGCCTGCTGCTGGCGATACGCCACCCGGACAAGGTAAAAAAGCTCGCGACAACAGGGGCAAACCTTACACCAGATACCCTTGGCCTTACACCCTATGTTTACAACCTGGTAAAAAATGGCAGTGCAGAGCTAAGGGCGAAAAAGCAAACACCTGAAGTAAAGAATCAATTAAAGATATCGGACCTTGACCTTTACCAACCGAATATAACGTTAGATCAGTTGCACACTATACAATGCCCCACCTTGGTAATCGGCGGCGACCATGATGTAATTCCTGTGCTGCATACTGTGCAGATCGCGCAGAATATCCCCATGTCTTATTTATGGATCATACCGAACTCCGGCCATTCAACCCCGGTATTTAAGAAAGACCAATTTAATAAAATTATTAGTGATTTTTTTAGTACTCCGTATAGAAAGATCGAAGGAAATGATACATTTAAATAAACATAAAAATATGGCAAGCTTTACATTTATTTACTTGTAATGTACCATCCATATTGTACTTATGGACGGCCTATAAAAGTCCATGGGTAAAGCTTTAGGCGGAATAAATACCGGGTTAAACCCTTGAAGACATTTTTTAAAACATAAACCTGCGTATCTTTAGTAAAAGTGTTAAATGCTTTGCCCTTTATATAAATATGTGAGACTGCTATTTGTGTTCACAGTTCTAATACCCCATTTTTTAATAGCACAAATACCGCCCAAATTTCAATACTACACTATTGCTGACGGCCTTTCAAATAATTATGTCACCTCAATCATCCAGGATCACAGGGGCTTTATGTGGTTTGGCACGAACGAAGGGCTAAACCGCTTTGACGGCTACCAGTTCATCAATTATAAATTTGATCCGGATAATACTGAAAGATCCCTTACCAATAGCTGGATAGAAGCTATTTATGAAGATAAAGAAGGCACTATATGGGCAGGCACCCGCAATTGCATTTCAGCACTCAACACCGTAACAGGGCTTATCCGCAACTACAGTTACAGGGAAAGGCTTTTTGTATCATCTATATTACCCGATGAAGATGTAAATAAATTATGGGTTGGTACAGATGCAGGATTATTTTTACTAGATAAGAAAACGGGCAACTGGCAGCATTACCCGCTGCCCTTTAAAAATAAAATTTTTATCAGGTCTGTGATCCAAGACCATTATCATCGTCTTTGGCTTACTACATACAGCGATGGGGTACTTGTTTATGACCTTAAGAAGAGGGATTACAGGCAATTTATAATACCGGAACTGGACAAACACCTTTCGCGCTCCAGTGCAATATTGGGTACGTCTTTACTTGACAGAAATAATAATTTATGGATCACTTCCTGGTATTCAGGTTTGATATGCATAAATACAGTTACTGAAAAAATAACCAGGTATGTACATGATGACATGAACAGGTTCTCTATTGGCGGCAATGGAGGAAAAGACCTTTTGGAAGATGCAGATGGAAAAATTTGGATAGCAGGATTAAAAGATGGTTGTTTTATTTATGATCCCTCAAAAGATCAATTTAAAAACCATCCGTTTGACAACATACAGGGAGGGTTAACCGGGCTGGAGGCTTCATCAATATATAAGGGCGGCAATGGCATTTATTGGATAGGTACGGACAAAGGCCTTAATAAATATGATGCAACCAATCAAAAAATACAAACCGTTTCATTTTCGTCTAGTGTTAACAGCAGCAATACAACAGATATTATTGTAAATGTTATTCTTTCAATTGTAAAAGAGAACGACAGTTTGCTATGGGTTGGTACCCGGCGGGGCCTGTACCTTATTAACCGGGTTAACGACCTTGCACTGTCTAAAATCATATTGGGCAAGCCTTATATTTACTGCGTTGCAAACTGCCTGCTGAAAGATGAAAATGGTGTTTTATGGATAGGCGGAGATGGTTGCTTATACAAGTGTGTTTTTAATAAAAGACAAAACACCTTCCAGGCCACGCAGCTTCTGCCCGGGAAGACAAAGGCATCTCTTATCTCGTTGTATAATGATCATAATGGAAACATGTGGGCAGGAACCTACCACGACGGGTTATTTAAATTAAACATTGCAACAGGCGGGTGTGCCCATTATATGCCATCCAGGTTGCTGCATCATCAAACAAATGATAACATTATCTCCGGTATAATTCCTCTGCACAACGGCAAACTGCTTATAGGTACCAATGGGGACGGGTTATGTGTATTGGACCCGGTAAATGATTCCTTTACTGAGGTTACCCTTAACGACAGGGGGACAATTAGTAAAACGGACAACGCGTCTGTTCTTTCTGTTATAAGGGACAGCAAAAAAAATATATGGATCGCAACTCAATTCGGTGGTCTTTTTAAAACAAACGACAGCCTGCAGCGGTTTGAACAGATAACGGAGAAACAAGGTTTGCCATCTTTACGTATTGATGATATCAAAGAAGATTGCATGCATAACTTATGGCTTACCAGTTTGGGGCGGCTTATATTATATAACACGGGCAGCGGTACAATAAATGTATTTACCAGCCCGTATGGGTTAAACGGTAACAATTACCTTGGTCAGCTTTATGCATTCAATGACTCGGTTATGTTATTGGGTGAAGAAAATACATTACATATTTTTAACCCCAAAAATTTTATTACTAATAAAGAGATACCGCGGGTATACGTTACCAGCTTTAAGATATTTGATAATAACCAGCCTGTTACGGAAAACCAGGCAGTGAAATTAAATTATGACCAGAATTATTTCTCATTTGAATATGTTGGTCTCAGTTATTCACACACGGAACATAACATGTATGCCTATATGCTGGAAGGACTGGACAAAAGCTGGAATTATGCAGGTACAGCCAGGTATGCATCATACGCTAACCTCGGAGAAGGCACCTATACGTTTAAAGTAAAAGCAAGTAACAGTGATGGTTTGTGGAACGAAAATCCTGCAACGATCACCATAATCATCGCGCCGCCATTCTGGCACCGCTGGTGGTTCTATACGGCAGGTATCCTCCTTGCTGCTGCCGTTATTTATATTATGTACAGCTTTAAAGTGAGCAGGCTAAAAAAAGAAATGCTGATGCGTGATAAAATTTCCCGTGACCTTCATGATGACGTTGGTTCTACGTTAAGCAGTATAAGGTTTTTTAGTAACGCTGCGCAAGGTACTCTTGGTGAAACAGACAGCAAGGTATTACCTTTGATTAAAAGGATCGGTGCTGCATCTGATAAGATACTCTATTCATTGGATGATATTGTCTGGTCAATTAACCCAAAGAATGATCATATAGAATTAATAGCGGCACGCATGACGGAATTTGCGGCAGAGATACTGGAGGCAAAAAACATTTCATTTAAAATACATATTGACGAAGAAGTTAGTAATGTAAAATTAAACCTTGCAACACGGCATGATTTTTTTCTAATCTATAAAGAGGCGATCAACAACCTGGCTAAATATTCATTTGCTGATTTTGTAAACATATCCGTAAAAAAGGAAAAGAATAAGCTGGTATTGAAGATCGAGGATAATGGAAAGGGATTTGATATTGATACTGTTAAACAAGGCAACGGTTTGACAAGCATGCACGAACGGGCCAGGAAAATACGTGCCCGGCTTAATGTGAATAGTGCTGTAAACCAGGGAACCATCATTACACTGTTTTGCCCGCTACATAATTAGGTAGTAAAAAACAAAAAAACAATCATCAACTTCGTTTAAAAATATTTTGCCGGTTAAACTTATTATATACGAGGATAATGCCGAATTCAGTGAGGCCTTGTCGCTGCTTTTCAGCAATGAGCCGGATATCGAATTGCTGGCCTTATTTGGTAATTGCATGACGGTAAAAACCGATGTTGAAACATTGCAGCCTGATGTTATATTAATGGATATTGATCTTCCCGGTATTAAAGGAATAAAGGCTGTTCAATTAATACGACAATTTAACACTACAGTAAATATTATAATGCTTACCATATTTGAAAAAGATGAGCAGATATTTGCTGCCCTGCAGGCCGGCGCTAACGGGTATTTATTAAAGCACAGCAGTGCCGGCAAGATAGTAGAAAGC
>Ga0207159_1217_pt1 | contig 11496 bp, 13 predicted proteins | sample Alteio_BWMinHeat_23_FD_153511 | JGI IMG/M metagenome (GOLD analysis project Ga0207159, IMG submission 153511) | Enriched cells from forest soil in Barre Woods Harvard Forest LTER site, Petersham, Massachusetts, United States -... | ecosystem: Environmental > Terrestrial > Soil > Temperate forest >... | reverse complement strand
CTGGATCGTGATGATAAAAAATCGCCTGCGCCACTTTGCCGACAATTCCTTGACATTCCTCAGACAAAATAACTGACCCCAGTTCGCGAAAATATTGTATATCCATACGGCTTCTTACGTTGGGAATGTGAAATTGTCTTATTTTACCTGGCATGAGTGGAAATAGTGCCCAAAAAGCTTTTTCATTTTTTATCCTTACTGGAAGTTCGACATGTAATCCACTCTGCATAAAAAAATCAATGTCCATCAAATTGATTCCAAAATTAATTTGATGAGTGAAATTTACTAATGCCCCGGGTGGTCTCGCAGAGACTTCTAGAAATACTAATTCCTGAGTAGCAGTCATAAATATTTCCATATGATTAATTACATTGTTAGCTCCGAGTGCAGCTAAAGCTTTGCGTGCAAATGTAATTAGTGATTGTGCCTTGCTGTTCATCATATCTAAGGGGATTGAACCTAGAGTTTGACCTTTGTTGTAATCATGATTAGGACAAGTATATTCATTGGCACAGATGAAAGTAAGTTCATTATTATAAATGCAGGAATCGACATGATATAATTTTCCTTCGATAAATTCTTCCACCTCAAATTTAACTGAAGTATTTTTTAGGGTGTTCGCGATGCTAAGATAATCTGCTGGGTATTTAATAACATTGACGCCAAAACTACCGCAACTATCTACTGGTTTGATTACAAATGGCAAACCAACAGATGCACTGATGCTTGCAAAATTATCGGTTTCTTGTAACAGACGAAAGCGAGGTACACGAAGACCGGCGTCTTGCAATATTTTTTTCATTTTCGTTTTGTCACGAAATATCAGTAAATCATAATCCGTATGACCAGGTATATGATATTTACGGCGTAAATGTCCAGCATGTACCAGATTAAATTCATCGGCGCAGACAATTTTTATTTTATTATTTTTCGTTTTTTCATATTCAATAATTTCACACAATTGAGCGAAGCAGAATTCCGCCAAAAATCCAGCTTTAGTTTGCGCTTGTAATGAATAAATTTTATCAAGATAAGAGAGAATGTGCGTGCCGATACGATCTTTGAACTGTTGATCAAGTATCGCCACCAAACGCACCGGATACATTTCTTTGATTAGTTTAAATAATGTCGGTGAATAAAAATCGCCAAATCGTAAATTTAATAAAATGATGGTTATATTATTCATAATGATTTTCCACAACTCCAACCACCATCGCAGACTAATACTGAGCCAGTCATGTAATCATTATGCAAACATAAATCAACCAAACCATGTAAGTGTTCTGGTTTTCCCCAGTGGGCGAGCGGCGTATTGTTTTTGATGAGTGCTCTTTTTGTCGGATCATCAAAATAAGCTGCGGTAAGCGGTGTCTCGATAACTCCTGGTGCAATGGCGTTCGCGCGTATACCATGCTTGCCATACTGAAATGCCAATTGTTTTGTTAAGCCTATCAGCGCATGCTTAGATGTCACATAAGCAGCGCGATCAGGCTCCGCTAATAAACCAGAAATACTCGCAATATTAATAATTGATAATTTATTATGATTGGCTAGTGCTTTGCGAATTAACTGTTTAGCTAACAAAAAAGGTGCAGTGACATTAATTTTCTGCACCTTTTCCCACTCGTTTACTTCTAATTCATGTGGCGGCACAATTTCACGAATGCCTGCCGCATTAATTAAGGCATCATAGTTTTCCGGTAGTTGCGAAAAAAAATTAGCAATTTCTTCCAAGGAAAGCAAATCCATAGCGATAAATCGCCCTTTATCAAGATAAGTATGATTTTTATCTAACACAGTGATCTCATGTGTATGCATTAAATATTCAGCAAGAGATTTCCCAATGCCGGAAGACCCGCCAGTAATAAGGATTTTCATGCGGCTTTATCCTGAGTAGTTTCAATTTGGGTGTAATGTGGTTCAATGGTAAATAACAAAACATCTCGAATAGCCGTTCCCTGTCGCGAGCCTAACGGTGTTACCGCATGATAGACAGCTTTATTCAATACTAAGGTGTCCATATCATTTTCCAGCCGTATGACATGCATAATTTTTTTAGTATCATCTGCAATTAAATTATCACCGCCTAATGCAGTGCGACTTAGCTCTACTAAATGAATAAAAACTAAGGGTTCATCATCTTTATGTAGCCAATCAGGCGAACTGAAACTCGCATTGTTTTGGTTAACAATGTAGCGAATAAAATGCATGCCGATGGTCAGAGTGTCATAGGGTAGCAATGGTTCATATTCATTAATCATAGCTAAATTTTTATGGATTAAACTTTGCATGATCGCTAGGTTCAGGATTTTTTTATCCATCACTTTAAATTGACGAATTTTTCCGCCATCAACCGTATTAGAATCTGCTGTTTGAAAATAATTTTGATTTTTAGTCGGATAAAACTGCTTAGTTTTTCGCTGCCATTGTAGTTTTAGATAAGCGCGTTTGCGAAAATCATTGCCTTGATCTATTTCAAGTTCTAGATCATAGAATTTTTTTAAATCATGTAGCGAAGAAGCATTGAATTGATTTACATAAACTCCGGATTCAATAAATGCAAAACCCATTTTCATAAAAACTTTGTTTAACATAACCTGGTTACTCCTTGTTATTTTTTAATGGCAAAAAAATGTGTGAACCATTGGTGACGAATCAAGTGGGTGTTAATTTGACGCAGAGTTTGATTGGCTGATTGAGATGTAGGTAGGAATTGAATCTTGTTAAGCAAGATATACAATTATGTTTTAGCTGTCAATAGGGTGACAAGGGCGCAAAAATTTTATCGCAAAGGGGAATGTAGCAAAACATTGAGATAAAAACTAATCCAGCTTGATATATTGTGCTCAAGCTGGATTAGGAGTATGATCCCAATTATAATATCTTATTTAAGAGTATACTCCTAATGATAGATTCATTAGACCTTATTTTCCAGCGCCTCATTAATGAGATTAGTACCCAACATTACCGGTTTCTTTATAGCCAATTTAATATCGACAATCGATTAACAGGTATTGTAGGTGCAAGAGGGGTTGGTAAAACTACTTTGATGCTCCAGTATATAAAAAACAATCTTTTGAAAGATCGTAAGGTTTTTTATTTTTCAGCGGATCATATTTATTTTAATTCCGTGAGTATTTATCAATTTATTGAAAACTTATTCCTTACCGAAGGCTATAATATTTTTTTTATTGACGAAATCCATAAATATAATAATTGGAACCAAGAATTAAAAAATTTATACGATGGTTTCCCAAAGATTAAAATCATTTTTTCTGGTAGCTCAAGTTTAGACCTGGTTAAAGGAACTTATGATTTATCACGCCGTGCAAAATTATATTATTTGCCAGGCCTTTCCTTTCGTGAATATTTGAATTTTGAAACAAATAGTCATTTGCAGCCTATTATATTTGCTGATTTAATAAAGGATGCGCGTAAATTTGATACTATGATTGCAAATATTCCTAAAGTGAAAGGATATTTTCAAAAATATTTGCGCCAGGGTTTTTATCCATTTTATGCGGAAGATCCACTTTCTTACTATGAAAAAATTTTACAAATCATTGATAAAACTATTTATGAAGATATAGCGAATTTTTATAATTTAAAAACGGTCAATTTACATCATTTTAAAAAATTATTAAATTTTTTAGCAAGTATTCCGCCTGGTAGCAGTAGTGTACATAATATCGGGAAAAATTTGTCTATTGATGATAAGACGGTTGCAAATTATTTAATTAACCTAAAAGAGACAGGACTAGTCAATTTAATTTATCCAGGCGAAAGTGGTAACGCAGGATTGCGGCGTCCAGAAAAAATTTTTCTGAATAATACCAATTTACAATATGCCTTGGAAGGCCACGTTGGAGCTGGTGTTGAACTTGGTACTGTCCGCGAATTATTTTTTATTCAATCGACATTAAATGCAAATTTAGATGTTTTTCATAATAAAAAGGGTGATTATCAAATTGATCAAACTATTTTTGAAATTGGTGGCAAAAATAAAACGCGTGCGCAAATTAAAGATGTCACTTCTGCTTTTTTAGTAAAAGATGATATTTTACTGGCAAGACAAAAAGAAATTCCATTGGTTTATTTCGGATTTTTGTATTAGGGGGTTCATGAAGATCCCCCGGACCATTGAAAACAATTTGATTTATGATATCATAATTTGATATCATATAAGAAAGTGGATAATGAACAAAACGCATCAAAAGACACTGGAAGCGATCTTTGGGAAACCAGTCCCAACCAACCTTGAATGGCGGCGCATTGAATCGTTATTCACGGCAGTAGGCGCTCGCACTATTGAAGGATCTGGCTCAAGAGTGCGGTTTGAGCTTAATGGGGTTATTGGTACGTTCCATAGGCCACATCCTCAAAAAGAAGCTAAACCTTATCAGGTTCGCGATGCGCGGTCATTTCTTGAAAAAGCGGGGATATCGCCATGAACACAATGAGTTATAAAGGTTATGCAGCACGCATAGAATATAGTGATGAAGACGATTGCTTTGTAGGCCATATAGCAGGTATTAATGATGTGGTTGGTTTCCATGGAAATTCTGTATCAGAATTGCATGCAGTCTTTGAAGAAGCAGTAGATGATTATCTTGAGACTTGTAAAAAAGCAGGGAGATCGCCTCAGAAGCCTTATTCAGGTCATATCATGCTACGTGTTCCACCGGAACTTCATGCAAAAGCAGCAATGATAGCTGAGGCACATGGAAAAAGTTTAAATTCATGGGTAACAGAGTTGATTTCGAGTGCAGATTGATTTTAAGACGGTTTTATTTAATTCGCGGCTTAGCCAGTGTTGGGCTCGTATGCACCGCACGGAATTTGATTCTGCATGGCTGGGCATGTTAAACTAGTCTTATACTAGTTTAACTATGAGAGTTTATTATGCATACAATTGGGGCTTTTCAAGCTAAAACGCATTTTTCTGCTTTGCTAGAACAAGTTGAGAAGGGCGAGCAAATTATTATTACCAAACATGGGCATCCTGTTGCTAAGTTAGTGCCGGCAGGAAAGGTGGATCGTGAACTTGTAAAACGTACAATTCAACGTCTTAAAGAATTTGGCAAAACGAATAAGCTTGGTAAGATTAATTGGAAAACTCTTAGAGATGAAGGGCGGCGATAATGGGTTTTGTTTTGGATGCATCCATTGCTCTTTCCTGGTGTTTCGCAGATGAAGCTAATCCTTTATCTAACGCATTATTAGAAAAGTTAGAAACTGAGATTGCTTATGTGCCCGAGTTGTGGCCTCTCGAATTGGGAAATATTTTGGTATCTGCTGCACGAAAAAAGCGTATTACTTATGCTAAAATTGCGGAATTTTTAGCATTGCTAGAAAATACTAATATTCAAATTGACAAAGAAACCAGCGGCCGAGCATTTCATGAAATTTTAGCATTAGCCCATGCAGAAAAATTGACAACTTACGATGCGGCTTACTTAGAATTAGCGATGCGTTTAGGTCTTCCCTTGGCTAGCAAGGACAATCAGTTATGTGATACTGCAGCTCGTCTTGGTTTGAAAGTTCTTGGGCATAAATAAAGAAAAAATTTTCAATTAAATTTTAACTCCTCTAACGTCCGCCACGTTAACTGTAAATCCATAAACGCCTTTCGTTTATCAATCGGATTGCGCAGTAAATACGCCGGATGATAAGTGATCAATAGCGGAGTTTGGTTGATGCCGAAACGATGTAATTTACCGCGTAAACTTTCTAATGAAGATTTGGTCTTCAATAAATAATGCGCAGCAATGCGGCCGACGGCTAATAATAATTTTGGTTGGATCAATGCTATTTGCTGTTCTAAAAATCCGGTGCAAAGATTGACTTCTTCCGGCAATGGATCACGATTATTAGGCGGACGACATTTGAGAATATTGGCGATATAAACTAGGTCGCGATTCATCCCTATCGCTTGCAACATAGCATTCAATAATTGCCCAGCTCGGCCGACGAAAGGTTCACCTTGCTGATCTTCATAAAATCCAGGTGCTTCACCAATGATCAACAATTCCGCTTGCCGATTGCCGACACCAAAAACCGTTTGGGTGCGACTTTGATGTAAGCTGCAGGCAGTGCAAGCAGCGACGGTTTGTTGCAGAGCATTCCAATCGGAGAGCGGAGAAGTGGTACCCTCAGTGAAGGAGCAAGCTCTAGATGAGTTTTGTTCCCACACGGTAATTCCCATGTTATTGAGATAATGTAGATGGTTGTTCATGGAAAATCCTATGCTTATCAATGTCCGCCTGATCTATGTATCACAGTAGCTATAGCTGGTCAAATTCAGCGTCGTAAATTCTTAGTCAAATGTTGTTTCAATAATTGAGCACAATAAACGATGACGGGCAATCATTGTGCGGATATGCCCGCTTCTGCACAAGATGTACTAGTATTGGAGTAGAATAAATAAATAGGCAAAAACTAGAGAATTCACAGCATGGATCATAAATCAGACGAGCATGCAACGAAGATGAGCCAAAATAATGAATTTATAGCAAAGCCAATAGAAACAAAAATGACGCATTGGGTAAAATCTTTAATAACCTCTTTTACACTGAGATTTAACACTGATGAATCTCATTTCAAAATCGCAACCAGTGATGAAATTAAAAATAAAATATATAAATTTCGTTATAAAATTTATCATAAAGAATTAGCACGCGATGTGGTCGGCGAAGATATTGAACATAAAATGATTAAAGACGAGTTAGACGATGATCCTAATGTTATTTTATTTTATCAAGAAGATAATAATAAAATCATTGCGACAATGCGAGCGATGATTTTTCGGCCTAATCAACAGCCACAACAATTTTTACAGCTTTACGATTTAGATAAATATCCTTGGTTGAATAATTATACCATTTGCGAACTTAGCAGACTCATGGTCGCAAAAAATTACCGACATAAATTGATAATTTTAAGATTTTTGGGTTCGATTGTGCGTATGTTGGGTCGTAAATTAGAAGTTAGATTTATATTTTTAACCTGCAAACCTTATTTAGTATCTCGCTATTATTTTTTAGGATTTCGTCCTTACACCAGACAAATGGTTTCGTATCCTGATGGCATTGAAATTCCAATGTTCAAATTAATTGATAGATCATTCTTAAAACAAATTAATTCGCCTACTCGATTTTTATTTTCCAATTCGCATAAAATTAATAAAACCCATCGAGATGAATTTTTGAATTCGTCCACCAATCCAATTATTTTAGATCAAAAGACATTAATGCCATTAATTAAAAACAGAATGCTTGCAGCAGATTTTCTGCCTTTTTTTCCTAAAGATATCAAATTATTTCAAGAATTGATGAAATATAATTGTTATGCTCTCATTATTAAATATCCTATTGAATTAATTCATACCAAAATGGTGGATAAAACGATTTATCTGGTAATAGATGGTCAGGTAACTGTTTATGTCAAAAATTCCAAACCAATCGAACTGGGTCCAGGTCATCTGGTCGGAGAATTTGCCTATTTTTTACCAAAACACAAACGTACTGCCAGGGTCATGAGTGAGAATAGTATTTTATTCGTTATAAAAGAATCTGCGCTAAATGAACTCATGAAACATCACAAAGTACTTTATATTAAATTCATCAATTTTATAATTCAAAATTTAATTTACAAAATATTAATCGGTAATGATAACTTAAAAGGTCATCGTCATGAATGATAATAAAAAACAAGGGTCGTATCGTTTCGGAACGTTTCATGATAATGAAATAGAACTCGATCGGCTAAAAAAACAAGCAGCTGCTTTTATCGGAATTGAAATAAAAAATTTAGAAAGAGCAGGGCTGAAACCAGGTCAAAAAGTCCTTGATCTTGGTTGCGGGCCAGGATTTATTAGTTGTGAATTAGCAAAATATGTTGGCAATGGACAAGTAATGGGTGTTGATACGAATGATCAATTGCTTACTATCGCTGACAACGAAAAAAAAATCAGAAATATTACTAACTTGAATTTTAAAAAATCCAACGTGTACCAATTGGATCTTCCTAAAAATGAATTTGATTTTGTGTATTGTCGATTGATATTCCAACATTTGAGCGATCCAAATTTAGCTCTGCAGAATATTTACCAAGTATTAAAACCAGGCGGCATTGTTTGCATAGCGGATATTGATGATGATTTTGTAGTGTTTTATCCAGAGCCTAAAGGTTTTGCCTCATTGGTGCAAAGAACGATAACCAATGTTAAAGCTGAAGGCGGTGATCGAATGATAGGTCGTAAATTATATAGTTACTTAACTAAAAGCGGTTATCGCAATGTCAACGAATGGTTAGAACTTATTACTAGTTCCAATATAGGCATGAAGAATTTTGTGGATATTACTTGTATAGTGCGAAGTCAACTTTGTCATTCGGAAGAAGAATATGCAAAATCTCAGGCAGAATTAACAGAAATATATAAAATAGTTGATCAACCTGACGCCTGGGGTGCTATTGGAACTTTTATCGCTGTAGGGACAAAATGAATATATTCAAAATATTTTATCAAGGATTGAGGGTTTCACCTTATCCCCTGTTATATAGTTTATTATATGGATATTATGCTAAACACCCGGGTTTTAAAAATTTTACCAATCAACCTCTACTACCTTTAAAAGATATTCAGGATGATGAACCATGTTATCGATTCATTTTTTTTGGAGATATATTTGCGACCGAAGCAGTTCCCGACGTTTCTGCTTCTCTGGCGGAAATATTTTCGCGCGCGGATTTAATTTTTGGAAATTTAGAATGTCCGGTAATCTATACAACACAAGCTGAATTGCGCAGAGATAAAAATGGAGCAAATTTCTGGAGTAAATCGATTTCCGAAGAATTTGTTATGCGTTTATTAAATAATACCGCGATAAATCCAAGTAAATTAATATTGTCTATTGCTAATAATCATTCTCAAGATTGGGGGGACCAAGGTTTAATAGCGACTATGCAATTTTTAACAAACCATAATATTAATTTTGTTGGTGAATTTATTAAGCAAGCGCCATTAATTAAAACTTTTGAAATTAAAGCGGCTAATTTCAACATAGGTGTGTTAGCATGGACTAATTGGTTAAATCATCCCATAGAAAAAAAATTTACAAAGCCAGAAGAGTTTAGCATCATCCAACTACGGAATATCCAAAATATAAAAATTGAAACTAAATATGATTGTCTAATCGCACTTCCTCATTGGGATTATGAGTACCAACATTTTACCCACAAAAAAACCCAACAATTAGCAAAATTAATAGCAGATAAAGGGTTTAATATTATTGCTGGGTCACATACGCATACCATTCAACCTTTGGCAGTGTTAGATCATTGTTATTGTTTATATAGTTTAGGTAACATGTTAAACCCTGGACATAAACTATCTCGGTCATGGTCGAGTAATCTGGGTTTTGCTTGGGAAGTTTTTATAAATAAAGTTACTAAAAACATAACTGGTTATATTATTCATCCTTTTATTCACGATCCCATAAAAAATCAATTACGTTTATTTGATTTAAATGACGATCAAGAATATAAAGATATTCTTAGCAAGGTGTATAAGCTATGAAAATCCGCCGTTTGGGTTTTATTGAAACTTATTGTAAGATCGCTCATGACTGTAACGGCAGCTATAACTTAATTACTGTTGCAAAATTTCATTGCGAGCATAAACTAACACCCGATGTCATTTACAAAGCCGGCAAATTGTTATTTGATCAATATGCTATATTGCAATCAGCTATTACTAAAGAAGAAAATACCGGTTTTTTCTGGTTTATTCTCAATGAGAAATCTTTTGACAATCAGGCGGTGATTGCTATCAATGATATTGGTCAGAAATCTTTGACGGCTACCATTGAATTTTTTTTAGAAAATAGATTTACCGATGAACTGCTTTGGCGAATGCAATTTATTTTAGATGAACATTCCCACAGCCATTATGTTGTGTTATCAGCGCATCATGCCATTTTGGATGGATTTTCGGCCGTTAAGTTTATTAATCAGCTGATTAAAAATATTGAAGATATAAATACCGGTGAATCAAGAAAAATAATACCTATTCCTACTGCAGTGGAAAACCGCTTTGCTAAAAAAACCGGGGCATTAAAATTTATTTTTTCACTTCTGCAAAAAAAATTATTATCTTTTGCGCGAAATTCTCAAGTCATTTCTTATGAATTAACTTCTGTTAAAAATGCTACCAAATTTGTTTGCAAAACATTTGCTAACGATGACTTGCCTAATTGGTTACTAATTTGCAAGCAAAATAAAATAGCTTTAACGGCACTCATGCATGCTTGTCTTATCAAGGCGATTACACAAGTGATTAGCATCAAAGAAGGTCAGAGATTAACATCGACAATCCCTGCTATGCCGGATAAAAACACGGCCGTTACTTCTGCTGAAATAGGCTGCCTTATGGCTCCCATTGAAATTGAAAATACCGTTACTGAAAAAAAATCAGTGCTCGAAATTGCGCAGCAAACCCAAAAATCAATAAGAAAAAATATGGCAGTCGCTTGTAAATTTCCCTATCAATTAACCGTTTTGATACAAAAATTAATTGTGCAAGATATAACAAAACCAAAACAAGCATTCAAATATTGTTGTCAAATATCTAATTTAGGTGTGATTGATGAATTATTTGATATGCAAACTAAAAATAGCTTGCAAGAATTATTTTTCTTCACTTCGCGTAATAATGCGGATGTCTTAATGTCGTTATATTTGGCGACATTCAATGGCAAGCTATATCTAACCTTTGCTTATCTTTACCCGTTATTAGGCAAAAAAAATGCTGAACAAATTGTTCAGCATTTTTATGCTAATTTACAATTGTTTTCATAATTTCACAGCTAAGGCCGCCATCACATAAGCTAAGCCAACGAAAAACAAATCTATGCCTATGAATAAACCAATGATATAAAGTCCCGATGTTGGCCAGCTTGCCAGAATTAACACGCCAAGTATAAATGCAAGAATGCCACTGATTAAACTCCAACCCCATTGCGGAGCGCGTAATGAGGAAGAATAAAAAATACGTAACAGTCCTATGATTAAATAAAAAATACCTAATAATAAAGTAATGGATATCGAAGCGGTAATCGGGTTTTTTATTAACATACAGCCTACCAGTAAATATAAAACACCTATTCCTAAATGCAGAAAAAATCCGCTCCATTTACGAAACCAAAAAGTAAACGTATCGAAAATAATAACAACGCCGGAGATGAACAGAAGAAAACCGAAAAATACTACAGAAAGTATCGTGGTCATGGATACTGCGCTAATGGCGATAATACCAAGCGCAATTAATATTAAACCCCAGATTAAAAACCATTTCCAATTATTAGCAAAAGCAGTAATGTTGAGATTAGTAGTAAACATATTGTTACCCTCCTTGGTTAACCTTTAGTTATTGTACGCTCAAATCAGGTATCCTGCAGTAAAATTTACCAAAAGCGCCGTAAAGCTTCGGCCTTCAGG
>Ga0207159_1108_pt2 | contig 11521 bp, 13 predicted proteins | sample Alteio_BWMinHeat_23_FD_153511 | JGI IMG/M metagenome (GOLD analysis project Ga0207159, IMG submission 153511) | Enriched cells from forest soil in Barre Woods Harvard Forest LTER site, Petersham, Massachusetts, United States -... | ecosystem: Environmental > Terrestrial > Soil > Temperate forest >... | reverse complement strand
TTCCTGTTTTCCTAAGGATGTAAAGGCACTGGTACGTACAGGCAGAGCGTTTAACCATAACTTGCGGATATTAGATGCAGTAGAGGAAGTAAATGAAGATCAAAAAAAAGTATTGTTTTCAAAAATAAAATCACATTTCGGCGAAAATTTATCGGGGAAAATATTTGCGGTGTGGGGCTTATCCTTTAAGCCGAACACCGATGATATGCGGGATGCCCCAGCACTTGTTGTTATTGAATCTTTACTTGAAGCGGGAGCAAAAGTTCAGGCTTATGACCCTGTTGCAATGAAAGAGGCAAAACATGCTCTGGGATATAAAATACTATATACGGAAGACGCGGTATCCGCAGTAAAAGATGCAGACGCTTTGCTGCTTATAACCGAATGGAACGAATTTCGCCTGCCTGACTGGAAGCTGATTAAAGAAAATATGAAGCAGCATATTATTTTTGATGGCCGTAATATTTATAATGCAAAAGATATGGCAGAAAAAGGCTTCAAGTATTATTGCATTGGAATAAAAACAAATTAATCCATTAGAATGAAAAGAATTTTAATCACAGGAGCGGCAGGTTTTTTAGGATCACATTTATCTGACAGGTTTATTAAAGACGGGTACAATGTTCTTGGCATGGACAACCTTATTACCGGCGATCTCCAAAATATTGACCACCTGTTTCCCTTAAAAGAATTTGAGTTTTATAACCACGATGTTACCAAATTTGTGCATATTTCAGGCCAGTTGGATTATATTTTGCATTTTGCTTCTCCCGCCAGCCCTATTGACTACTTGAAGATACCTATACAAACATTGAAAGTTGGGGCCATGGGTACCCATAACCTGCTGGGCCTTGCAAAGGAAAAAGGCGCACGTATGCTTATAGCTTCTACATCGGAGGTATATGGTGATCCAACTGTTCATCCCCAGACCGAAGAATATTGGGGTAATGTAAACCCCGTTGGCCCGCGGGGGGTTTATGATGAGGCTAAAAGATACCAGGAGGCTATAACAATGGCATACCATACCTATCATGGGCTGGAAACAAGAATAATACGCATATTTAATACTTATGGCCCAAGGATGAGGCTAAATGATGGCCGTGTACTGCCCGCGTTTATTGGCCAAGCTTTAAGAGGGGAGGACCTAACTATATTTGGTGATGGCATTCATAAAAGATATTTTGGTTGCAAGCATTGCGTTTGCAGCATACTTTGTCATCTCCGCAGACGGTACATCCATAAATAATATGGGATGTCCATTTAAAACAAAAGGGTTATATAATTGCTGAAGTAAATTGCGGGCTTTATCTGATTCGATGCCTATTACAATCCTGTCGGGCTTTAAAAAATCATCTACAGCAGCGCCTTCCTTTAAAAACTCCGGGTTTGAAGCAACATCAAACGATATTGATTCATTCCTTGCTGCCAAAGCCTTTGAGATTGCAGACTTTACTTTTTCAGCAGTACCAACAGGAACGGTGCTTTTGGTTACAACTACAAGGTAATCTTTTATGTGTTCCCCTATGGTTTGTGCTACTTTTAAAACATATTGCAGGTCAGCACTACCATCTTCCCCGGGGGGGGTGCCAACTGCTATAAACACTACTTCGGCGTTACCAATTACACTGGCGAGGTTTGTGCTAAACTGCAGCCTGCCTTTTGAAGTATTGCGGTCAACTATTCTGTCTAAACCGGGCTCATAAATAGGTAAAACGCCCTTCTTCAGGTTTTCAATTTTCTCTTCATTCACATCAACACAAACAACATCGGTTCCTACTTCTGCTAAACATGCCCCTGTTACCAATCCAACGTATCCTGTACCGACAATAACAATCTTCATATTAATGGTTAGTTTGTTGAATAAAATTATTTTTTTTATAAAACTTTATAAAATCGAATTTTCATACTGAAGCAACGTAGAGTGGGAGGGGATAAATTTCAGCAATAATACTCACATATTCCCACATACCCAAATTTTAATAAAAATTTTTTCTATATGGTTGCTCTTTAGTATCCCTAATGTTAATACGTTTAGTATAAGTTAAGCGTTTATTTGCTCTCTGTCCTTTAATTTTTAAATTAAGCTTTGGAAGATATATAACTATTTCAATTTCATTTCAATGCATTTGCATCTGGCACAATTTTATTGTCATCTTAGCATTTCCTTAATTTTAATTAATAAACAATTATTTAGAAAGCAATAATATAAAGACTCACCGGTTGACTCATTGGAATTATGATACATTGGTTTGCAAAAAGGATAATTTATCAAGCAATGCAAGCATAACTATTTATAAATGATTTGGTTATGTACTAACTACTCAGTTTAACAGCTCGGAAATAACAAAAAAAGTAGATAATATTATACATATTATTCACATAAAAAATGATGTAAATCACTATTTACAGCTTTTCCCGTCCGAGGGCTGGATCTGTCTGCCGCCGGGCAGGTTCGAACAAGCGACCCTCCCGATACAGTCGGGATATCCTAACCGGCTATGTATAAAATAAAAAGAGAGCTGCGTAATGCAACTCTCTTTTTTCCGGTCGGGATGATTGGGTAAATTTCGACCCTTTTTCTTCGTGATTTGACATTGCCGGCAAATCTGACTTTGTAATTTATCAGCCTTAGATAAAACAAAGCGTGTTTTCCTAAGCAAGTCAATTTTAATTTCCAATAATAGATTGCGAATCAAATTCTATATAGAAGCTATTAGGTTACTGCCAATAATTTATTTTCTGTTTGGTATGGAAAGAGTTAATGATAACCAATTGTATCTTAGGTTTTATTACTGATGTATTTTTACTTCGAACCAGGTAAAGTCTAAATCATTTAAAACAAACTTACACTTTTGAAACAATTATTTTAGCGCATAGTCGGTGAACGCACCGTCAACCAATAATTCAATCCCATTGCCTGTCATTTTTTTTGCGTTTTTGAATTTAAAAACCATACATGCCGCCCGAAACGGAAATTTGCTCTCCCGTAATCCACGCTGCATCATCGGAAGCCAGAAATACGACAGCTTTCGCAATATCTTCGGGCTGGCCTCTGCGACCAAGCGGTGTATTGGCGACAAACATTTTTTCGTACTCACTGCCAGGAGTTACGCCCGCACTGGTTGCACCTTCTGTTTCAGTAGCGCCTGGCAAAATAGAATTGATACGAACATTTTTTGTACCCAGCTCTTTCGATAACGAAATGGTTATGGCATCTAATGCCGCTTTAGAGGCAGAATATAACGAGGCCCCCGGAAGAGGCATTTTGCTTGCGCCCGAACTGATATTGATGATATTGCCACCCTTACCGCCAAACAGTTTCAAAGCTGCCTGTATCGTAAGTATAGGCCCAAGAACATTGACATTGAAACTCTGATGAAAAGCTTCTATTGATACCTGTTCAATAGGCGCATACCCCTGGGAGACCGCGTTGTTTACCAAAATATCCAACGTGCCAAAAGCCTTCTTTGTTTCTTCAAACAGCCTTGTTACATCGGCTTCTTTCGATACATCGGCTTGTACCGCAATGGCTATGCCACCGTTATCAGTTATAGCTTTCACTACTTTATCCGCACCTTCTTTGCTTGACGCATAATTCACAACTACCTTTGCGCCTTCTGCGGCAAAGTGTTTTGCTATAGATGCACCTATTCCTTTTGAAGCACCCGTAACTACGGCTACTTTGTTTTTTAATTTGCTCATTATTTCTTTTTTTAAGATTTGCGATCACGATTCATCAGTCGAACTTGATTAAGTCCTGAAAGATGAGTTTACCCCATGTATTTCCGTGCGCCTGCACAAGCAGCCCGCCTTCCGAAAGCCCACCAAGTTTGACTGGCGCGAAACCGAGATTTTCCGCAAGAGCACCAATCTCCGCTGCTGCGCCTTCGTCGTCGCTCGCCAGGAACACGACTCTCCTGCCACCATGTACTGCCGGATCCTGGCCAAGAATAGCGGCGCCCAAATGGTTGAAGCCCTTAACCAGTTTTCCCCCGGTGAAGGCCTGCGCAACGACCTGTGCAGAAGGCATTCCTCCCAGCTTTTCAAGGGGCACGCCGTAGGCATTGGTCACATCGATGATGGTCTTCCCCTGCCAGTTTGGTAGTGCTTTTGCTACATCCGGGTGTGATTCAAAACGCACAGCCAAAAAGATGATGTCCGCCTTGACAGCTTCCGCCAGTGTTGCGGGAATAATCTCTGGCCCTATCGCGGCTGCGGCGGATGCAAAGCCTTCTGGTTGGCGCGTAGTTGCAACGGACACCTCAATGCCGTTGCGGGCAAACGCCCTGGCCAGGGCCTGGCCGATTTTGCCGAAGCCTACAATTGCGTAGTTCGCTGCCTTGTTTTCTGATTTACTCATTTTGAAAATTATTTTGATTATTTAATGGCACTGGTTCAAACCCGTACCGGTGTGGGTTCAATTACTTTGCCAAATAGGTCATACCACCATCAACAAGCAGTTCAGCACCCAGCATAAACGAAGAATCATCAGAAGCCAGGAAAACCGCTGTTTTGCCAATGTCAGATGGCCGCCCAATCCTGCCTGCCGGCATTACACTTGCAAATTGTGTTTTTACAGCTTCAATTTGTTCTGCGGGAATAAATTTTTCAAATGCTGGTGTATCTGTTGTACCTGGTGTTATTACATTTGCCCTGATTTTTCTATCTAAAAGGTCGCTTGAAAATGCTTTTGCAAAATAGATTACAGCCGCTTTTGCAGCACCATACAGCGTAAATGATGCATATGCCCGATGGGCGGCATTTGACCCGATAAGAATAATAGAACCACCATCATTCATGTAGGGCAACGCTTTATTAACAGTGAAGTAGACACTTTTCAGGTTTAAATCCATCGTCTTATCATAGTCGGCTTCGCCAATAGTTGCCACAGTTCCTATAGTTCCACCCCCCGCGTTGGCTACAATCACGTCTATTTTACCAAACTTTTCAGATGTTTCTTTAAACACTCTTTCTAAATCGGCAAGGTTTGTTACATCGGCATTGATGGCTATAAAATTATCGCCAAGCTGAGCCACAGAACTATCTAAAGTTTCCTGATTTCTGCCGACAATAACTCCTTTAGCACCTTCATTTTTAAATTCCTGGGCGATGCCAAATCCAATGCCACTATTACCACCCGTGATAACTGCTACTTTGTTTTTTAATCTACTCATCTTTTAACCTGTTTTTAAATTTGTTTCACAAAGATACCATCAATAGTTTATCTTTGTAACCATTATAGTATATTCTGGTTACTATTAGGTAACTACAAATTTTAAAAATATGAGAGACGACAGATTTTGCAATTCAAATTGCCCATTTACGAGAGCTATTGGCACTATTGGTAATAAATGGAAGCCGATAATTATAAATGTAATTGGTACCCGCAGCATTCGTTTTGGTCAGCTAGATTCCATAATACCACACATCTCAAGGAAAGTACTGACCGAACAACTAAAAGAGTTGGAAGAAGATGGACTATTGGAAAGATTGGCCTATAAGGAAATACCGCCAAGGGTAGAATATAGGTTGTCTGAAAAAGGCCTGGCTTTTTTGCCAATTTTAGAAAACATAAAAGAATGGAATTGCAAATATGAGGTAGCTCCAATGCCCGGCGAGGCTGATAAAAAAAGTAGGGTAAGTTATGCCAGGTAGTGTAAAACCGAAACCTGGCAATGAACAGGAAATGAAAAGTTCCGATCATCTCATCAATACGGCATTACAACAAAAGGCGATTTTCCGATACTTTGAATGATATAAAAGGAATTTCTAACAGAATGTTGAGCAAAGAATTAAAGGAATTAGAAATAAACCAGTTGGTAAAACGAACCGTTTTAGATACACAGTCAATAACGGTTCAATATGAACTTACGGAACACGGCAATACGCTGCAACCCATCATCGCCAATCTTACAGATTGGGGAATTGTACACCGAAAGAAAATTGTCGGGAAATAATTGAGCGCTTATATTTTTGAATCTTTAAATGGATTCTGAGTTGTGCTCCCTGTTCATGTCACCATTTTCTTTATCTGTAAATAGCCTTCTCAATCATCTTATAGCCAGCTAACTTCCACGGTGATCCATTGTTTATGCTTTGTGTTTTCCTGTCATTGTGTCTCAACGCCTTGTCCTCAATATTGTTTGTTTGGCCACAATGATATTGATTTACAGATTGACCATATAATACATAAACGTAATACACCGGTGTTTAAATAAAAAGAGAGCTGAGCAATGCAGCTCTTTTTTCCCTGTTGCCCTGGCAGGACAATTCCCGAACGAATTCGCCGCTGATCTTAGACGATTAGCGAACCTGGCGATTTGAAAACAGATGGTTTTCAGTCGCTTTTTTATTTTCTGATATCGGCCCATAAAAGCTAAAGAAATATTGGAAACGACTGGCCACGGACCTTCGAAAAGAGCCAAAGAAGTTTACTTTCGGAAAGAAGGGACAGGTTGTAGACGCTCAAAGGGGGTGAATAAGAAAATAGCAGAACTATTGCTGAAAGCTGCTGGTAAAATTGGCATCTGGGGGACCATCTTCTGAACAAAGGCTCAAGAACAATCATCACAAAATACTTGTAATCAACTGATTATATAAATTTTAAGTTATTTTACAAAAATCCCGGCCATTTTGAATCGCCCATACGTCCAAAAGATAAATACAATAAAATGGAGACGTTAAAAAACAAAGTAGCAGTAGTATTCGCAGCATCCGGAGAAATTGCAGGAGCAGTTGCCCGGTCCTTTGCCCAACACGGTGCAAAAGTGTATGTAACCGGCCGTAACCCCGGCGCCGTAGAAGCCCTATCCGACGAGATCAAAGCAGGCGGCGGCAATGCCGAAGCAGGAACGGTGGACGCGTTGAATGAGACCGAGATCGAGACCTATTTACAAAAGGTGGTTGCTGACAACGGGAAATTGGATGTTGTATTCAATGGTATCGGGAGCTACTACAGGGACGCAGGTAGCGGCACGCCCTCGACAATGGCCACGTTTGAGCAATTCCTGAACCCCCTGCAGAGGATCTGTGGCTCACAGTTCCTTACGTCGCGGGCCGCCGCAAGGTATATGATCCAATCCGGGTCTAAAGGCACCATCTTAATGTTCAATGCGTCTATGGCGAGAACCAAGACCCCTAACATGGCTGGGTTCGCCTCGGCCTGCGCGGCCATTGAAGGGTTAACGAGGGTAATGGCTGCCGAATTTGGCAAGCATGGGATCAAAGTGACCTGCATTTGCTCCAGCGCTATTTACGAATCACATAAGATATCGGAAATGATCAGTGATTTTTCCCAACAATTGGGTGTTTCAACGGAAGATATGACTTCGCAATACAAAAAATTTGATATCCTGGGATCAGTGCCGACATTGAAACTGGTAGCTGAAACAGCTGCCTTCTTGGCTTCTGAAAACGGCGTATTATTCAACAGTCATATCGTTGACGTGGATTGTGGAAAACTTAATTTATTGTAATATTTTTATAGGTAGCCTAAATTGATTACATGGAAAGAGAAGACATTCTTAAAAAAGCGCTGGCCGGCGATATCAATTCGTTTCAAACATTGTTTGCTGAATTTCAAAGCCAATTGAGGTCATATCTCTATCGCCTGCTCACCGACCGGAATGATGTGCAGGACCTGACACATGATACCTTCATCCGGGCGTTTGATAAAATATCCACCTTCAACCAGCGCTCCTCCCTCAAGACCTGGGTATTCAAAATAGCAACCAACCTGGCATATGATCATTTAAGGAAATTAAAGAGATGGCCGGCCGACGCCCAGGATCAGGGGGCGAATTTGGCTATCAGCACAGAGGAGGTCGGACAGGCTTTCAGGATCGTACACCAGACCTCAAGTGCCGGGGCCTACGAAATGAAGGAACATATCGATTTTTGTTTCACCTGTATTTCGAAGACCTTACCCATCGAAAACCAGGTAGCGTTGATCTTGAAAGATGTTTATGATTTCCCTGTCAAAGAGATCTGCCTCATCCTCGATAAAACGGAAGGGATAATTAAACACCTTCTGAGTTATGCCAGGGATACCATGACCGGCATTTTTGACAACAGGTGTGCCCTGGTAAACAAAAATGGCGCCTGCGACCAATGCAGTCAGCTGAATGGAATATTTAACCCTAAACAAGATCAACAGGAGCAGCGGATGAAACTTGAATTAGTAAAAGGATCGGCAAAATTTGACCGGGCGGAACTTTTTAAAATGAGAACTGCTCTTGTAAAAGCCATTGATCCGTTGCATAGTTCCGGAACCGACCTGCATGATCTTATTTTCAGGTGTACCAAGACGGCAATCGGTGAAATAAGAGATTTTTTTGACTTGCCCCAGGGTAAAGCAGACTAAAACACATTAATGACAATTGTAACGGCATTTTTAACACATTTATTCACAAAACAATGAAATATGAAAAAAATTATCTTCTGCCTGTTTATTTGCTCCCTGTTTTTTCATCGACAGGTATTTGCACAGGAGTTGAAATCTGAGTTTTTATTTGACCTGGAGATCGATCTCAATCCACCGCAGGTAGTCGGGCCCGTATTGAAAGGAACACAGATAATTTCTCCGTTCAGGGATGGCATTGTAAAAAGCGATAAAATAAACGGTAAAATATTAGCATGTGGCGGAGACTGGGGGCTTATGCTTGATTCCACAACCTTTAAAGTAGACAGTCGTGCCACTATTGAAACAGATGACGGTGCCCTAATATACATTACATACTCCGGGTATAGCCATGCGACTGCAAAAATATCCGCTATGATAGGTGCCGGTAAAGGTGGTGAGCTTTCCCCTTCCGACTATTATTTCAGAACAAGTGTATTATTTGAAACAGGCTCTCCCAAATATGCCTGGCTTAACCGCATTGTTGCAATAGGCGTAGGTCGTTTTCCTGCTGCCGACAAAGTCGCCTGCCGAATTTATGCAATCAGGTAAATGTATTTTGATGTTCATGGTTGCTTCGCTTTGCGGGCGAGCTTGAGTGAGTTTCGAAAAGCAGGGCCTTCGCGGTCGCGGAGGCCCTGCCAGTTTTAGTGTGTCGGGAGGTCTGGACCTGTCTGCCACCTGGAAGGTCCGATCCAGCGACCCTCCCGATACAGTCGGGATATCCTAACCGGCTATGTATAAAGTAAGAAGAGAGTTGCATTGTGCAACTCTCTTCTTTTCCCGTCGCTTTGGCAGAATAATTCTCGAACCGGTTTGTCTGTGATTTAAGGCGATTAGCGCAATTAGCGATTTGAAAACGAATGTTTTCGGTCGCGTTTTCTTATTTTCTGGCATCGGCCCATAAAAGTTGAAGAAGTGTTAGAAGGGGCTAAACAGTACCATTTTGAAGGACAGAAAAGCCGGGAATTTTGCCAGGCGCCATCCCAGTTACTTTGCCCTTCCTTTGAATAGTGAATAAACCGCCATTGCATGGCCATGACCCAAATCAAAATCTTCTTTGAGCCAGGCCAGTATTTGTCCAGCTTTTGTTCCCTCCACTAATTTTCCTTTGTTAAGAAAGCCTTTTTGCTCGGCCAATTTTTTAAAATCCGCAGGAGTTTTTCCGGTCTTGGTCTTTATGTTGTCGATGTATGCCTGAAATGACATGGTTACAATTTTTCAGGTGTAAAATATTATTTTGTAAATGGTAACATCGTTCTGATTTTTCCATTCCTCAGGTATTCAGCTATCACAGTGAATAAGGCAAATACCATTGGGAAAACATAGGGATGTCCCGCAATGCCGGCTCTGAACATAATACCAGCCGCAGCGCCCAGATAGGCAGCAAGAAAAAGCATGCCCAGCATGACGGTTTTGGGGTAAATGTAGAGGGCCGTGCTCAGCAACAAATAAACTCCGAGAAAGGGAATACAGCTTTCGGGAAGTCCCATTTGCCTGGTGTTTTCAACCGCGGATGGGTTCTTTATCAATTTCATGATTGCATCAAAGACCAAAAAAAGACACAACAGTCCTTTTACGATCGTGCCTGTCCACCAGGCGGGTTTTGAGATAGTGTTTTGCATTTCCATTTTGTTTTGTGCTTTCGATTATTTATTTGGAGGGAGGGTGTAACTGATCATCCATAAGATACCGAATTTGTCCTGGCACATCCCGAAATAGGCACCCCAGAAAGTTTTATTCATCGGCATTTCTATTTTACCATCTTTCGATAGCGATTGAAATAGTTTGTCGGCCTCTTTTTCGCTGTCCGTTTGTAAACAAATATGAAAGTTGTTGCCGAATTTCAGTTCGTTTTCTTCATTTCCCATCATATCTGTTGCCATTAGAGTGGTGTGCGGCGAAATCTTTAAGGAAATATGCATCATCCTTTCCTGCATTTCCTCATTCATTTTCTCTCCCCCCGGCACATCTTTAAAGCGTTGAGCCGTAATAAATTCTCCCCCAAAAATGGATTTGTAACAAGAGAATGCCTCTTTGCTGTTCCCGTTGAAATGTAAATAAATATCTGTGCCCTGCATGCTAATATCGGTTTGATTTAATACAAAACTATGACTTAAATACCTTTGCCTGTATATGCAAATGCGACATATTGGTAATGGCATTTACGACATGTTTTTACCTATATTGCGGTATAATTCAATGTTTCAAAAAAAACATATATCGATATTGGCATTGAAAAATGCAAACTATGCTTCGATAGTCGATGCCAGGTCGGTTTTTAAAAAAGTAAATGAGATATTAAAGGCGCAGGGCAAAAAGGAGTTGTTCGAAATACAAATCATCGGAGAGAGTTCCGAAGTAGTGATTGAAGACGGAATGGTAACCATTACGGTCGATGTACTATCGCATGAAATCGACAAAACAGACTTAATAATCATTCCCGCGCTAAGGGGGGATATGCTTAGCGCAGGGCATTACAATAGATTTTTTGTGGACTGGATCATTAAACAATATAAAGGAAATGCAGAAGTAGCCTCCTTATGCACCGGTGCATTTATGCTGGCATTCACCGGTCTTTTGAAAAATAAAAAATGTACTACCCACTGGCAGTATGCCAATGAATTCAGGTTCTTCTATCCTGATATTACTTTGGTAGATGGAAAGATTATCGTGGAACAAAATGGATTGTATTCAAGCGGGGGGAGCAACGCCTACTGGAATTTGCTGGTTTTTTTGGTTGAAAAATATGTAAACCGGGAAATGGCAATTTTGGTGGCCAAATATTTTGTGGTAAATCTCGATAAAATTGCGCAAACACCTTTTATAGTTTTTAATGGGTTGAAAGCACACAACGACAAAACGGTGTTACAAGCGCAGGAATATATCGAGCATCATTATTTTCAGAAAATAACCGTGGAGATTCTGGCGGAAAAGTTGTTTTTGACAAGACGAACCTTTGAAAGGAGATTTAAAAAGTGTACTGCCTGCACCCCAATAGAATATCTTCAAAAAGTGAGAGTAGAAGCAAGTAAAAAGGCGCTGGAAGCAGGCAGAAAATCTGTTGAAGAAATAATGACGGATGTAGGATATCCCGACTGTATCGGGAGGGTCGCTGGATCG
>Ga0207159_1216_pt1 | contig 11527 bp, 11 predicted proteins | sample Alteio_BWMinHeat_23_FD_153511 | JGI IMG/M metagenome (GOLD analysis project Ga0207159, IMG submission 153511) | Enriched cells from forest soil in Barre Woods Harvard Forest LTER site, Petersham, Massachusetts, United States -... | ecosystem: Environmental > Terrestrial > Soil > Temperate forest >... | reverse complement strand
ACATTTACAGGATCAGCAAAATTCCACGGCTGGCAGGTTTATCTTCGCCGGCAGTACTCCGGGGCCGCAGGTCAATGTCATTTAGTTATCCGATGGTAGGGACACCATCGGGGCAGGTCGCCGGATTTGTGTCTTCACAAATCCATGTCCGGTGAACAAAAACCCTTAACTAAATGACATTGACCCGGAAGTCCGGGTTACACGCTTATTAATTTTTTTATGCAGTTCAAAGATATCATCGGTCTTAACGAAACCAAGCAGCATCTGTTGGAGATGGTGCAGCAAAACAGGCTCAGCCATGCCCTGCTGTTCTTAGGCAAGGAGGGTAGTGGTGTATTGCCTCTGGCCCTTGCCTTTGCCCAGTACGTTAGCCTGCAGCCGGCAGGCGGACAAAAAAAAATAACTGCTGCTGTGCCCCTGTTTGGTGAGGAGGTTTTACCGGCTCAGCCGCCTAAAAATGCGGACGAGGCCGATGCCTGGATGCAGTTGCAGCCCGCTTTTTCCAAGGCCTCTAAGTATGTTCACCCGGATATACATTATACCTACCCGGTCATCCCCAAAAAAAGCGGAGATAAGCCGATCAGCACGGATTATATTACCGAGTGGCGGGAATTTATAACCCTGAACCCCTACGGCAATGCATTCGACTGGCTGCAGTTCATAGGCGCGGAGAACAAACAGGGCAATATTACCGCCGAAGAGTGCAACGACATTATGCGGCAGCTAAGCCTTAAAAGCTTTGAAAGCGGTTACAAAATATTGATCATCTGGATGCCGGAGTACCTGAAAAAAGAGGGCAATAAATTATTAAAACTGATTGAAGAGCCGCCGCCTGACACTTTATTTATATTAGCCGCCGAGAACGAGGAGCAGATACTGCCCACCATTTTAAGCCGTTGCCAGTTGGTAAAGATACCCATGCCTGAAACGATAGACATTGAACAGGCGCTTATTACACGCGCAAATGTTGCACCCGATAAGGCCAGGCAAACCGCCAGCATTGCAGAAGGCAATTACCGGGAGGCGCTGCAACTATTACAGCATGCCGAGGAAGACTGGCAGGGGCTGCTGCGCGAATGGCTTAATGCCGCCCTTAAGGGGGGGCCGGTTGCACAGTTAAAATGGATTGATGAGATAAGTAAGCTGGGCCGGGAAAAGCAAAAACAGTTCCTTCGGTACTTTAACCACCTGCTTGAACAAAGCATCCGCATACGCATTATGGGCGCAGACAATGCCACCCTGCCCGACAATGAAAAGGATTTTGCCCAGCGGCTTAACAAAATTGCATCGGTAAGCCAGCAGCAGGTGATCATTGAGGAATTGGACAAGGCAGCTTACTTTATTGAACGTAATGCCAATGGAAAAATGCTGTTTCATGCTTTAACTATTAAACTGCTGCACATTATTCAGGATAAAACATTAATTTTGGCAGAATAGCCGGTAATTGACATATAAATTGCCGGTTGTGGGGAATGGATCTGTGAACCGGGCTTAGGTGCTTATGTCAACAATAGTTGCGTCGCACTCTTGTACTAACGAGTATATATCAACATATTCAAGCGCTTATCCTTATTAAAAGCAATACTGCTTTTAATAAGAACACCGTTGTTCAGCAGTGAACAGCAGTTGAAGTGAGTGACACAACAAATGTTCAATAGTACTGCTATAGCCCGCTCAAAACTTTCCTTCCCCGGGAAAACAACGATCGTACACTGAAAATAAAAACGCGATTATGGGCTGTGGATCTTGCGGAACAGGTACACCAAATGGTTGTAAAAGTCATGGTAGCTGCAGTACAGGCAGTTGTAACCGCTTAAATGTGCACGACTGGCTGATGAACCTGCCGGTAAGCGATGTGGAATCAAGCTGCAAAATAATTGAAGTGAGCTTTAACCATGGCAGCCGGAAGGATTTTTACCGGAACGCCACCCTGCAATATTTTGAGAAAGGCGACTATGTTACGCTGGAAGGCGTGAGTGGTTTTGATGTGGGCGAGGTAAGTCTGTCAGGCGAGCTGGTGCGCATACAAATGAAGAAAAAGGGTGTGGATGAATTTAACCCCGAGATAAAAAAGATCATACGCAGGAGCACGGAAAAGGACGTTGAGATGTTTCACCAGAATAAGGCAAGGGAAAAGAACGGGCTGATGAAGAGCAGGGAAATTGCCCGCGAGCTTAACCTGCAGATGAAACTTACCGAACTGGAGATACAGGCAGACGGCAAAAAGGCCACCTTTTTTTATACAGCCGATGACAGGGTTGACTTTAGGGAACTGATAAAAAGGTACGCATCTGAGTTCAGGGTAAAGGTGGAGATGAGGCAGATAGGCATACGCCAGGAGGCAGGCAAGGTTGGCGGCATAGGCAGTTGCGGCAGGGAACTTTGCTGCAGCACCTGGCTTACTGATTTTAAGAGCGTAACCACCACAGCGGCGCGTTACCAGAACCTGTCTATCAATCAAACAAAGTTAAGCGGGCAGTGCGGGCGTTTAAAATGCTGCCTTAACTATGAGCTGGATACCTATTTGGACGCGTTGCAGCAATTTCCGGATAATGCCGATATGCTGGAAACCTCAAAAGGTACGGCCAGCCTGGTAAAAAAAGACATTTTCAAGAACCTTATGTGGTATGTGTTGCCGGAGAGCAACAAGCAGTACCCCCTAACTATAGTACGCGTAAAGGAAATAAGACGCCTGAATGCACGCGGTGAAAAAGTAGATGAACTGCAGCCGGTAGATTTGATAAGCAACAAAACAACAGAGATGGAACACAGCTTTGTTGATGTTGTTGGCCAGATAAGCCTTAAAACACTTGATAAGGAGGCGCGGCGAAAAAGAGACCAGCAGCAACAGGATCAGCAACGTCGGTCAGGTGGTAACGACAACAACCAGAGGCCGCCGCAAAACAATTCTAATCAGCAGCGTGGCCAGCAACAAAGGCCACCGCAAAACAATCCCAATCAGCAACGCGGGCCACAGCAACGGCCGCCTTTTAATAACAGGCCGCCACAACAAAGGCCGCCTGCACCACCGCCGCCCCCGGCTAAAAAATAGAGGCACCAGGCGCATGCCTAATGTCATTTAACAGGCCCTTGTATCCGATGGTGCGGATATACCATTGGGGCAGGTCGCCCGGATTTGTGTCTTCACAAATCCATATCCGGTGGACAAAACCCCTACTAAATGACACCAGGCGTATACCGGGTTATAGCGTAATAAGATAAAAGAAGGCGGGGCTTCCAGCAATTCTTCGTTATCTTCAACCCAACAATCCACAGCCAACAATGAAAAAAGAGGCCTGGTTAATTTTACTTGTTCTTGTCTGCGCAGGATGCATCAATTCCCCCAAAAACACGTTGCCCGGGCGATGGAATTTTGAAGCTGTAAGGATGCCAAACATTGCAGGGCTTCTTGATTCTGTTAAAGAGGATAATGAACAGCCGCCGGAGACGATGAGGCATTTCTTTCTTGACTATAAACTTATACTAAGAAAAGACCACACCTACGACATGGTGTTCCTGAAGAAGTACACGCATGGCAAATGGTCGTTTGACGAAGATCTAAGGACACTTAGCCTGTTGGATGAATCTGCCCATAGTTACCCGTTACGGTTGCAGGTTGACACGGTGACATCTTCGTCGCTGGAATTAAAGATGGGCAAGGACGTTTTGAGCAGGCTGGTACCTGACTACATCCATGGCATGGAGGGTACGTCTTTCTTCAGGCAAAAAGGGACGTTCATATTTTACCTTTCGGCTGATAAGGAAAGTTATGATCACCCAAACGAAGACCCATATAGTAAGGAGAACAACATGTGGCGCATAAGGCCCGCAAAGCCAGAAAATGATGAGGAACTGGCTGCAAGGCTGGTAAATCACATGCAATTTTGCAGGCTTATTATGCAGGATGCGGTGGACCGTGACAAAGACTATGTATCATTCAACTGGCTGAGGACCCCGCTTGTTATTTCAAAACATGACATAACCTTAAGGGACTATGCTAAAGTAAGGGATGCCTGGGATGAGAACTTTTATGATACCCTGCAGGCGCAAAAAGGCTACAAGCTTTTAAAGGATTGCCTTGCTGACGATTATACCGCAGAAGAAGTCGATAACCGCTTTAAGATTGGTGTTATCCTGTTTGACAAGGCCATTGATAACCTTAAGCACCCGATCCGCTAAAAGGCGGCTTATGTGCCGGGTGTTATTCTTTTAATTATTCTTAGTTTATGTGTGCGCTTGCCGGTGATGCTGTGGATAATGCCCTGGGTGTCTATTTTATCAATACGTACATACCCGGAGGAATGTATGATCGTTTGACTGTCCAATAAGATGCCAACATGGGTTATATGGCCGTTCTCGTTATCAAAAAAGGCGAGGTCACCAAATTGCACTTCCTGTAAAAAGCCGACAACACCGCCCTGCGTTGCCTGCTGGTATGCATCGCGCAGTAACTTAATACCGGCCATTTTATATACCTGCTGTACAAACCCGCTGCAATCAGTACCTGCGGAACTTTTACCACCCCACAAATAAGGTGTGTTCAGGTAGCTGAGGGCAAATTGCCTGAGGAATGATAAAGGGGTTGCTCCGGCTGCGTTTTTAGGTAACGCATCTTCATCAAAACCAATTATGTACCTATCCAGCGACACCTTAGCAAACACAGGTGTAGCTAACGAAAGCGGAACAATGGTATCATTCAGCCATGCGGTGGCGCTTTTTTCTTTGGTATAAGCAACGGGCTCAAAGGCGGTTGCATCTTCAGCTTCAGCCAACTGGCTTTTAGCGCACCAGCCTTCGTAGCCATCGTATAAACACTTTATGCGGGTAAAGTCTTTTTCATCCTGCAATACTTCGCCCGCCTCACCAAACAGCAGCTGGCTAACCATCTCGCTTTTATGGGATGCTTCACTCCGCATGGGGCAAACACCTGAAACACTTACAACGTAAGGCATACGTTAAATTTGCGGGCAAATTATGGATTTTGCGCTTGCCTGCATCTCAATGCTATATAATATATTTACTTTAACAGAGTGAATACCAGCACACCTGACCATACCGCAGACAACGGCTTGCTTGATAACTTCTACCGCAGTAAAGACAATTACTGGCTGGGCATTTTATTACAGCGGTATACCCTGCTGCTGTTGGGTGTATGCATGAAGTACCTGAGGGATGAGGAAGAAGCCAAAGACACCGTGCAGCAAATATTTTTTAAGGTAATTACCGAAATGCAAAAGTACAGGGTTGATTATTTTAAAAGCTGGCTGTACAGCATAGCCCGCAACGAATGCCTGATGCGGCTGCGCGACAAACACGGCAAAACAGCAAAAGAGCTTACAGAAAGCATGGGATCAAAGGAGTATGAAAGCAACATTAAAGAAATGGCTGAAAAGGATGTGCTGCTTACCCTGGTAGAAAACAGTTTGGGTGAACTGAACCCGGAGCAAAAAACATGTGTAACTTTATTTTACATGCAAAAGAAAAGCTATACCGAAATAAGTGAGCAAACAGGGTTTACCCTTTTGCAGGTAAAAAGCCATATTCAGAATGGTAAGCGCAACCTTAAATTACTGGTTGAGAAGAAAATGAAATAACAGGATGGAAGACATTACCAATATATGGGACATAGAGGATGAACTGAATGAAGATCAACTGATGGATTACCTGAAAGGCAAGACGTCGGGCGAGGACGCGCATTTGGTTGAGAAACAAATGGCTGACTCTGATTTTATAAACGATGCAGTGGAAGGCCTTCAGGCTTTTTCTTCCCCCAAAAAACTGGACCGATATGTACACCAGTTAAATAAGAAACTGCAGCAGCAGTTGGATGCTAAAAAAACAAGGAAGGAAAAAAGGGAGATCAAACACCTGCCCTGGATAATTTTGGCTGTTATCCTCATATTGGTATTATGTGTTTTGGGGTATGTGGTGATACACATGCTGCATGAAAAAGAGGCACACAGGAACATGATCACAGGAATGATAATCAGCAGACTTCAGGGCCAGTAATCATACGGCAAAAGAGATGATATCTTTTCGCTCCAACCCCAATAACCTAAGGTAAGCAGGTCATCAGGCTGAAAATACGCGCCATTGTACAGAACATATATAGGCCTTCCATTTATAAGTGAAGCCTGCGAAGTGATCTTGCCTGTTAAAGAGCCTTTTTGGTTGGTCTGCAGCAGGTATTCATCCGGCTCTTCCTTGTTTTTATAAGTTATGTATAAATAATCCCGAAACTGCAGAACAGCAGTAACACTGTCATACCCGTAGGCAATGCTGTCGCCCCTAAGCACTTCATTGTGCAGTATATCCGTTTCGTCTTTTTGCGCCAATATTTTTTGGTAATAAGTTAAGCTGTCTTTTGGCAACCTGCTTTCAAAATCGGTTTCGCTTATATCCGGCGTTATATAATATTTGTACAGCGCCTGTATCCTTTTCTTTTCGGTATTTGTTATTTTTTCAAGCCTTTTTATCTCGTAGCCATTCTCAACCACTTTGTTTGTGAACACACACCGCATAAAATGCATGATTGAGCCGTAATATACGTCCTTGCGCCTTTCATTCCATTTGCGTTGTTTTCTTGCATTGCCCCGCATTTCCTCAAACAGGGGAAACCCTTTGTAGGTAATGCTCCTGTTGGCGAAATCCAGGGCAAAACCCTCCAGCTTGTAATGTATAATGTAGCCAAGAGCACTGTTCTCTATTACCAAAGGTTCTTCGGCAAAGGCCTGCAAAAAATCCCTCTTTTTTGAGTACCGGAATTTTATCACGTCCCGGTTCTTAATGGTACAGCCATAAGCGAGATATGACGTGCCAATAAAATCGTCCGTAAAGATTTTGCCCCATTTCTGCCAGCCATCCTTTTCAAAACCACCCACAACTACTTCTTTAAGTTCGTTGGCTTTTGCTGTAAGTAAAATTACCAGTGGTGCATTTAGCTTTTCTGGTGTAACACTTATGGCGTATGTTTGATAGCCGAGGCTTGACACTACCAGGTCGAATTTTCCATGTGGCACGTTGTGTAAAATAAACCCGCCTTTATCATCTGCAGCAGTGCCAATAGACGTGCTGCTTAAAAAAACACTTGCCCCGGGCACAGGTTTACCGGTTTCCTTATCTGTTATCTTTCCTTCTATGATGTAAGGTTGTGACCATAGCTCAGTGACAATGGCGAAAAGCAGTAGAAAAAAGCAGGCAAGTTGTTTGGTCATCCGCTATATTAGAATTATACTGTTAAGTACAAGAAAAATATCGGTCACATTTTTGCAATTATAGATTAAATATGCTGACGCGAAAACTATTGCTTTAAATTTAAACCAACTTTATGACCACAGAGGAGATCAGGGCCAAAATAAAAGAATACTCGCTTGTACTGTTAAAAAAAGGGCCAAAATACCATACGTTTGATGCGGAGCTGCAGCAGCAGAACCAGGCTGCACATTTGAATTACCTGATGGAACTCCGGGTAAATGGGCTGATAGCTTTGACCGGCCCTGTAATGGACGGCGGTGATATTATTGGCATGGCGGTATATAATATAGCCGATAAGCAGGCCGTTAAAGCATTGCTTGAGAATGATCCGGGTATAGTTGCAGAAAGATTCACGTACGAATTGCTTACATGGTTTGGTTTCCCTGGTGACAAACTGGGACAGGAAAACAGGGATCTTTGAAAAGTTAAGGTTAAAGAGATGCAAGAACATTTGTTTTACCTTTGGCGAAACTCCATTTGTGTTTAAGAAGATACTGAACATCCTGCAAAAGATATTCCTTCCCAAAAAAAGTTGCTGTAAGTAGCACCTTATACAGGTAAAATTTATACTCCTGCATTTTGGCAGGTTTGCAACGATACACTTATATTTGCAGCCCGTTAAAAAGAATGGGTAGGTTACTAAAGACAGTTTTCATCATTTGACTTACTGACTGTGTGACTTATTGACTTAGACATTTGCCCAGATGGCGGAATTGGTAGACGCGCCAGACTCAAAATCTGGTATTCGCAAGGATGTGCAGGTTCGATTCCTGTTCTGGGCACAATCCATCAAACTCACCATTTTGTACAAGGGGCTGCTCATATATTAGCAGCCCCTTTTCCTTTAACAGCGCGGCTTTCGGTGAAAAAATTGGTAGTAAATACGTGGTTCGATAGCTGCTGTCCGAATACCATAACTGCTTATCGAACACCACGTTTATAAAGCTGTGTTTCTGCTGAATACTTGCCTTTTGGAATAAATACACCAGGTTGCTAAGGTTTTGCTGCCCTCGTTTGATCGGGCTTTGCGGAAATTCAGTGTATAGGGGTGATGGTGATCCTGTCGTCCAATTTCTTGCGGCCATCGGCCAGGTGCTGTAAGCGGATGGCTGATGCCAGCCTTTACTTATTCGCAGGATGCCATTTTTCCAGCATTGCTGCCAGGTCCTCCGGTTTTACAGGTTTACCTAAATAATCATCCATCCCCGCCGCCAAACACCGCTCAGCGTCGCCTGCCATAGCATTAGCCGTCAACGCAATGACAACCGGTTGCTTTACCAGCGTGTTTCGGATAACCTGTGTCGCCTCCAGCCCGTCCATGACAGGCATCTGTACATCCATCAGGATCAACCCGTAATCTTTCTGGTTGGCTGCTTCTACAGCCTCCTGCCCATCAACGGCGAGATCAGGTTCATATCCCAGCTTCAGCAGGGTCTGCCGGATAACGTGCTGGTTTACCTTGTTATCCTCTGCCACGAGTATCGTGTAAGGGTACTGGCGGCTAAAACCGGCTGAAAACTTGTGGCCGCTGCGCTGGCTGGTGACTTCGGGCACATGCTCTTCCAGTGCGCTGAGAATTTGCCTGCTAAATATATGTTGTTTGATGGGCTTGGCCATAACCGAGGCAAAGAGCTTCCTCTGGCTGTTGCCAAAATCTCCTCCCAGGGAACTGAGCAGGATAACGGGTATGCCCGGGTATTGCTCCCTTATATGCCGGGCAAGCATTATCCCGTCCATGCCGGGCATCTGCATATCCGTGATGATCAGATCTATCTTTGTTTTCGTCGACAGGATGATCAGCGCCTCTTCACCCGAAGCGGCAAGCAGCGGCTTTAGCTTCCAGTATGCTAACTGGCGTTTTAAGATAGACAGGTTGGTATTATTGTCATCTACCAGCAATACTGTTTTGCCGGCCTGTCCATCCATGTTATAGTGTGTATAAGGGACGATGATTTTGGTGCCGGCAACTGTACTGACAGTAAACGAAAAGGTAGAACCCATGCTGGGCTGGCTTTGTACGCTGATTTGCCCTCCCATCAGCCCAACCAGTTTTTCCGAGATCGCCAACCCCAGCCCGGTGCCGCCATATTTGCGGGTTGTGGACGAGTCCACCTGTGAAAAGGCCTTGAACAGCCGGTCCAGCTTATCAGCCGGGATCCCGATTCCGGTATCCTGCACATCAAATTTCAATTCCAGCGTGCCATCCGGCCTCGTTTTCTGCAGGTTTACGTACACACATACTTCACCTTCCCGGGTAAATTTGATGGCATTGCCCACAAGGTTCACCAGTATCTGCCGCAACCGCAGGTGATCGCCTACAATTTGCACCGGGACATTTTCTGCAATATTGTAGATAAGGTCCAGTCCTGTTTGTGCCGCTTTGGGGCCAAACATATCCAGTACGTCCTCGATACATTGGCGCAGGTTGAAGTCTTCGCTCTCCAGCTCCAGGCTGCCCGATTCAATTTTGGAGAAATCCAAAATATCGTTGATGACATTGATCAGCGTTTCTCCGCAAGTGGTGATGGTTTCGGTAAACATCCGCTGTTCGTCCGTCAGATCGGAGCCCTGGAGCAAGGCTGCCATACCTATTACCCCATTCATCGGCGTACGTATCTCGTGGCTCATGGTCGCCAAAAAGATACTCTTGGCTTTGTTGGCGCTATCCGCCGCCTCGCGGGCTTTTTCCAGTTCCAATACCGTTTCTGTAAGCCGCCGGTTGGATTGGGCAAGTGTTTCTTCGTTCCTTTTTCTTTCAAGCGAGAGTTCAGCCTCTTTTTGCAGGCCTGCCATTTGCAGGCTTTGGGACAGGTGCAGCTCAGTATATTTTTTTAGCTGGTATGCCCACAAACCGCAAATAAAAAATATACAGCCTGCAAGGAGGATATGTATGATAAAAGTCTGCAGGTCAAAATAACTCAGCCGGGTAAAATACACCTGCGTATAGCCAATATCCTGCAGGTAACTGAATCCTGCATGGTGTACAGTGACTACCACCAGCATCGGTATCTGTAATTTCCAGTTTTGATACGTAATAAGTATGGCACTGCCGATAAAAGCAAAAAAATGCATTTCAAACAGCCCGTGCATCTGGTAGATATATTGGGCCATGAAAATGCCCAGGACAGCGCTCAAGACATACTGGTACAGATCAGATTGCGGTAACATTATTTTCACGGAATAGTACGCCAGTAAGCAAAGCCCGCCAACCCCGAATGCGATGAGCCAGGTATCATAAAAAGTAGCCAACACAAGGCCGATCAAAAAGAAGCCTGGCAGGAAATAATTCATCAGCTGGTCCGAGCGTTTTCTTATCGACTGGCCCAGGCTGTCCAGCGGGTTATCGTTTGATAGTGCGATGTGATTCATAAGGGGGATTTTATTTTTTGCAACTTATGGCCTGGCAGCCGTATGCCTTTAATGCCAGCGGGCTGAAAACAGGATGGGTGTAGCCCTGCAGCAGTTCCGTTATAGCTAATTTTGCGAAGCTGGTTTTTTCATCCGTACAATACCGGTTTTGATTATAATTGCCCCGGTAATATAACCTGTGCGATGTATCAAGCAGAACTGCCTGGGGCGTGGAATACACCCCGCAGGTGGCGGCCAGCGAGGCGTCAAACAAAACGGGTATATCCACCCCCAATTTATCCTGTATATCTTTAGCCGTTACGTTTTTACCGTTAACCACCACCACCGCAAAATCCACCTGTTGCCCAAATTCCTTCACGAGCGCCCTGAAAAGAGGGATGTTAAAACGTGAGCAGGGGCAGGAGGGATTGTAAAAATGCAGGCAAACAGGCTTATCATGCCTGTCGTCGAAAGTGCCGCTTAAGGGAATATAGGTACCATTGTTTACCGGCCTGTAATTTCCGGGAATAGGCGTCGGCAAATGATAAACATAGTCATTATACCAGAACATGCCAGCTACCGCCGAAAACAGCAGAAACAGCCAAAGGATTACCAGCATTTTTTTCATGATCAACGCATTGAATCCAAATATCCTGCTTTTTCGCGGCATTGAGGGCCTGCTGCGGTTAAAATCTTATTAGGATAATCTTAGAAACATATTATAACCTGCGCGGCCACTGTTGGAATGGCAAATATAGGGTTGGGTAAACAAAAACCGGCTAATTTGCCTGCAAACGAAAGACCGGCACCGCATACCCGGGATAGACCGCGATGATATCGCCGCAATGATCATGAAATATTCCTTTCTTCAGGCAGGTAAATTCTTATGGTTGCGTTGGCGGCCTGGTTAATTCCTTAATGGTCA
>Ga0207159_1193_pt1 | contig 11551 bp, 9 predicted proteins | sample Alteio_BWMinHeat_23_FD_153511 | JGI IMG/M metagenome (GOLD analysis project Ga0207159, IMG submission 153511) | Enriched cells from forest soil in Barre Woods Harvard Forest LTER site, Petersham, Massachusetts, United States -... | ecosystem: Environmental > Terrestrial > Soil > Temperate forest >... | reverse complement strand
CTGCAAAAAGCCTGGAAGTTGCAAATCTCATGACAAAGACCAATGGAGTCGTTAGGTAAAAAAATCCGTGTAAAATGGAGTTGACAAGTAAAAAAATCCCCAAAAATCGCCATCGTCCCCGAATAAGCCAAGACCCGGCGACCATATCCAAAGTCGCAAAGAATTAAAAGAATTAATAACAGGATGGACAGGATCGCAAGCGGCAGGATCAGCAGGATATGGAAATTAAATTTTATTCGCATGCATGCTGGAATTATTGTTCCTATCTTGCTAATCCTGCCGCTCACGATCCTGCCCATCCTGTTATTAATTCTTTGAGGCATTGCGTCGGGTCTTCGCGTCTTTGGTTTAATCTTTGGCTCCGATGTGATTCTCTGGACTTTTTATTTGACGAAATGGGGGAGGATACTTATACTCTTGTATTCTTCTTGATGCGGCCATGGCGGAATTGGTAGACGCGCTAGATTCAGGTTCTAGTCGGGGCAACCCGGTGGATGTTCGAGTCATCTTGGCCGCAGCTTTTCTCTCTTAACTTTCCTAATCACTCAAACCCTGAGGCATATGTTGCAAGCTAGAGATACAGAAAGAGTTGGATCCACAAAGGAAAAAGTAGGGTATTTTGATCATGAGAGATGGGATGTCTATCAAGCCTCTCTGGAACTAGTTGTTTTGATTAGTGTTATTGTAGAAGAATTTCCACGAGGCAAAGCTTATCTGGTAGATCAGCTACAACGAGCAGGAACATCAGTGCCTCTCAATATAGCTGAAGGAGCAGGTGAACATTCCCCTAGCGAAAAAGCACGCTTCTATAGGATGGCAAAACGTTCTGCGACTGAATGCGCAAGTATACTTGATGTTTGTCAACGACTACGAATCTTGGATGGTAAGCTACATATGAAGGGACGAGAGTTATTATTGCGTATCACCGCCATGCTTACTAAAATGGCACGAGCAGGCTCTACCTAGGAAAAGCTGAAATATTTCGAGCCCGAGACCGAGCCCGAAATATGAGAGTCGATCACGGTCTCGGTCACGAAAGTCGAGCCCGAGACCGAGCCCGAGCCCGAGCCCGAAATATGAGAGTCGGTCACGGTCACGGTCACGAAAGTCGAGCCCGAGCCCGAGCCCGAGACCGAAATATGAGAGTCGGTCACGGTCACGGTCACGAAAGTCGAGTCCGAGTCCGAGCCCGAGCCCGAGACCGAAAATATGAGAGTCGGTCACGGTCACGGTCACGGGCTCGGTCACGAAAGTCGAGTCCGAGTCCGAGCCCGAGACCGAAAATATGAGAGTCGGTCACGGTCACGGTCACGGGCTCGGTCACGAAAGTCGAGTCCGAGTCCGAGCCCGAGACCGAAAATATGAGGGTCGGTCACGGTCTCGGTCACGAATAAAGAACCAAATAGTGATTTATTCCGTCTTGAAATGATAATCGCGAATGGGGTAAACTAAATTTCATTCAAGATTAACCACATATGTATCGATACAGCATCAAAAAAATTCGCAACTTCTCGATCATCGCTCACATCGATCATGGGAAATCTACGTTAGCGGATCGTCTCCTCGAACTCACCCACACCGTGGCAGCGCGCGATATGCAAGAGCAGCTCCTCGACGACATGGACCTGGAGAGAGAGAGGGGCATCACGATTAAAGCCCACCCCGTCACCATGTACTATGAAGCCAAAGATGGGGAAACCTACCAATTTAATCTTATTGACACCCCTGGACATGTCGACTTCACCTATGAGGTCTCCCGTTCTCTATCGGCATGTGAAGGGGCTCTCCTCGTTGTCGATGCCGGCCAAGGGGTTCAAGCTCAGACTTTAGCCAATGTCCATCTTGCCATAGAACGCGATCTCGAGATCCTTCCTATCATTAACAAAATCGATCTCCCTTCCGCCGATGTAGAGGAGGTTAAACGCCAGATCGAAGATGTGATCGGCATTGATGCTTCAGAGTCTATCGGCTGTTCCGCAAAATCAGGACTCGGCGTCGATGAGATACTGGAGAGGGTGATCACCTCTTTCCCTCATCCCAAAGAGCCCGAGGATGATATCCTACGTGCCTTGGTATTCGATTCCCATTATGATGTCTATCGCGGCGTCATGGTCTACATCCGCATCATCAGCGGCGAGATACGCAAGGGCTCCTTAATCAAGATGATGGCCACCAATAAAAACTGCGATGTGCTGGAAGTCGGAGTCTTTACTCCTAAGGAAAAACCCGTTGAGGTGTTGCGCCCCGGTGAAGTCGGCTATATGACCGCCAACATCAAAAACACTGCCGATATCAAGATCGGCGATACGATCACCCTGCAGAGATACCCTGCGAAGGAACCCCTGCCAGGCTTCAAACTCATTACTCCTGTCGTTTTCGCTGGGATCTATCCTATCGACTCCAGCGACTTCGAGGCTCTCCGGGATGCTCTTGAGAAGCTGAAATTGAATGACTCGGCGTTGCATGTCGAGCAGGAGAGCAGCTCTGCCTTAGGCTTCGGATTCCGCTGCGGATTCTTAGGTCTCCTCCATCTTGAAATCGTATTTGAGAGGATCCAGCGAGAGTTTGATGTTGATGTCATCTCCACGGCCCCAAGCGTCATTTACAAGTTTACACTTAATGACGGCACCACAAAGGAAATAGATAACCCTGTTTTCTTTCCTGATCCCACACATATCGACTTCGTAGAAGAGCCCTGGGTCAAGTGCCATATTATGGCCCCTTCAGAGTACCTTGGGGTGATCATGAGCCTTGGAATGGAAAAACGAGGTAACTGTGTTAAAACAGAAACCATCGATGCGCGGCGTCTTCTTCTGACCTACCGATTGCCTCTTAACGAGATCATCACCGATTTCAATGACAAACTTAAGTCTATCACAAAGGGTTATGGATCCTTCGATTACGAATTTGACAGCTATGAGAAAAGCGATATCATCAAGCTGGAGATCCGTGTCAATGAAGAACCTGTGGATGCCTTCTCATGCTTGGTTCACCGCTCCAAAGCCGAAGGGAAGGGACGTGCCATTTGTGCAAAGCTCGTTGAAGTCATCCCCATGCAGCTTTTTAAAGTTCCTGTTCAGGCTGCCATCGGCGGAAAAATTGTCGCCAGGGAAACGATCCGCGCCATCACAAAAAATGTCACAGCAAAATGCTATGGTGGCGATATCACACGTAAGCGTAAGCTATGGGAAAAACAGAAGAAAGGGAAGAAACGGATGAAGGAGATTGGCAAGGTGAACATCCCCCAAAGCGCCTTCATGGAAGTGTTAAAAGCCGGAGATTAATCTATGTCAATCGAAATGGAACTTGAAACGGCCACTAAGGAAAAGAGATCAAGTCGATTCCATCCTGCCCCGCTTTCCTGCTTAGATCCTCATCGGATCCCCTCCCATGTCGCCCTGATCCCTGATGGCAATCGACGCTGGGCTAAAAAGCAGCTTTTGTCGCCCCATCTGGGGCATCAAGCCGGAGCCGATCGCTTGATTGAAGTCGTGAGGGGAGCCCAGGAGCTGAATATCAAAGCGCTGACATTTTTTGCTTTCTCGACCGAAAATTGGTTACGCTCTAAGTTTGAAGTTGCCGCTCTCATGTCTATCTACACCACTTTTTTAACAGTCAAAAGAGAAGAGATGGTAGAAGATGACATCAAGTTAGAAACCATCGGGGATTTGACGCCGTTTCCAGCCTCTCTAAAAAAGGTAATTGCGGATACAAAAGCTGCCACAGCACATTGTGAAAGTATCCGTTTGGTGTTAGCCTTCAACTATGGGGCACGTAATGAGATCTGCCGTGCCTTCAAATCGATGCTCGAAGATTATGATAACAATCTCTTATCCAAAGATGACGTGACCGAAAAGACCATCGCGCGCTATCTGGACACGGCCCATTTGGGGGATCCCGAACTTCTGATCCGTACAAGCGGGGAACTTCGGGTCAGCAATTATCTCCTCTGGCAGATCTCCTACGCTGAAATTGTGGTGACACAGGTATTGTGGCCCGATTTCACCCCGCACCACCTTTTGGACGCGATTCTTGAATATCAAAAGCGTCAAAAAAGATTGGGAGGAGATTAATGGAGATATCGACCCATTTGAAGCAGCGTTTGGTTTTGGGGAGTGCGGGCTTTGCCATTTTGCTCGTCGCCATCTATTTTTCTTATACCGTTCCCTTTAGGGCTCTGTTTGTCTTTTTGAATGCAGCCGTGATCTGTTTAGCCCTATTGGAGTATTATCATCTTGTGCAGCACAAGGGATTCAAACCTCAGATGATGCTGGGGATGACCTGTGGGATGGCTTATGTCATCTCCATTTATTATGCACAAAAGTACGAGGAGCTGACCTCCTTGCCTCATCTTGTCCTTCTCCTCACTCTTGTGGTTTTCTTTCTCTCATTTTTCAATCAGCAGCCGAACCCTCTGGCGAATTTGGCTGTCTCTGCTTTTGGCATCATCTATCTGGTGATACCCCTAAGTTATGGGATCAAGATCAACTATTTTTACCACTCTCTGGAAGATGGAGATGGGCGTTTGTGGCTGATCTATGCCTTTCTCCTTGCCAAAATGACAGATACCGGAGCCTACTTTATTGGTAAGGTGTTGGGCAAGACGAAATTGGCGTTGATGATAAGCCCAAAAAAGACCGTTGAAGGCGCTATCGGCGGCTTTGGAGCTGCCATTCTGACCAGCCTTTGCTTCTACTTCGGAGCCGCGTTGAAGATGACCCTATGGCAAAGTATCGTGCTGGGAGCCGTTATCAGCTTGGCAGCCCAATTTGGCGACCTCGCCGAATCCTTATTGAAGCGAGATGCTGGAGTCAAAGATAGCAGCAGCCACCTTCCTGGGCTTGGGGGAATTTTAGATATCGTTGATTCGCTTGTCTTTGCATTGCCTTTGATGTATTTTGTGTTAAAGATGAATTTAGTGGGGTGAAACCATGATTATCACCATCGATGGTCCTGTTGCGACGGGGAAGAGTTCGATCGCCAAGAAACTTGCCGAGTCGATAGGTTTTATCTATTTTGATACTGGAGCGATGTATCGTGCTCTGACCTATGGAATCATGAAGCATAATATCGATTTAAACGACGCACAGGCCTTAGAGAAGTTCCTGAAGGGATTCCAACTTGAGATTAAGGTCATCAGAAGAGAGCGTCAATATTTTATTGAAGGGGAAAATATCAGCGACATCATCCGGGGCGAGGGGGTCACAAACGGTGTGTCTAAGGTATCGGCTGTCAAAGCGGTAAGGGAAAAGTTGGTGGCGCTGCAGCGTGAGTTGTCTGAAGGGGTCAACGCAGTCTTTGAAGGCAGAGACATGGGGACTGAAGTGTTCCCAGATGCCTATTTAAAGGTTTTTCTAACGGGACGTGATCAAGTTCGCGCGAAGCGGCGCTATCTGGAGCTGACCTCGAAGTTTCCTGAAGAGAGTAAGAACTTGACCCTCGAGAAGTGTTTAGAAGAGATCACGAAGCGCGACCTCTATGATTCCACTCGCGAGCATTCGCCTCTGAGGCAAGCTAAGGATGCCTTTGTGATTGATACCTCCGATCTCACTATCGATGAGATCGTCTTCAAAATCCTCGAGTATAAAGACACCATCAAAGTGAAGCGTTGAGCAACCTTGAAAGCTCCTTGGAGTGCGGCGAAGCCTTGAGCGAGCTTGCGAGCTCCATGGAGTGCGGCGCTTTGCGCCGCCTTAAATTCTAGAACCCCGTGTGGTGGGACCACATTAAAGGGCGCATCCCCACTAGGAATTCTAATCTAAGGCGGCGCAGAGCGCCGCACTCCAAGGAGCTCGCAAGCTCGCTCAACGCTTCGCGCTAAAATTTATGTCAGTTTTGGAGGCCTTGTGTATTATTTAGTCCTATCATTTCTCTTGGTTGCGACAAATATTTACGGAAGCTGCTGCTGCTCAAATCTACCCTCGCGGTTTCAATCACAACTTGAGAATTCACCAGACATGGTCTGGATCCAGGGGGGTGAATTTATAATGGGATCTAATTCGAAAGAAGCCCGCAAAGATGAACAGCCCCCTCACAAAGTCAAGGTCGACGGCTTCTGGCTCGATGCCACTCCCATCACAAATCGCCAATTCAAGGAATTTGTGGATGCCACAGCCTATGTGACGACGGCTGAGAAAGCGCCAACCCTCGAGGAGATCATGAGCCAAGTGCCCCCTGGAACTCCTGAGCCTGATCCCTCATTATTGGTCCCGGCTTCGCTTGTGTTTAAGCAAACGAAGGGTCCCGTTCCACTCAATACTAACCGCTATTGGTGGGAGTGGAAAGCGGGTGCTAATTGGAGGCATCCCCTAGGACCAGATAGCAACCTAGAAGGCAAAGAGGATCACCCTGTTGTACAAGTCTCTTGGTACGATGCGCAGGCGTATGCGAAGTGGGCAGGCAAAAGGCTTCCCACTGAAGCCGAATGGGAATATGCGGCTTATGGGGGAAGAGAGAATATCACCTATGTGTGGGGCAATGAGGAGTTCTCTGAAGAGAAGCCTCAAGCCAACATCTGGCATGGGGAGTTCCCCTACAAAAGCACAAAACCAGATGGATATGCTGGTACGACCGCTGTTAAAACGTTTTCTCCCACTCCTAATGGCCTTTATGATATGTCAGGGAATGTGTGGCAGTGGTGCAGCGATCTTTACCATGCCTCGTATTATGCCGATGAAGCTAAAAAGGGACTTTCGGATAATCCAAAAGGACCAACCCGGAGCTATGATCCGGATGAGCCCTTTGCAACCAAACATGTCCATCGGGGTGGTTCTTTCTTGTGTCATAAGAGCTACTGCAAAGGATACAGAATCACAGCCCGCATGAAAACGTGCCCTGACACCGGTCTCAACCATTTAGGATTTCGATGCGCGAAGTAGTTTACGAAATCGGAATAGAGGTCAGAACAGGCCCCGTTTTTTGAGCGAGCTTGCGAGCTCCATGGAGTGCGGCGCTATGCGCCGCCTTTAATTCTGCGTTACTGGTTTTGGATATCTTGACTTGGGGGACTAGGAAGAGAGAAGTTTTCTTATTGGATGAGGCCCACACCGCTGTCTCGAATTTAAGGCGGCGCATAGCGCCGCACTCCATGGAGCTCGCAAGCTCGCTCAACGCTTCGCGCCATACCAGAAATTAATGTCAAATGTTACTGAGGGGCAGTGAAGGGAAAAACGTCGGGGACGACAAAGACATCGGTTGTGATTTTGAGAGGGATATGATGGTCTGTATCAAACGTCAGCTCTACAAAGTAGGCTCTCCAGCCTTCTTCAGGCTCTTCTAAAGCCACTTGATAGACACCCTCTGCATTTGCACTCAACGGAGCTGATGTCCAGGTTTTGCCGATCGTGCTGACGCGGAAATCTCTCCCTACGGGGTTGCTTGCCTGCCATAAGGTGGCTTGTAGGGGCTTTTGGGAGGTGAATACCTCTAAAGTCCCATCCTCACGTTTAGTCCAGTTCACCGAGGGCAATGGTTGACCCCTTAGGATGGTCTGGTAATAGGCCAGTATGGATTGCATCGCATCGCTTTGGTCAATTTTATGATCCATATTGGGAACATTGCGCAGATGTTTTGGACCCATCAAACCAGGAAAATAGTGTTGAGAACCATCCGGCAAAAAAAACTCATCCCCCGTTGCATTGATGAGATATTTTGGCATCATCAGGCGATCGAGATAGTTGTTCATCTCCTCAATCTGCATTAATTCTTTAAAGGCTTCCGATGTCCATTTGCTGGGTAGATCGATTGCAAGATAGTCGCGAATGGCAGGGGACCACTCCCCATAGGCCATCCAATGGCGTGTAAAGGATTCTTTGATATGGAAAGGGGCGATGACGAGTGGAATGAGGGCTTTGACTCTGCTATCGATCGCTGCTGCTGTCCAGCAAGCCCATCCCCGTTTTGAAGCTCCTGTCAAAATAAAAGAATTCACTGGGATGTCCAAATGGAGAGACCCATATTCTTGGATCGCATCCATAGCCTTTGCAATAGCTTTTGTCATGGGGAGTCGAATGATCCATTCGGGTTCGCGGGTGGTGAGGAATTTATCCCATGAGTAGGCGAGCAGGGCATCTTCTTTTCGTCCTTCCTCAATATATCGAGGGTCCATTTCATCATGAAATTTGAGGGGTTGGGCGGGGATCATCCTAAGTTGACAGATGATCGAATGTGTTGAAACTGCGGCATCGACTAATTTTTTTAGCTGACTGGGGGAAGGTTGAAGGGAGTCTTGGTTTCCTCCCTCGACAAATAGAAGCGCCGAGTCAAATTCCACATCGGAAGGTTGTATGATCGTGAGCCAATGGGTCCATATAGGTTGATCGACTTCGTTATCATTGCGCCATTTGAGGGACTGCAACTTGATCCAATGAATTTTATATTGGGTGTTTTGACAAATTTCATGAAGCTCCCATCGAGTCGATTCATCAAAAATATTATTGTAGTCTTCAAGGGGGGCGCCGAATCCAAATGAACAGAGGCTTAAGATAGTAGTAATCAAATAGGCGAGATGTATCGAGGTCATTATTGTGAATCCGATTTTTTTTCTTTCACAAGAATAACCTAAATGTTAGTATTGTATCAATTGATTTAGTGCTAGCGAATTGAATTTATCTGAGGTTGTCGAATGAGCTACTTGGATGAGAAGAATCGCGATTTCTTTCACGGTCTCGATGCTTACACGTCGGGTCTTCTAGAGAACAACTTTTCTGATGAAAAGCCTGGATTAATCTCAAATTTATGGTCCTCTGTTTCTTCAAAGTTGTCTTCCGTTGCGTCCTACGTCCCCAGTTATGATAAGATAACTAACGTCACGCTTCGTGTCGGGGAGTATGGTTGGAAGGTAATTAAAGTACTTCCCCACGTGCTTCCATCACTAGCTGTTAACATCACGGACGATGTCGATCTAAACAGAAGTCAAGATCAGGAACAACTCAAAAAAATGGATCCCTGTTTCAGTGAGCTCGTCAACATCATGGGCTCTAAAATAGCCAGAGCTTGTTCTATCCCGATTAAAGAGGATGCTCAAGAAAAATTATCAGATGTTGGCACTTTAACTTTGCTGGAATCCCTAGGGATGGGCCTGATCCGAAAGTTTGCAGAGATGTCTGGAGGCTTCGACGAGAATGTTATTGAAGAAGTGGTCAAGACTAATTTTACACGTATCGCCTTGAACTTGCTTAAGGCTTCAACAGATGAGCAAAATATGAATCAGAAGCCGATCGTGCGCATCACTGCGCTGCTCACAGGCTTGATGAATCATCATTTTACTCGCGTCAAACAAATTCAAGAAGGCAATGGAGCAGATAAGGAAGCTAAATTCAACGTTGTCTACAATGAATTGACACAGGATTTACTAGCCATAACTCTACCGAAAGAGGGCAGGGAAATTTTATTGCCCTTAAATTGGCCTGGGAAACAAGTTGAGGGATTAATTAAAACAGCTGCATATCGTTTCCTTGAGATGGAGATGCCTGGGGTTTTGATGAAACTCTACAAAGAGTTGAGCGCTCCTGTTCCTGAAAGGGAACCCCAATGGGATGAGAAGTTTAATCAATTCGTCGGGATCAGCGGCGCTGACAAAGTTGTGGATCTCCCTTCTCACTATCTCAAAGCATGGATGCATGATGAACAGAACGTCAGTGGTCTCAATAAGACCTTAGAGCGCCTACTCCGAACGGAGCTGGCAGACAAGTACGAAGGGAATGAGCTGGCGTGTAAGTCGATGTTGCTTGCCGGTGAATTGACAACCACATTTCAAAACCTGCTTGAAACCAACGATGCTTCGATCACCCGTGCCGGTTCCTTCGTGCAGCGATACTTCATGGAGCGGCTTGTATGGAATTTGTACAAGTCCCAGCAGAATCCTGATGGAAAGAAGCTGATCCAATCTTTAGCTGATAAGGTCGGCCGGTGTTACAATGAGTTGACGGAACAGCAGAAGTGCACTGAGATAGCAACGATGATTCTCGGCTTTTTTGGCTTAGATAAAAAAGAGACATTACCTTTGCCCGATACCCTGAAAACCGACGCTGTTTCCAACTTGGTCGTCTCTTCTTCAACCCAATTTCTTGCCCAGCAGCTTGAGCCATTAGTTCATACTCCACAACCAAGACAACATCTGGATGAGTTGAGTGGCAGTACATTCCTTACCACCTATGTGTCGACAATGGTTGAGAGTGTTCCGAATTGGATCCTACCTAAAGTCAAAGAAATGATCCTTTCCCTTGAGGGCCTATCAAAACCACAGAAGCTTCAACTATTTGAACAAGTAGCGGCTGCTATCCGTCAAGAGCCCTTTTTAAAAGAGTATCTCAAGGCCTTCATTTTCAAGGTGGCGGATCATGTGGGGACACAACACCAACAAGCTCAACAGAATGGGGATCAAACTTCTTTGATCCCATGGACAGCTAAGCAAGTGGTAAATGCGTGCAATCCTCTAGATATCGATCAGATGACTCCTGATGAGAAGAATCTCCTTCTACGAAAGATCGAACTCCTCAATGCAAAGGACCAGAATACTCCAGAGTTCCAGGCTCTCTTAGCCGAGGTGCAGCCATTGCTCAATCAGATGATAAAACCTAAGTTCTTCCTCCTGATCCAAAATCTATTGAACATCGGTGGAATAAGTCAAAATCCTCTTCCAACACAGCCAGTGACGCCTCCTCAAAGCGATCTCCCTGTTCCAAAGAAACTTCAAAGCATCCTTTGGGAGGAGATCGAATCAAAACTACCCGGATTCTTGCTTGATCAGACCATCCATCTACTGATGCCACTCCTCCAGATGGAACAGCATAAAGGGCAATTGCAAGCTAAACTCCCTGCAAATGTCGCCAGTTTATTGATTCGAGGCTCCGAATCCCTGGCTCAGGACTTAAGAGAGCAGATGCCATTCTGGATTCGAGACTATACGGATACAGCTCGCATCATCAATACCCATCTTCTCCAAAGCCAACTTACTCCTGACCAAGAAAAAATATTTGGTGAAAAAATTGCCGAATTAGTCGAAAGAAACCAGTTGAAAGCTGATTCCTTGTTAAATCTCATTGAGAGCTTACTGCCCCATCCACTTACTCCCGAAAGAAAAGCTGAACTTCGCACTCCACTGGAAGACTATCGACGAGAGATTGAGGGCATCGTGCTTGTTCCAGAGGTCTTTGCCAAGGCAAAAACGCTCGTGTACTCAGAAGACGGCAGTTCTAGAGAGGGGGATCTTATCCCTCGAGAATGGCAATCATCACTTGTGAAAGAGTTAAACGCCTTTCTTCAAACGGACAGATCCACGGATCACCATGCAACGCCCCCATCCGAGTATGGTCCTATTTGGACCGCGTTCAAGCTCTATCTCAATGGCTTCTTCTTAAAGTTATCCGTTCAAGCTTCTCAGATTGATCAAGAGACCTATGACAAGATTTATACTCTTATTTCTGTGACGAAAGGAAGATTAGTAGGCAAAAACATTGAAGAATCGAAGCCGATTATCTCCGAATTTGGCAATGAGTTTTTAAAACTTGTGGGTGTCGAATCTCCCGATCAGCTGTATGGAGTTCCCCCT
>Ga0207159_1211_pt1 | contig 11712 bp, 8 predicted proteins | sample Alteio_BWMinHeat_23_FD_153511 | JGI IMG/M metagenome (GOLD analysis project Ga0207159, IMG submission 153511) | Enriched cells from forest soil in Barre Woods Harvard Forest LTER site, Petersham, Massachusetts, United States -... | ecosystem: Environmental > Terrestrial > Soil > Temperate forest >... | reverse complement strand
GACCGGGCTGCTGAATTGGAAAGGGTGACGGCGTCGTACCAGCTTAAGTGAAGGTGAAAGGTCAAAAGTGAAAGTGAGACGACAGACGTGAAATGTGAAAAGTAAACGACAAACGTGAGACGACAAACGATAAAATAAAAAATACAACAATCAACGCCATACTAATAAAACCTTTTTATGAAAAAAATACTTAACCATCTTTTGCTGCTTACGGCAATAGCAGCAGTATTTAATGCATGCAGCAGCAAGGGCACAACTATTGAAACTGCTGATGACGCTGTGCTGGTAAAGCAACAGCCGGTATCTGTTATCAACTATGCGCCAACGCTTGAATATTCAGGGTTGATAGCCTCCACCAGCGAAGCAAAACTGGCCTTTAAGATTACCGGCGTTATAGCGAAAATATATGTGAAAGAGGGTGATCATGTTGCCAAAGGGCAGTTGCTCGCGGCACTGAACATGACGGAGATAAATGCCCAGGTACAGCAGGCAAGCGCAGGCCTTGAAAAAGCAAAACGCGATGTTGGAAGGATAAAGAACCTGTATGAAGATACGGTTGCATCACTGGAGCAATACCAAAACGTACAAACACAATTAAGTGTTGCCGGTGAAAATCTGCACATCGCTCAATTTAACCAGGAGTATGCCCAGATACATGCTACAGAAGACGGCACCATTATTAAAAAGATCATGAATGAAGGCGAGGTTGCTTCTTCAGGGACGCCGGTGTTAATGATGAGCGGGAATAACAACAGCGACTGGGTAGTGCGTTTTGGAGTACCTGATAAAGAATGGGCGATATTAAAGGCGGGTGATGTTGCTGATGTGAATATTGACGCTTATCCCGCAACGGCATTTAAAGGCGTGATAACCAAAATTGCACAGGCCGCCGACCCTGCAAGCGGTACGTATGAAATTGAAGTAAAGGTGTTGCCGGGTGATAAAAAATTTGCACCGGGCCTTTTTGCCACGCTGCATTTAACGACCACCGCGCCCGAACAGGTGACGATGATACCCATTGAGGCGATAACAGAAGGCGATGGAAAAAAAGGCTTTGTATATACCCTGAATACAGATAACAGGACCGTTACAAAGCATGCCGTTAAAATAGCCTTTCTTGATAATAACAGGGTAGCCATAACCAACGGGCTGGAAAATATTACCCAGGTAATAACCGATGGCGTGAATTATTTAACTGAACGGTCTACAGTTAAGCTGGTGAAGAATTAAATACAGGCAGGGGTTTGAATGTTTGAGTGTTTAAAAGGTTTGAAAGTTCGTTTGCTTTCAGCTTTATACAACATTCAAACACTCAAACTATTCAAACATTCAAACTATCCAAAACATATTGTTATGAAAATAACCGACTTCGCAGTAAAAAATTACCAGTTCACACTTATTGTGTTTGTGATGATGATCGCAATAGGTGTCAACAGTTTACTCCATATGCCCCGTGGTGAGGATCCCGATTTCCAGGCGCCGCAATTTAATGTGATCGTAATTTATCCGGGCACCAGCCCTAAAGACATGGAGCAACTGGTAGCAGATAAAATGGAGAAGAAGATAAATGAGATGGATGATATTAAACGTATCATCACGCAAATTGACGATGGGCTTGCGGTAATACGGATTGATTTTAAATATAGCAGCGACCCGGAAAAAAAATACCAGGATGTAATAAGAGAAGTTGATGCGCTGCGCGGGGATTTGCCTAAAGATATTCTAAGTATTGAAATTTTGAAGTTCAGCCCAAGTGATGTGAACATTTCGCAGGTGGGACTTACCAGCGAGACAATGCCTTACAGGGACCTTGAAGAATGGAGCAAGGAGCTGAAGAAAAGACTGGAGAAAATAAAGTCGCTTAAGAATGTTGACAACTGGGCATTCCCACAACAGCAGGTACGTATATCGCTTAACCTGCAAAAGATGGCGCAGAATAATATTCCGCTTAACAGGGTAATTGGCGCGATACAAAGCGAGAATGTAAATATTCCCGGCGGGAGTATTGAAATGGGCACCAAGCAATTCAATATAAAAACCAGCGGCGATTATAAAAGTGTTGACGAAATAAACAACACGGTAATTAGCGGAACCAACGGAAAATTTTTGTATGTAAAAGATGTTGCTGATGTTGAATTTAATTATGAAGAACAGAGCTATATAGGCAGGCTTAACGGTGTGCGTGGCGTGTTTGTTACTGCAAGCAGAAAGATGGGCACCAATATTTTTGATGTGGAAAAAGAAATGCAGCCGGTGCTTGACCAGTTTAAAAAGGAATTACCCAAAAGCATTCATTTTGAACAAAGCTTTAATAATGCCGAAAGCGTGCATCACAGGCTGGGTGGGTTTACAAGAGATTTTGCCATTGCTATTTTCCTGGTGCTGCTTACCTTATTGCCGCTTGGTACCAGGGCGAGCATTGTGGTAATGATATCCATTCCGCTGTCATTAGCCATAGGGTTGTTCCTGCTGGATATGTTTGGCTTTACCATCAACCAGTTAAGTATTGTAGGTCTTGTGGTAGCATTGGGGCTGCTGGTGGATGACAGTATTGTGGTTGTTGAAAATATTGAACGTTACTTACGCTTGGGTTACGATAAAAGAGAAGCGGCCATGGCAGCCACCAAACAGATAGGGCTTGCCGTATTAGGCTGCACCGCGACATTGATATTTGCCTTTTTGCCCTTACTGTTCCTGCCCGAAGGTGCAGGCGATTTTATAAGAAGCCTGCCTGCTGCGGTAGTTAGTACTGTATTGGCATCGCTGTTTGTTTCATTAACTATCATTCCTTTTTTATCAAGCAGGATATTAAGCAGCCATGAAAACCCGGAAGGCAATATGTTTCTGCGTGGTTTAAAGCGCTTGATCAGCGGATCGTACAGAAAATTGCTTCACGGTGCTATCGCAAATCCTGTAACTACCTTGCTTATTGCCTTTGGTATTTTTATAGGCGCTTTGGCACTTATACCTGTGGTTGGATTTAGTTTATTTCCCGCATCGGAGAAGCCGATGTTCATGATAAACATTGAAACCCCTTTGGGCTCAAGCCTTACTACAACTGACAGCGTTGCCCGCTATGTAGAGAACAATATTAAAAATATACCAGCCCTTAAAAATTACACAACTAATGTTGGGCATGGCAACCCGCGTATTTACTATAATGTTATACCAAGAAATGATGCCAATAACTATGCGCAGTTATTGGTACAATTGAATGAAACACCACCCGCGGAAAAACGAAAGCTGATAGATAAATTGCGTGACAGGTTCAAAAATTTTCCCAATGCAAAAATCGAAGTAAAAGATTTTGAACAGGGTCCCCCGATTGAAGCGCCCATAGCCATACGGTTATTCAGTGAAGACCTGGATACATTACGGGCATTATCTTTCAGGGTGGAAGGGTTGTTGAAAAAAACACAGGGCACCATGTATGTGAACAATGATCTTACCACTTTAAAAACTGACATAAAGGTAAAAGTAAATAAGGCAAAAGCAGGGTTGCTCGGCGTACCGGTGAATGAGGTGGATAAAACCATACGCATGGCGGTTACAGGTTTAAACATCGGAACCTTTAGAAAAGATAACGGCGATGAATACAATATTAATGTAACGCTGCCCCATGAAGATGTTCAAACATTTGATGTGTTTAAAAAGATATATGTAAGCGCCTTAAGCGGGGCGTTGATACCGCTTAGCCAATTGGCTGATATACAATTCCAGGCCTCACCCACAACCATAAATCATTATGACAAAGACCGGTTTACTGTTATAACGGCTTTTGTACAAAATGGATACAACACGGCAAAGGTTACAGACGGGGTTTTAAAAGATCTGGATAAAATGGCTTTCCCCACAGGCGCACATTATGTGGCTGCAGGCGATATAGAAGCAAGCCAGGAAAGCTTTGGGGGTCTCGGTACAATAATTTTAATAACAATTTTTGGTATACTCGGGGTATTGATACTCGAGTTTAAAACATTCAAAGGCACGCTTATCGTTCTTTCTGTCGTACCACTGGGTATAATAGGAGCTATATTAATGCTGCTCGCTACGGGTAACACCTTATCATTTGTTGCCATTATAGGCTTGATAGCGCTTATTGGCATAGAGGTTAAGAATTCTATTCTGTTGGTTGATTATACTGACCAGCTAAGGCGTAACGGCATGAGTTTGAATGATGCCATACAGGAAGCAGGTGAAACACGTTTTATCCCGATCATACTCACCACCTTAACTGCCATTGGCGGCTTGCTGCCGTTGGTAATGGAAAAAAATCCTTTGTACTCACCATTGGCCTTGGTAATTATTGGTGGGTTGATAAGTTCTACCTTACTAACAAGGGTTGTTACCCCGGTGTTGTACAAACTGCTTGCGCCCAAGGTGGTGCACTGAGTGAGGTGAAAAGTGAATTATTAGAAAGTAAAACAAACTTTGGGGTCTTGAAGTTTATTGGGGCTTAACGAAAAGGAAACAAAACGGGTAAATAAAAATTTATACATTTATCAACGCAAAAATTAAAGTTTATGGCCATACATACCATACTCGGGGCTGGCGGAACAATAAGCAATGAATTGGTTCCTGTACTGATCAGCAATAAGGAACAGGTAAGATTGGTTTCACGAAAAGGAAAAGAATATCCCGGCGCGGAATCAGTTAAGGCAGACCTTACCAATTACCAGCAGGTACTTGATGCTGTGAAGGGTTCCGGAATAGTGTATTTGCTTGCAGGCCTTGAATATAAAATAACAGTGTGGCGGCAACAGTGGCCTGTTATTATGCGTAATGTAATAAACGCCTGCAAAGAAACCGGCAGCAAACTGATCTTCTTTGACAATGTTTATATGTATGGCAAGGTTGACGGGGCAATGACGGAAGAAACGCCATTTAACCCTAACAGCAAAAAAGGTGAAGTACGGGTAGCTATTGCAACCATGTTATTAGATGAAATTAAAGCAGGTAATATTACGGCGATGATAGCCCGTTCAGCAGATTTCTATGGTCCCCGTGCAACGCAAACAAGTGTTGCAGGTGTATTGGTTTTTGATAAACTTTGGAAAGGCAGCACAGCCCAATGGATGGCAAATGCCAATATGCCGCATTCATTTACCTATACGCCGGATGCAGGCAAGGCCTTATACCTGCTGGCAGTGCGTAACGAAGCATTCGGACAAACATGGCATTTGCCAACTGCCGCGCCCGCACCTACCGGCAAAGAATTTATTGCACTTGCTGCGGAAGCCATGCACGCAAAAAATAAAGTACAGGTTGCGCCTAAATGGCTGCTGAAATTTATGGGGCTTTTTAATCCCATGATGAAAGAGCTGGGTGAGATGCTTTATCAGAATGAGTTCCCTTATATTTTCGATTCTTCAAAATTCAATAAGGCGTTTAATTTTACGCCAACCACTTATCAAAAAGGTATTAGTGAAACTGCTGAATGGTTTTTAAAGCAGCCTGCTGCAGGAAAGGCGTAAACATTTGCAGAACCATTCTAACCTTAAAAACTATTTCATTTTCATTTGAGCAAAATAAGGATGCTCTGGATTTACGATTAATTCCTGCCTTTGGGGATGAATAAGTACGTCCATATCCTCTAAAGGAATTGCTCCAAGCAGTGGCTCTGAATCACCTGGTAATACCATTGCCCTGCAGGTTGTTTGCCGGTTTTTGAATCTTACTTCTACGGGCGCTACTACATCGCATTCAATAATATGTCCGTTGGCTAACTGAGCTTTTCGTTTTTCAACTACTGGGAATTTCAACTGTTCCTGTATGTTCTCATTAATCGCCAGCAACAAAGAGCCAGTGTCAACCGAAGCGCTCACCCACATACGCTTTATTTCATCGACATCCATTAAATTTCTGCGAACCATCTCAAGATCACCGCCATTAATAAGTTCTATATCTGCATGAACAAGGCCCATAATATTCATTTGTTCAAATATACTAATTTGAAGCCGGTCTCCGCAATTAGTTATAACGTTGCTTCTTCTCAATCCCCATCATCTCTCTTCCCATCCACCTTTACAAATGCTGCACGCTTGGGCGCAGGTACTATAGCATTCTCACCCTTCACCGCTTTCCATATCACTTCGGTAAATTCACGGTCAGGCACTTTATCTTCCTTGCTAAAATCAAATGTTTCGCTTTTACGCTGCCATGCATTTTCTACGGCATTTTTTTCATTAATATCTGTTTGCAGCGGCTTTGCATTAAATGTGGTAAGGTTTGGTGTGCTTGTAAAACAATTCCACATAGGCCTTGCGGCAGCATCATACTGGCTCATTGGCGGAATACCAAGTATCAGTTCTATTGTGCGCAGTATAGATGTAGTTGAATACATGGTATGGTCAACAAAATGCCGCTTTACAAAACCACCTGCAATGTATGCAGGGCTGCGGTGTGCATCTATATGGTCGGGGCCATCCTGTGCATCATCTTCTAAAACAAACACAACACTTTCTTTCCATACAGGGCTTTTGCTAAGGTAATCTACAAACATGCCAACGGCAAGATCGTTATCGGCGCAGTGTGCAAAAGGTGTTGGCCTGCCCTTGGCCAATCCCTCCGTATGGTCGTTTATAATGCGCAGGGTATTTAAGCGGGGCAATGCATTTGCAGCCACCAATGAATCAAAGTCCCTTTTCCATTGGCCTACACGTGTGGTATCGCGTACCCTTTGATCCCAGCTTGTGTAATACGGGCAAATATGGTTTACCAACTCCGGTATATTCGGTTTGTAATCATCCGCAAACTCACCATAAGTCCTGTAACTTAAACCAGCCTTTTTACAATGCGCCCATATAAAACCGCCCTTGTTGTTTGCAATTTCGCGGTCGCCTTCTGCATCGTAGGTGCCGCCGCGGCCGCCATAACTGGTAGGCCATGTTTTTTCAAGGTAATCATCAGCGTAACCACCCATGCTCCAGTTATGCCCGTCGGCACTAACTTCTGCATCCACATAAAAATTATCAAGCAAAACAAATTCACGGGCAAGCGCATGCAAATTGGGGGTTATCTTCTCACCAAATAAACAAAGGCTCGTATCGCCATGACCTTCGGGCATATCACCGAGCACCTGGTCGTATGTCCTGTTCTCCTTAATAATATAGAACACGTATTTTATCGGCGAAGCATCCCCAATACGCATGGGTACAGGGTTTCCGGGTTCACCGGCTGCTACCAGCTCTTTATCTTTATGATAGGGTGTATTTTCATATACCAGTTTTGAGTATACATTTAACTGCTCCTGGGTAGGTGTGCTGAACATGCTTAAGGTGCCTTTAAACAACCCGCCAATATATTGCACTTCTCTATGTTTGGCCGCAACACCTTTTTGAAAACCTGTTTGCCGCCTCCTCTCATAAGGGTTTGGCCCTTCGGGGTTTGCCATTGATGTAAAGCCTTTGCCATTGGCAACAAAAACAGTATTGCCCACAACCCTTACCACTGTTGGATACCAGCCAACGGGGATAAACCCCTTTGATTTACTGCTGCCCGGTTTGCTTACATCAAATACAGCAACGCAGTTATTATCGGCATTGGCAATGTATAACGTTTTTTCATCCGTGCTTAATGCCACACTGTTGGTTGTAGAACCCATAACAGAGTTTGGGTAAAGTGCGGCGTCTAATGTTTCCAAAACCTTGCGTTGCTTAATGTCAATTACTGAAACGCTGTTGTCGTTTGCATTGGCAACATATAAATATTGCCCGCTTTTACTTAAGCAAATATCATTAGGGTTGTCGCCAACTGAAACCGAATCAACCAGTTTTTGTGCAGCAGTATTATACACCAAAATTTTATCACCCCCCCAGAGCGATATATATAATTCGCTTTTATCGGGCGATAACATACAGGTGTAGGCTTCAGCGCCTAATGCAATTTTCTGTACAATACTTTTTGTATCAATATCAACTACGTACAGGCTGTTATTTTCTTTGGTAACGACATACATCAAATGTGTTGCATCATTCAACTCAATGCCCGATGGTGAAATTCTTACCGGCCATTTTTCGCCAAGCTTAATGCTGTCCTGCAAAACAAGTTTATTGTGGTTTACAGCGTATTTCAGAATCCAGTTATCATTTCCGCCAGAGGCATACAGGTATTTTTCATCATTGCTGAATTTCAATCCCCCCCATGATTTAGGGATATCAATACTGTCGAGCAATGTTTTATGCTGTGCATCTATCAACTGTAATGATTGTATGCTTTGCCCGTTATTGGTTACAGCAAGATATTTTTTTGAGGAAGATACCACAATATTCAAAGGCAGGTCGCCTAAATGCAGGGAAGTACCAACAGGCGTTAAACTCCAGCCGTTTGGCAGCAGTACACGCTTTTCACGTAATTGCTGCGATGTTTGGGCGCAGGCATTTAAAGCAACAGTTATTATTGCAGCGATAAAAAATATTCTCCGCATAAGTATGATTTGAAAAATAAAGGTACAGGGAAATGAAATTTGAAAGGGGAGGTAATAATGATTTAATGTGGGAACTATTTGTACGCTTCTTTTCTGTGACGTATCCTTTGTACCTCAATTACCTTAATTACATCCTCAATAGTATAAATAATACGGTAATCGGCAACACGAATTCGATAAGCCTCCTCGCCTTTTAGTTTCTTCACATTTTGCGGACGTGGTTCCTCCGCTAAATTATCTATAGCCTCAACTATTTTATTTCTATAGGGCTGGGTTATTTGCAGCAATTCTTTTTGGGCAGATCTTTTAACTTCAATACTGTACATGGCTATCGTTTCTCTTCATTTAAAAGCTGCCGTTTTACCTGCTCCCAAGGAATGGTTTCTTCATTTTTACGCAGCTCAATAGCAATCATATCATATATGTCTTCCAGCAGTTCTTCATTGTCAGCCAATGCATCCAGATCAATCTGCATTAACCTGTGATTATTATTTTTGTCTGTTAATAACGTTATAGCCTCCATGATCCATTTTATTTTTCCTAAAGATAGAATTTTTTTGGCCAACCTTTTGATTTATCATCATTCTGTCATCATCTTCATTATCTTCATTATCTTCAATAACCATGCGGAAACTATTTCAAAAAATATTCACCAAACCGGTAATATGGGCGGCAAATAAATTCTCTTCCAGCCCCGACAAAGACAGGGTATTTAAGGCTTTAACAGACTTACATGATACTATAAAACAAACACCCGGCAAAAAGGGTTTGCTGCTTGATTTGAAAGAGGTAAACCAGCGCGTGGTTATACTGTCAGACCAGCATAAAGGTACCAAAAATGATGCGGACGATTTTGCCCTTGCCGAAATGAATTACCTGGCGGCACTTGACTATTATCTCCAAAATAATTTTCATTATGTAAACCTGGGCGACAGTGAGGAGCTTTGGGAGAATAACATCTTTGGTGTTAAAAAATATAACACTGCATCATTTGAAAAAGAGAAACTGTTCCTGCAGCAAAAAAGGTTCACGAAAATATTTGGCAACCACGACCTCTATTGGGATAACGATCCCCTTGCAGGGCTGGAATTACAATCCATCTACGGCGAAAAAGTACCCATTTACGAGGGTATTATTTTAACGGCCACCATAAATAACCAAGTGCTCGAAATATACTGCACCCACGGCCACCAGGGCGACCTGCAAAGCGACGGCAACTGGTTTAGCAAATGGTTTGTGGCAAATATATGGGAGCCTGCGCAGGCCTACCTGAAAATAAACCCTAACACACCGGCTTATAATGTGCAGTTAAAAACACTGCACAACACGTTGATGTATGAATGGAGCAGCCGGCAGCAAAACCTGGTGCTTATTACCGGGCATACCCACCAGCCGGTATTTGAATCACTTACGCTGCTTGAGCGTTTATTTGAGCAACTGGAATTTGCTAAACAAAAAAAAGATGCGGCTGCTGTAAAAGAGATTCAATCGCATATTACGGTGCGGTTAAGCAAGGGGGATGAAGCAACCGATTTTACCAAATTCAAGCCCGGTTATTTTAACAGCGGCTGCTGTTGCTTTAATGACGGCGATATTACCGGCATTGAAATAGAAGAGGGTAAAATACGCTTAATAAAATGGGAGTATGACAATGATATTTCCACGCGGAAGATACTGGAGGAATCGGAACTGAGTGCGGTTATGCAGCGACTAAACCCGTGATTTTCAAATTATAATAGTACAACAATAAGGCGAACGCCTGCAAAACCGATTGGCTGCTTGCATTCGTTCATCCATTATGGCCTTGTACTGTCTTTTTTCATAGCATCGCCGCCCATAGCACTGTCGCCGGTTATGGGTGGTGGTGTATGGCTTACCCTGGCCGTGCGCCTGCCGCCGCTGCAGGCAGCATAAATAAAAAATACTGCGAATACAATAATGAATATGGCCTTTTTCATAGGTAGTGTTTAGGGGAATAGGGCAAGAAGGGTGCCAAAGGGGGAAAGTGTTTGCAGAAGGTCGTTGGTTTGAATCCTTTGGATTCAAATATTTATAGTGTAAGAATGAAAACAATTTTATTCGACCCATACAGGGTCGAATTTATTTAATTTTTCTACCCGCTATAAACATTAAACCCCTTCAGGCGATGTCATTTAGTTAAACCCTTTTATCCGATTGTGAAGACACTCCAGAGGAGTTCATTGGACAATCGTGGGCGAATGCCTGGATTTGTGTCTTCACAAATCCCTGATGTGACTTCGGGATAAGTAACTGCGAATTCCTTAAGTTCCGGAGGAACCTTATATCGGTAGAAAAATATAAAGACAGGGAGCGCATGCCGTAGGTATGCAATATATTATATACCCCGCATCAAGCGCGGGGCAGGCTCTACGGCATACTTTAAGATGAGGCTCGCATAACTACCAATATTTTGTCCTTACAGGACAAAGCCTTTTTCTTATTCCCAAATTCACGTTAATTTAATAACATTAACTTGTTACAAATATTAATAATGCCTTCCGCTTCTATTTCGTTACCGACACCACCTGCACAGGCCCCAATAACCCCGAGGGCAACAATGGTGAGCCTGCCTGGTAAAACGGCATGGTTGTATAAGTTATTTTCTTTTCAACACCGGGCTGCTGATCGCCTATTAAACGGTTTACCCAAAGGTTGGTAACTTTTATTACCAGCGTATTGTCGCCGGGCTTTAATGCACCTGCTGCATTTACCCTGAAAGGCTTTTTCCAAACAATACCCAATAGCTTGCCGTTAACCGTAACTTCAGCAAGGTTTTTAACATCGCCCAGGTCTATCCATAATTGGGCCTTATTGGTAAACCAGCCGGCTGGCGCGGTAATAGTTTTGGTATAGGTGCCTGTGCCTGAAAAATATTTAACACCGGCGTCTGTATTATCTGTCCATGATGCAAGTTTACTAACCGTTATTTCAGCAGGTGCGCCACGGTCTTTTTGAAAGCTTATATTCCAGCCGCCTTCAACAATGGTTAAAGGCGTTTCTTTTGGCTGGGGCGCTGTAAAAGAAGTTACCGAAGTATTTTTATTGAAGATCACAAATACCGCATCATTTGGCTGCAGGTGAAGCGGAACTTTTGTAAGCCCGTTTGCAAATGAGTAAGAAGCCAGTTCCATCATGCCTGTTTCGGGATGCCATATTTCAACGGCTTTGCCCGATACCCTGAAAACAGCATCTACGTCTTCCACACTGTTACTGCGGCTATTTACCCAATAAATATCCTGTGCCGGTAATTTGCGGTGCACATAAAG
>Ga0207159_1210_pt1 | contig 11744 bp, 12 predicted proteins | sample Alteio_BWMinHeat_23_FD_153511 | JGI IMG/M metagenome (GOLD analysis project Ga0207159, IMG submission 153511) | Enriched cells from forest soil in Barre Woods Harvard Forest LTER site, Petersham, Massachusetts, United States -... | ecosystem: Environmental > Terrestrial > Soil > Temperate forest >... | reverse complement strand
GGATGGATATCCAGTGTGGGCAATGACATCAAGTTCGCGATGGCAAAGGCAAGTTATAATTTCCGCAACGCTATTAAAGAATGGATGAGCGAAGTGCTGAATGTGCTGTATGAAGCGGCGGCGCTATGCGTCAACACCATCCGAACGTTTTATCTCATCGTACTGGCTATCCTTGGCCCGCTGGTCTTTGGTATCGCCGTCTTCGATGGCTTCCAGCATACGCTTACGGTCTGGATGGCGAGGTATATCAATATTTTCCTCTGGCTACCGGTGGCAAACATCTTCGGCAGCATCATCGGGAAGATACAGCAAATGATGCTTCAATTAGACATACAGCAAGTCCAGCAATACGGCGATACCTTCTTCAGCCCTACTGATGTGGCTTACCTCATCTTCATGATCATTGGCATTGTGGGATACTTCACAGTGCCTTCCGTGGCGAATTATATCGTAAATGCAGGCGGCGGTAATACTTTGTTGTATAAAACAACCAGCATATTTAGCAGTGGTGCCAAATCAGCCATGGGCACCGCTTCCGTGGCTCCTGGCATGGTCGCTGATGTTTTTGGCAACAGGAACGAAAACATGTCCCGCAGCATGGCATCCAACAGTATCACCGAAGGTTATTTTAAAGATAAAATCAGCGGCAATGTTTAAACATTTCAATAATATAGAAAGCGCTTTTAAATATGTCAAGGGCTTTACCGTGTTCATTATTACCGGGTGCCTTTTGCTATGCTGTTTTGCGCTGTATAAAAGTTACAACCTGGTGGCCGCAACGCAATCGCATATTTACATACTGGCCAATGGGAAGGCCCTCGAAGCCATAACCGCGGATAGAAAAGACAACATACCGGTAGAAGCGCGTGACCACGTAAGGATGTTCCATCAATATTTTTTTTCGTTGGACCCGGATGATAAAGTAATACAGGCCAACCTCACAAAAGCCCTGTACCTCGCGGATGGCTCTGCCAAAAGGGAATACGATAACCTGAAAGAAAGTAATTACTACTCTAACATCATCGCGGGTAATATTAGCCAGCAAATCAATGTAGACAGCACGCTGATTGACCTGGACCAGTACCCGTATTATTTCCGGTGCTATGCTACGGAAAAGATCATACGCGCGACGAGCATTGCCACCAGGAATTTAATCACGGAAGGCTATTTGCGGAATGTATCGCGTTCAGATAACAACCCGCATGGGTTCCTGATTGAGCGGTGGAACACCATTGAAAACAAGGATTTGAAAATTCAAAACAGGTAAGGCTATGTGGAAGTCAGTGATACACAATAAATGGATGCGGTGTAAACGGAAAGCAGCAGATGTACTGCAAAAAAAGTCTGAACGCTTGTCTGAACGCGGGAAGAAGGCTGTACTGTTTTTTTTCTGTATGCTGTTTGCAGGCTGTAGCATCGCCATCGTTATCCATGCATTTACAGACAACGCAAAAACAGTAACAATCAAAGGCAAGATGCCGAGGATCGTCCGGGATAAGGAAGCACCTGCAATGCCATTCCTTTCGAAAGCTGAATATGAACGGATAGAAAAATTCAAGGCATATATCTATCAATTGCCCAAGCCTTTATTTGACAGTTTCATGCAGGCCAGGCCAAAGCTGCTGGACAGCATCATAGAAATTGAACAATATTATCAATCACAAAATAAAAAATAAAAAGTATGAAAAACAGGCAAAGAAAATTTCTCATGGTATTACCCTTATTGATCATCCCGTTTCTCACCATGGCCTTCTGGGCGCTTGGTGGCGGCAAAGGGAATGCCACCCAAGTGCAGGGTATTAACAGCAAAGGACTGAATACAACGATGCCCAAAGCAGTTTTGAAAGACGAAAAAGGATTTACGAAAATGAGTTTCTACGACGAGGTCATGATGGATTCCCTGAAGGTTAAAGAGCGTGAAAAGAATGATCCTTTCTTCCAATCCAAGAACCAGACTTCCGGCGCGGCGTTGGCACCCACGCTTGGAAACCTTTCAAAGTATAACAGTTTAAGTAATGGTTATACGGATCCAAACGAGGCAAAGGTCTATCAAAAGCTGGCGGAACTCAATTCAGTCATGCACCAACAACCAACAGCGCCCAATACTTTGGCGCAGGCAGATCAACCGGTCAACAATAACACCGATGTTAACCGCCTGGAACAACTCATGCACAGTATGAAGGAGCAAAATGAAGATGATACAGAGATGCAGCGTTTAAGCAGTATGATGGACAAGATCATCGCCATCCAGCACCCGGAAACTGTAAGGGATACTGCAAAGAAAACCGTATCACAAAAAGAAACTTATACCGTGAGCGTAAAAGATACGACGGGTACCGATGCCGGTTTTTATACGACAGACGATAAAACCGCCGCCGGTGCGTCCAATGTTATCAGGGCGGTCATTCCAGAAACGCAAACCATTGTCGCAGGCGCAACGATAAAGCTGTTATTGAGCGATGATATTATCATCAAAGGAGCGACGGTACCAAAAAGCACCTTTATATATGGCACCGCTTCGATGAATAACGAACGCCTGAAGATCAATATCACGTCCGTCCGTTCCGGCAATAACATTCTTCCTGTTGCACTGGAAGTGTACGATATGGACGGCCTTGCAGGCATCTATGTTCCTGGTTCTATCCGCCGGGATGTAGCTAAAGAATCTACGGATGAGGCAGTGAACAGCATGGGTTTAACAACGCTTGATCCTTCCATTGGTGCGCAGGCTGCCAGCGCAGGCATACAGGCTGCGAAAACACTCATAGGTAAAAAGGTAAAACTCATCAAAGTCACTGTCCGCGCAGGCTATCAACTATTTCTCAAACAAACAAATTAAGCAGATATGAATAAGTTCATAATGATCATCGCCTGTTTTATAACTGCGCATAGCATGGCGCAGGTGAAAAGCAGTTTTATCCATCCATACAATTTGGAACTTACTTCCAACAAAACGACCAATCTTGTTTTTCCTTTCAGCATACAGCATGTAGATAAGGGCAGCAGGGATGTGCTGGCGCAACAGGTAAACGGCGCCGCGAATGTGCTGGAACTCAAAGCAGCCAAAGACTCTTTCCCGGAAACAAATGTCAGTGTTATTACCTCTGACGGTTCGTTATATTCTTTCAATGTGCGCTATGCCGTTATCCCCAAACAATTGAATATTGTAATAAAAGGAAATAACAGTGCGCCGGTTGCAATATCCAATAATGAAAAACAATTGCGTGAAACTGCATTAAAAATTTCAGGCAGGCCGCGAAGCTTCTATGGAATGCATGATACACACGACCAAATGAGGCTTATGCTAAAAGGCTTGTATGTGCAGGAAGATGTTTTGTATTTCCAGCTTCAAATACTGAACTGGTCTAATGTCAGTTTTGATGTAGATGCCATTCATTTTATCATTAGAGACAAACAAAAATCAAAGCGTACCGCCACGCAGGAAACACCGCTCCAGCCTGTGTACGCAACAGGACTACAGCATAGCATAGGGGCTAATACAAAGCCGGTTATCGTTGTTGCCTTGCCAAAGTTCACACTGCCGGACAGCAAATATTTGCTGGTACATGTATCCGAAGTAAACGGGGGGCGTGACCTGCAAATTAAATTGAACAACCGGCAATTGATCCGTGCTAAAAATGTAAGCGATGCAGATTGATGAACATTAAAAACAAATCATATGATACAGGAAAATTTAAAGTTCTTACAGGACAACGTAAAGTACATGGGCTTTGCTGACGATACGCTCAGCGGCAAGATCGCTAAAAATATGGAACAGGGGTTCCCAGAGTTTACCCTCAAAACAGAATCAGAGTTTAATAACAAGAAAATGCAGGGCGAATTATATTTCAGGAAGTCTGACAAATCAGATATGTATTTCTTCAACAGGTACACCGCTGATTTGGTTAACAATACCACTGCCCGTTCGCAGACTTTTCTCATTGACAACGGCAAAGGTATAACGTTCAAAGAAGCCTTTAACCTGCTCGAAGGCCGTGCAGTACATAAAGAACTTACCAACAAAGACCAGCAGAAATACCATGCCTGGCTGCAGCTTGATTTTGAGAATAAAGACAAGTACAATAATTATGAGGTCAAGCGCTATACTGACAATTATGGTTTCGACCTTGGCGGGGTGGTGCGTACATTCCCGGTTAAAGAACTGGACAAAGAAGATGATGCAAAGAAGTTAATGACTTCGCTGCAAAAAGGCAATGTACAATCTGTTACCATAATGAAAAATGGCACGCCGGAAAAAATGTTTATGGAAGCAAGCCCGCAATGGAAGACCATGAACCTGTATGACGCCCACATGAAGCCTTTGAGCAGGGAACAGAAGCAGGGATATATGCTTACGAGGCTGGAAGGGCCAGCGGAAAAGAAAGCTACTAAGCAGGAAAACACCCGGGAAGAAAAGCAAGTCAGTAAACAAACCAACGGCCTCCTTGAAAAAAAAAGAGAACGGAGTAACAGGAAAGGCGTGTCAATGACCTAAAATGCAACGTGTATGAACGAGCATAATTATGCTTACCTGAAAGACCAACTGCGTTTTGCTGGCTTCGGGGATAAGCTTCATCAGGAACTGCGTGAAAAAATGGAAACGCTTCGTCAATTTTCCCTCATGTATGGAAAAGAATATGGCAAGGATGCGGCTGCAGCTATACTCCGGTTCAGGAAGTCAACAGAAAGCGACCTTTTCTTTTTTAATAATTATACCCTATATCTTATGGCTACAGGTGTGGAGCCGCGCCAGCAAACTTTTCAACTGAAAGGAATGAGTGGTATTACTATGGATGAAGGGTTTAATTTACTCTGCGGGCGTGCTGTACTGCAAAAGTTTACCAATGATAAAGGGCAGGATTATTTAGCGTGGCAGCAACTTGATTTTAAGAATAAGGACAACAACAATAATTACCGGGTAAAAACATATAAGGACAACTATGGAACAGCTTTTACGGATGCCACATCCGCATTAACGATATTTCCAATGGAGCCTGCTAAAGCAGAAAAAATAATCGGGTCACTGGAGCAGGGCAATCTTCAACCGGCCTTGTTTAAAAACGGAGCGGAAGAAGTGGCTTTGTTTATCCAATATGATCCTGCAGCTAAAGACGTGATCTTATATGACAAGGATATGAAGCGGTTGGGTAATGATGAGATGAAAGCGTTCATACGGCCGGAACGGTTAAGGCAAGACAACCTGTTGCCGAAGAAAAAGGAAAGGGGTAACAAAAAAGGATTGAGCATTTAAAAGCGATTTTTATGCAACACGAAAAAAATATAGCCGGTTTAAAGCAACAATTGCAGGCGCTTGGTTTTGGTGACGGGATGGAAAACTGTCTGCGATCAAATATTTGCTTTCAGCAAGAATATTTTAACTTATCATACAGACTGGTAAAAGACGGCGATGTGATTAATTTTCGCATTCACCTGGAACAAAGGGATAAAGGGCATTATAACTGTAATTATTATGATGCAGTACTTCGAAAGGACATTATTATTGCCGCAGGAGATACAACTATTGCTGCTATCGAATCAAAAATGGCGGCTATTAAATGGGATTATATCAACGAAAATGTGGAACGCGTTGAAGCAGTTTCCAACGATTTGCAGGCACTTTCAGCAACCGAAGAAGGCAAAAAAACAGCGGATTTACTAAGATATAAATATTGGGCCGATACGCCGGTTGAAAATTTGATACAAGGGATTGGGTCATTTAACAGTCAGTTTGAAATCAGCCAGCGGTTCTATATATCAGAAGGGCAGGGCATCACTACAGAAGAGGCTTACCGGTTCCTTTGTAATAAATGGATGGAGAAGAAAGTGCAGGCCAAAAGAAAGAAGACACAATAGTATATGGAAGTAGAAGAGACACTTATGGACTTTTACGAGGCCACCAATGAAGATACAAGGATCGGCATGGCCCACATTACTCTTTATGTGGCCATACTGCGGCAATGGAAAATAAATCATTACCGAAATCCTATCTGTATTTCCAGGGAAGAAGTCATGCATACAGCCAGGATGAGTTCACTTCAAACTTATTACAAAAGCCTGCATGAACTGGAGGAATACGGTTATCTAAGATTTGTTCCTTCCTTTAACCCTACTATAAAAAGCCAGGTATATTTAAAAAGATTATAAACGAGTCAGCTATGGAAAACACTACAGCGACACCGATGTTATTTCCCTATGAGCCGGAACAATTCTGGATGCAGATGCAATTAATCATACGGGAGGAAGTAGGTAAAATAAACACCGGCAAAAAGAATAATAAAGAAATTTCGTATGCAACGCCGGGATTAACCGCTAAGCCTTTGTATAAGATTAGCGAGGTCTGTGCAATGTTCTCTATCACGCGGCCTACCATTTATGATTGGGTGAAGCATGGAAAATTGAAACCGTATAAGATACGATCGCGTGTTTATTTTTTGTGGAATGATATACAAGGATTGCTGAGTGGTGAAGGATTATTAGAAAGCGGTGTTTAGCACTGCTTTTTTGTTTTGAAGAACTCTCACTGCCATAATAAAAGACTAGATAATGGCATAAGATTTCATGGATAAATTATCCTTGTATCGATAATGTGTTGTCTGCAATAAAGTGATGGCAGATTGCGTAAGTTCTCTGAAATCTCTCTTTCTTTCAAAAGATACTTCAAATTATGATAACAGGTATTGTTATTACCTATAGGATGTTATATTATTACCTTATTGCAATCGGGTTGCCCGGTGAGCCAGTGCCTCCCTTAAATTTTATAGGGGCATAACTAAAAGCAAATTCATAAACCTTATCGTCGGCCAGCCCTTTTAGATCGAGATTTTCAAACAGGTAAATGCCATTTCGGGCTAACAGCCATTGATGGCATGGAATCGATTTGGTTGTATCCTCACTTGGTAACGCTTCAATCGCTGAATTGTCGGCGCCCACCATAACAATTTTTTTATCATTCAGCATCCTGGCCACCTCCATTCCAATACCGGGTTGATTGCCGTTAAACGCTTTTTGATCAGTCTTCCACAAATTGCCATGGCCTGTATATATTAAAACGACATCCCCCTCACGTATTTCAATTTTTTCCTTATTTAAAGTGCCTTCTACATCTTTAACTGTTATAACATAGCCGGGGGCTAACGGGTCTGTTCCCTTATAGCCGGCTATGTCAAGCAATACGCCACGCGTGAAAATAGCGCCAACATTTTCCACACCAAGTTTAAGAAGGCCGGCCGGCAAGAGTATTTTTGAACCTTCAAATCCATTATAATACCTGTCTATTCCATTTATCCGCATCCCCACATGGCCCAACCCGTCAAACTGTGTTCCAATCTGGCACATGTTGGCATTAATAGTTTCCACATTATAAACAACCTGGTTACTGCCGGATGGGCCACGGGTGGGGCGGACCGGGATTGAAAGGCTATAAGTGCGGTTATCCGGAAGCGGCATTCCAGGTTCATATTCCCTTCCTAACTGGTAGATTTTTCCCTCTTTTATCAACCGGGACGCAGTCAATACATTTTGAGACCCGAGCCGGTTCAATGCCCCCCGCTGATCATCCGGGCCCCAAACAGATGGCCACCAGGTTGTATCTGTATTTGTCTTTTGTGCGTCCGCCTCCAGGTGTCCTGACAGGATGCCGGCGATAAAAGCAATTTTGCAAATTAACTTGCCTGGATTCATAAATGCAGTGTTTTAAAAAAGTAATTGATAAGATAATGTTCTTTTATACTAATTGAAATAAATACCCAGGGGCAATACAACTTTATATAAATACCAGATGTTCATTCTAATAAAAATTTGTTGCATACGCGCTTATATTATATCCGCATGATAACTTTTCGTTTACTCTTCAATTACTAATATCTACAGATAATTTTTGATGTTTGCGGATTCGTTTTCAAGCCAGAAATAAATGCAGATAAATGCAAATAAAAGCGCTCAAATATATAAATAACCTGCCTGGGTTTGCAGGGCATTCAGCGAAAAACTTTTGGTTATTTGAATTATGTACTATCTTTAGTAAGTTAAAACTGACTGCTGCCATGTTTGCCCCTCCACTCATTAATGAAAACGAATTGCTGTTAAATATATACGCAGGCGATCAAAATTCGTTTAATATTTTATATAACCATTATCATCATTCTGTATCAGCATTTGCCTTAAATTTTGTGAAATCACCCACCCTGGCCAAGGACCTTTCCCAGGAGATTTTTTTAAAAATATGGGAAAAGCGCGGTACGCTTAAGGAGGTTCAGTCATTTAGGGCATATCTCTTCATTATAGCGCGCAATCAAACACTAAATTCCCTGAAAAAGTCTGCCAGGCAAGGGAAATTTATGGCGGAAATTGTTCATCATTATACATCTTTACGAAGCCCGGTTGAAGATAAAATACTGAGCCAGGAATATCTTCAATTCATAGACAGCATCCTGGATACTTTTTCGCCAAGAACAAGGGAAGTATTTAAGTTGTGCCGGGAGGAAGAAAAAAGTTATGATGAAGCAGCCATTCAATTGCAAATTTCGCGTAACGCGGTAAAAAACCATATGGTGCAGGCAAACAAGATCCTCAAAAGTGCCCTTAAAAAGAACCTTGGAATTATTACGAGCCTTTTTATAAGCTTTATATCAATCCATTAAATTTTTGTCTAAATAACTTGCAGGAAGCATGGTTTGAATGCACCACAGCGATTTTTATTTGCAACATGGCGATGCCTTTCTTCTAACAAAATACATTCTCCTTTAAATTTACCCGCATTGTATCATGCTTCGTCTGCGTATTAATACACATACCCTCTAATCTCTCTTCACCCGTCCTAAACGCATGCAGTTAAATTTTTTTACTTAAGGTATACCCTAAATTAAATCTCTGTTGTCTTCAGTGTATAAAGCATTGCATGGACAATAATGAATTTTATAAGGAATTGGTAGAACGGTTTTATGAAAATAAAGCGTCGGATAAGGAATTAGAAGCTTTTTTCCTGTTATTGAAAGAGGGAAAGCTGGATGGGTACCTGCTGGATAAAATGAAAACTGCTGCAGAGGCTGAAGAAAAACCTGGAGAAGAAAATCCTGTTCAGAAAAAAAAGATAATATGGCTGGTATGGCGGCGTGTAGCCGTTGCGGCAGCAGTTATTCTGATCTTTTTTGCCGGCATTTCTTATTGGTTTAATTACCATAAGTCCAAAAATGAAATTGCACGCAATCTTAAGCAAACAAGTATCCCAGCTATTGTTAAACATCAAAATGAGATAACCCCCGGCACTAATAACGCGATACTCATAACGGCCAGCGGAAAAACGATTGTTTTAGACAGTGCCAACAGAGGCATAGTGATGCAATTGGGAACTATGAAAATTGTTAACCAGGACGGCTTGCTGGCATATAATTTAGACAGCGTAAATGAAAAACCCGCACTTGAAACAGCATATAACAAAATGGAGACACGGAGGGGTGGCCAATATCAACTGGCATTGGCTGATGGAAGCAAAGTTTGGCTGAATGCTGCATCCTCCATCCGGTTCCCTACTTTATTTGGCAGCAAGGAACGAACTGTTGAAATAACCGGGGAGGCCTATTTTGAAGTGGCAAAAGATGCCGCCAGGCCATTTAAAGTGATCGTTAATAGCCAGGCTGAAGTAGAAGTGCTGGGTACCCATTTTGATATTAACGCTTATGATAATGAAACAACCATAAAGACTACGCTTTTGGAAGGCCGGGTAAAAATATCAAAGGGAAAACTTACCAGGTATTTAATGCCGGGGCAACAGGCGCAGATAAATAAAAATAATGAGATAAAAATTGTAAATGATATTGACGGGGATGAAGTTGTTGCATGGAAAAATGGATCGTTCCGGTTTAATAAGGCAACTATTGTTGATGTAATGAAACAGGTGGAAAGATGGTATGATGTTGATGTAGTTTACCAGGGGGATAAGCCTGACGGGCATTATAAAGGGGAAGTGCCCAGGAGCGTGGATATTTCGGAAATGCTGAAAGTGCTGGAAGTAAGCGGCATCCATTTTAAAATTGAAGGCAGGAAAATCATCGTGCTGCCCTGAGATATAAATAAAAATTTAAAAACAACTCATATATGATAAATTAAAAGATAGTGACTGCCCCAAAATGAAAAAACCGGAAGTGTTGGAGCACTCCCGGTAAGTATCTGGGTCAATCTTTTATACAATCGTTCCGGACTGCTTATTGTTTAACCCAAAAATTAAAATTATGCATTTAATTGCTATTTGCAAAACTTCCTGTTTTAGCAGGAAGTCTTTAATCAAAACAACGCGTATTTTGAAACTAGCTACAATCATCTTACTGGCGAACTGTCTTCAAATAAGCGCAAAAGGTTTATCCCAAACCATTACCTTTTCCGGGAAGCATGTTAATGTAGAAAAAGTATTCACAACAATCACGAAGCAAACGGGGTATACTTTCTGGTATAAAACGGAGCTTTTGGACAGTATAAATACGGTTGACATTGCTGTTGAAAAAGCATCACTTCAGCAAGTCCTCGATCTGTGCTTTGCTAACCAGCCTTTTACTTATGAAATCATAGGCAAAATTGTGGTGATCAAAGAAAAGTTAGAAGCAAACCGCCCTCCGCCGCCAGCGGCAAAAATTCACGGGAAGATCATTGATGAGGGCAATAACCCTATTGAGGGGGTTTCAATACTTTTAAAAGGCACCACAAAGGGCACAAGCAGTGATAAGTATGGGGAATTTGTTATCGACGTTCCTGATAACCCTTCAGCAACTTTGGTATTTTCTTTTGTTGGAAGAGAAAAAAAGGAAGTTCTTATCAATGGTAAAACAGAGATAAATGTAACGCTTCGCAGTTTAGCGGAACAACAGGCAGATGTGGTAGTTGTGGGTTATGGTACCCAAAAAAGTATTAACCTGACAGGAGCGGTTACGGTAGTAAAAGGAAACCAATTGGTAAACAGGCCAACTACAACTGTATCCCAGGCTTTGCAGGGTAAAGTTGCCGGTATGAATTTCACACCCGGCGGCAATGGTTTTGAACCTGGCGCATCCCTTTCGATACAAATCCGCGGGCAGGGAAGCCCTTTAATATTGATAGACGGGGTACCTGGAAATTTGGATATGATTAATCCGAATGATATTGAATCCATCAGCATATTAAAAGATGCTGCCTCCAGTGCGATATATGGAGCAAAGGCTGCTTACGGGGTTGTTTTGGTAACCACGAAATCGGGGAAATTGAATGATAAAGTAAATATTGAATTTTCTTCCAGCGTATCCGGTACCAAACTTATCCGCGAGCCGCACATGGTGGATTCTTATACAAATGCATTAGCGCTGAATGAAGCCAGCGCAAATACCGGCCAACAACCATTGTTTACAAATGGGACTATTGACCGGATCATTGCATACCAAAAAAACCCCTCACTCCCGCAAACAATTCCTGATCCGTCAAACCCGCTCGTTTGGGCTGTAAACAATGTAAGCAATGCAAATTTTGATTGGTTCAATGTTTATTATGGCAATGGCAGCAGAAACCAGGATAACCTTTCTTTAAGAGGCGGAACAGATAAATTTTCCTATTACCTGTCTGGCGGCCAGCAATACGACGGAGGTGTACTTAAGGTAGCTGCTGATAATTATCAGCGATACAATATTGCCGCAAAATTTGATATGAACCCTTATGAGTGGCTCAGTTTTTCATCAAGTACCCGTTATAATAACGCTGAGCGAGTAAGGCCAACCGATGCCCACCAG
>Ga0207159_1209_pt1 | contig 11756 bp, 10 predicted proteins | sample Alteio_BWMinHeat_23_FD_153511 | JGI IMG/M metagenome (GOLD analysis project Ga0207159, IMG submission 153511) | Enriched cells from forest soil in Barre Woods Harvard Forest LTER site, Petersham, Massachusetts, United States -... | ecosystem: Environmental > Terrestrial > Soil > Temperate forest >... | reverse complement strand
TTATTATGTTCAGCAATCGTTGTAGAAACATTATTAGCAATCAGATTATTATCGTACACACCATTTTGAGGTGCGGTCGTATGTGATTGGCTTTTGCTAACATAGGTCGACTTAAAGACCGCACTCTCGAAAGGGGTGCGGTCTTTTTTTTTGATAGTAGAGAAGAAAATAACAAGTATAAAGGGAAAAATAAAAAATGCTCAACATATCCATAGCGTCCATCATCATTCGAATTATTGTGGAGATCCACGTTAAACAGGGGTGCGGACCTATGCATTAAGCTTTTTGCTTCATCGGTAGGTTAAGTTAACAACCGCACTCTCGAAAGAGGTGCGGTTTTTTTTTGCACACAAGCCGTCGTAGAACATCTACAACGGCACTATACAAAATATAAAAAGTGAAGGTTATGAAAACAACAGGTTCTAAAGCACTCGTCCTCTCTTTGATCCAAGAGGGAGTGGATTTAATATTTGGCTATCCAGGTGGAGCTATCATGCCCACCTACGATGCTCTCTACGATGCCAAAGATCAGCTTCGTCATGTCTTAGTTCGACATGAACAGGGAGCGGTTCATGCCGCGGAAGGATATGCCCGTGTTTCTGGAAAACCCGGGGTCTGTTTGGCTACGTCAGGGCCCGGCGCCACTAACTTGGTGACGGGGATAGCTGACGCGATGATGGATTCTGTTCCCCTCGTCTGCATCACAGGCCAAGTAGCCAGTCCATTTTTGGGAACAGATGCATTCCAAGAAGCCGATATATTGAGCATCACGGCTCCCATCACAAAATGGAGTTGCCAAGTGACAAGAGCAGAAGAAATCCCGTTGTGTGTCGCTAAAGCTTTTCATATAGCCAGAAGTGGATTCAAATTCGTACAAACAGGCTGCAGAACTGATTAATAAAGCCTCTAAACCTTTTCTTCTCGTCGGACATGGCGTGTTGATAGCAGGTGCAGAACAAGAACTTATGAGTCTTGCCGAAAGAGCAGGGATACCTGTTGCATGTACCCTGCTCGGGTTATCCGCTTTTCCAACGAGTCATGCCTTATATATGGGAATGTTAGGAATGCATGGAAATTATGGACCAAATGTCCTCACAAATGAAGCTGACGTCATCGTTGCAGTGGGAATGCGCTTCGACGATAGAGTCACAGGATGCCTGAAGAATTACGCTAAGCAAGCGAAAATTGTTCATATAGAAATCGATGAAGCAGAGATCAATAAGAATGTGAAAGTCACGGTCCCTCTTCTATCAGATGCAAAACAGGCTCTTAAAGTCTTGTTGCCCTACATAGAGCCTAAAACCCATCCCTTGTGGTTAGAAAAGTTCAGGCAATGTGCCGAGCTGGAATATCAAGAGGTTGTGGACAAAGAGCTTCATCCGCGCGAAGGGCAGATCACAATGGGAGAAGTCGTCCACACCCTTTCGACTAAGAATGATGGAAAGGCAGTCATTGTATCGGATGTGGGTCAACACCAAATGGTAACTGCTCGATATCATGCTTTTAACCAAACCAATTCTCATATCACCTCAGGCGGTCTGGGGACGATGGGATATGCTTTGCCTGCAGCAATAGGTGCAAAGCTCGCTGCGATGGAGAGACAAGTCGTCGCTATAGTGGGAGACGGGGGATTTCAAATGAACATCCAAGAGCTTGGCGTCATAGCGCAAGAACGCCTCCCTGTGAAGATGGTCATATTAAATAATCAATACCTGGGGATGGTGCGGCAGTGGCAGGAGCTCTTTTTTGAAGGTCGCTACTCCTGCACTGAAATGCATAATCCCGACTTTGTCAAAGTTGCTGAAGGATATGGAATCCGTGCAAGAAGAGTTGTAGAGCGTTCCGAATTGATAGAGGCTCTTGATGAGATGTTAGATTCAAAGGAGGCCTATTTACTAGAAATTGTTGTGGAGAAACAACACAAGGTGTTTCCCATGGTCCCCTCAGGGGCCTCAGTTAGCGAAGTAAGGTTAAAGTAGGGAGTAATAAGATGGATGAAAAGTTTGTGATAACAGCCACAGCTGAAAATGTAATGAGAGTGTTGCAGAGGATGTCATCACTGGTGACTTGCAACCGATTAAAAATGGAGCAGATCTATGTCATTGAAATGAACTTAGATGGTTGTGCGCATCTTACCCTTGTTTTGCGAAACGATGAAGAAACGGTGGAAAAATTTATGAAGCAACTAAGAAAGATGTCCGATCTCTTGGATGTAAAATTAACCAACCATAAGCGAATAGGAGATGTAATATGTCAAAAATGAAATTTTTTAACGTCGATGAAAACGTCGTCACCACAAACGAGCTTCCTTTGTCTAAAGCGAAAGAAGTTTTGAGAAATGAAGTGATCGCTGTTTTAGGGTATGGCGTTCAAGGACCTGCCCAAGCACAGAATTTAAGAGATAATGGCTTCCAGGTAATCGTGGGGCAAAGAGAGAATACCTCGTCATGGAATAAAGCAGTGGAGGACGGTTGGAAACCAAAACACACTCTCTATCCTTTGGAAGAAGCCTGTCACAAAGCGACCTTCCTCTGTTATCTACTCTCTGATGCAGGCCAAATCCACTTTTGGCCCACTGTCAAGAAGCATTTAACAAAAAATAAAACGCTCTGCTTCTCTCATGGCTTTGGGATCGCTTTTTCAGATCAAACAGACATTGTCCCACCCAATGATGTTGACGTCATCCTCGTAGCCCCCAAAGGGTCGGAACGAAGCGTTCGAAAAATGTTCTTGGACGGGAAGGGTATCAATGCCAGCTATGCTGTCCATCAGGACAGCTCGGGAAAAGCTGAACTGAAAGCTTTAGCATTTGGAATGGGAATAGGCTCAGGATACCTGTTTGAAACGACTTTCGAACGCGAGGTTTATAGCGATCTAACTGGAGAACGCGGTGCCTTAATGGGAGCCTTAACAGGAATGCTGGAAGCCCAATACGAAACACTCCGGAGGCATGGTCATTCTCCAAGCGAAGCCTTCAATGAAACAGTCGAAGAGCTCACTCAAAGCTTGATTCCACTGGTTGCTGAAAAAGGGATGGATTGGTTGTACCACAACTGTTCTACCACAGCCCAAAGAGGAGCTCTAGATTGGAGACACCGTTTTAGAGAAGTTCTTTCTCCAGTGTTTGAAGAGCTCTATCATAGTGTCTCCAGTGGCAAGGAAGCAGCTATTGTGATCGAGTCAAATGGGAAAACCGATTACAAAGAAATATTAAGTAGTGAGCTTGACAAGATGGCTCAGGAAGAAATCTGGCAAGTCGGGAATAAAGTCCGCGAACTTCGCCCAAAAACATAGGTGAAGCAATGTATCATTTAGTTGATTTTAACACCAAAGAAAGGGTTTTTCCAAAAAGCCTCGTTTTTACGGGGAAGGATTCCCCATGGGAAGTTGTCATGGATTTGGAATCGATAAGGACAAAAATCCATCTCGACTATTTTAAAGAAGCTCCCCCTTGCCTTGCAAAATATTTGCCTTTGCTACCTCTCAAAGACCATACCCAATTTGTTTCATTAAGAGAGTCGCCAACGCCCTTAGTGAAAAGTAAAAGTCTCGGGAAACAGTTAGGGGTCAATTTACACTTCAAGATGGAGTCAAAAAACCCCACAGGCTCATTTAAGGATAGAGGATCTGCTGTCGATGTATCCGTAGCTAAAGAGATGAAAGCGAATGGCATTGTCTTGGCCTCAACGGGCAATATGGCCGCCTCATGCTCCTGTTATGCTGCAGCTGCAAAGATCCCCTGCTTTGTATTTGTTCCAGAGGGTGTTCCAATGGCAAAGCTGGCTCAAGTGGTTGCTTTCGGAGGCAAAATCGTTCAGGTCAAAGGTAGCTACAACGATGCAGCAAGACTCGCAGAAGCGATAGCCGAACGAATGGGATTTTTCCTAGCGGGCGACTATGCCTTCCGCGTGGAAGGGCAGAAAACAGCAGCCTTTGAGCTTATGGATCAGCTGTTTTTAAAAGAACCTGACATGGTCGTTGTTCCGATAGGATGCGGAACCAATATCGCTGCCTATGCAAAGGGTTTCAACGAATATTGTCAGCTTGGATTGACGACAAAGATACCTCAACTTATCGGTGTGCAAGCCGAAGGGGCTTCTGCCGTTGTGAATAGCTTCAAAGAGGGTCGTTCCACTGTGATACCGGTCGAAAATGTCAACACAGTTGCATCGGCAATTGCGATCGGAATGCCCATCGATGGAATAAAAGCTCTAGATGCTGTCTATTCCACAAATGGGCAAGCAGTGACTGTGAGTGATATGGAGATCTTACAGGCTCAGTATTTACTCTCCACCGAAGAAGGACTTTTTGTGGAAGGATCATCTGCAGCTACATTCGCTGCGTTGATAAAGATGGCTTCTCAACAAGATCTCATGGGAAAGAAAATCGTCTGTATTTTGACTGGAGATGGTTTGAAGGACCCTTCATCTATCCTTAAAGCTGTCGCAGAGCCCCCAACCATCAATCCAGAGGAACATGAATTCCTTTTGCTTTATGAGGAAAATTATTTATCTAGAGGAAAAAATGAGTATGCAAATCAACAAATATAGTCAGAGAATCACGCAGCCAAAATCTCAAGGTGCCTCACAAGCGATGCTCTACGGCGTGGGATTTTCAGAATCCGATATGAATAAAGCGCAAGTGGGGATTGCAAGCATGTGGTACGAAGGCAATACATGCAATATGCACCTCATGGAGCTTTCCAACAGGGTTAAGGCTGGAGTTCAAGATTCAGGTCTCGTGGGCCTGCGGTTTAATACCATAGGGGTTAGTGATGGCATCTCCATGGGAACAGAGGGAATGCGATACTCCTTGCAGTCACGTGATCTGATTGCCGATTCCATAGAAACCGTCATGAGCGCTCAGTGGTATGACGCCTGCATTGCAATACCAGGATGCGATAAAAACATGCCTGGAAGCATGATCGCAATCGCAAGATTAAATCGTCCCTCTTTAATGATCTATGGTGGAACGATCAAGCCCGGATGCTTAGGTCAACAACCCATCGATATAGTCTCTGCCTTTCAGAGCTATGGGCAATATTTGGTTGGAAACATAAAGGAAGAAGAAAGAAAAGAGATCGTTCAACACGCTTGTCCTGGTGCTGGGGCATGTGGCGGGATGTATACGGCCAATACGATGGCATGTGCCATCGAAGCCTTGGGCATGTCCCTTCCCTATAGTTCTTCGACTCCAGCAATGGATCTCAACAAATTCGATGAATGTTATCGCGCAGGTGCGGCGATCAAGCTTCTGTTGGAACAAGATATCAAGCCAAAACAGATCATGACGCGAGAAGCATTTGAAAATGCAATGGTCGTCGTGACGGCTTTAGGAGGCTCCACAAATGCTGTCTTGCACCTTATCGCGATGGCGCGTGCTGCTGAGGTCGATTTGACACTCGATGATTTTCAGAAGGTGAGCGATCGAGTTCCCTTATTGGCTGATTTCAAGCCCAGTGGGAAGTACGTCATGCACGATTTACATTTAGTGGGTGGAACCCCCGGGGTTTTGAAAATGCTCCTAAAAGAAGGATTTCTCCATGGTGATTGCCTTACTGTAACAGGTAAAACCCTTGCAGAAAACCTGAAACATGCGGCGGATTTGTCAGCAAGACAGAACATTGTCCATTCGTTGGATCAACCCATCAAGCCAACAGGGCATCTGAGGATCCTTAAAGGCAATTTATCGCCTGAAGGGTCTGTTGCCAAAATAACAGGTAAAGAGGGCTTATTTTTTCAGGGCCCAGCAAGAGTATTTGATTCAGAAGAGTCGATGGTCGAAGCACTCGAAAAAGGCAACATCAAGAAGGGAGATGTCATTGTCATCCGTTATCAAGGGCCAAAAGGAGGCCCTGGGATGCCTGAAATGTTGAAACCCACTTCCGCCCTTATGGGAGTAGGTCTTGGAAAGGATGTCGCCCTTATCACAGATGGACGGTTTTCAGGGGGTTCTCATGGATTCATCATTGGGCATATCACCCCTGAAGCGCAAGTAGGAGGCCCTATTGCCTTATTAAAAGATGGGGATCTCATTACCATCGATGCAGAAAATAATAAAATCGATGTCAATTTATCTGAATATGAATTGATAAGAAGAAATTCGCAATGGGTGATGCCAGCCTATAAAGTGACCAAAGGAACATTGTTCCGATATATCAAAAACGTGTCGTCCGCAAGCTTAGGCTGTGTGACAGATGAATAGGAGGAGTTATGTCTAAACAAAAAACGATGATGCCTTTTGCCTATTTCCGAGGTGAAGTTGTGCCCTTTCAAGATGCTGCAATCAGCATCGCAAGCCATAGTTTACAATATGGAACATCTTGTTTTGGAGGGATCCGAGGATACTTTGAGGCAGGAAAAATCAAAGTATTCCGTCTGCAAGATCACTTTGAGCGTTTAACCAATGCTGCCAAAATATTAGGAATGAACTTTCAAATATCGTGGAAGGAGTTTCATGATCTCATCGAACGAATGGTTAAAGCGAATTGTCCTCAAAGCGATTTCTACATCCGCCCCTTTATATTTTCGGAGGATCTAGAGCTATCACCTCGCTTTGATGGAATCAATTTCGATTTGGCGGTGTATATGACACCTTTAGGACACTATTTTGATCCATCAAAAGGTTTGCGTTTGATGATCTCTAGTTGGCGAAAGGTTTCCGATGCTGCCATGTCTACAAAAGCTAAGGTGGGTGGGTTTTATGTGAACTCAGCCTTGGCCACGACAGAAGCAAGGCAAAATGGGTATGATGAAGCTCTCATGATGGATGACCAGGGGCATATTGTAGAGGCCAGCGCTGCCAATTTATTTCTCGTCTTTCGAGGAGAGGTGATCATGCCTGAAGCAGGTTCAGCAATGCTTGAAGGCATCACAAGAAGAACCATTCTTGAATTTCTAGAAGAAGAGGGAATCAAAGTTCGAGCCGAACGTATCGATCGTTCCATGGTTTATACCTGCGATGAACTCATATTAACAGGCACCGCTGCGCAAGTGGCGTTTGCACAGTCGGTGGACGGCCGCACCATCACTACAAAAGGGATGCCAGGACCCATATGTCAGCTTTTAAGAAAAAAGCTTGCTGAAGCTATCCAGGGGAATCATTCGAAATCTTCTCTATGGCTTACTGAATATAATAGACTTCTGGCATAACCTCTTTTCGTGTCCGTTTGCGCATCCTATTACCGCATTAAAGGCGGCGCGGAGCGCCGCACTCCAGGGAGCTCGCAAGCTCGCTCATGAGCGAGCTTGCGAGCTCCTTCGCCGCCTTTAATTGACGTCGCTGGCTTTCAGAGTAATTGGAAGAGGTTATGAGAAGTCTATTCCTTGAGGGCAGCACAGATTAGGTCTAATGAAAAGCCTTTTCTCATCAGTGAGGCTATCACCTTTTGCTTTTCTTTCCGATCCGAAAAGTCACGAGAGCGGTAGCGCGTTCGAATAAGGTGTTGAATCGACTCGGCCTCCTCCTCAGAAGAGCATTCCTTCTCAATCACTCGTTGGGCCTCTTCGCGTGAGACACCTTTTCCTAGGAGTTTGGTATAGACAGCCCTCTTACCATAACGCCTGAGATGGCTTCTGATGAACATCTGGAGCCATGCCTCATCATCTAGAAAACCCAATTCTTGGGCCTCCGTGACTAATCGTTGGATCGTCTTGGGTTGAACAAACTTCTCTTTGAGAAGCTTGGCGAGTTGCCCTGAATAGTAGCTCTGCTTTGAAAGACGCCTCAACGTATAATTTTTGGCTTGTCGATACTCTTTCTCATCGAAGAGGGTGCGCCATTCTTCGATTGTCGCGACCATTTTCGGAAACGACGGTCTCCATCCAAAAATGGAACCATGGATCTTCCCTACAGGTTCCTCATCCAGCAAAATAGAAAATTCTCCTCTGCGCTGATGACAGGGGATGATTGTGACTTTCACTTTGTTCCTTTAGCGACCAGAACTTTTTTGATTGCCCGTGTTGACATACGATTTCCTTTAGCTGTCACGCCTTTAACCCGGATCGATTCCATCGGAAAGATCGCTTTGGCACTCTTCTGGTTCACTTTAGGGATAAATTGAAGCTCGATCGTCGGATTCTGTTCCGGTGAGATGAACTCGACAACCATCCCCTCATCGACATATCGGTACATTTTTTCCATGATGAACTTTTCGACAATAAAGCGCTTCGCAAAGCAGAGGTTCGTCTTGGGATCCTTGTAAACCACGCTCATGACTGTTTTTTTGTCGGCGACTCCCACAAAAACAGCATTGTTTCCTTCATGATTCACATATTGCTTTTCTGGGATATTAATCACCTGATAACTGCCCTCTTTAAACATGATCAGTACCTTGTCGTAATTGGTGCATTCCAAGACGTCGGGTCCTGATACCTTAGTCCCCACAAATCCAGAGGCAGGGTCGTACCCTAACTTAATTTGTCTTGTGTCGACGGCACGCATATCGATTTTCTGAATCGTCTGAATCTCTGTTCTACGTGGAAACTCTTTCCCATGCTTTTTGATTAGGGCCTGCAGATAGCGGATGGCCACTTTCTTAATATTCTTGAGTTCTTTCTCGACACGGGTAAGCTCAGATTGACAGAAAGCGATCTCCTCTTGGTTCTTCTCGATGTCGAATCTGGAGATCCGTCTAATGGGGATGCTGAGTAGGCGCTCCCGATCTTCCTCAGTGGGTTCACGCCATAGCTGAGGATGAAAGGGCGCAAGACTTTTGGCGATGGTCTCATGGATCTTTTCATAGCTGCCGATCTCTTCGATCTTCTTATAGAGTCTGTTTTCGATAAATATCTGCTCTAAGGACTTCTCAAAGATCTTTTCCTTAAGCCTATCACGTTCGATCTCCAGCTCCTGCATGAGATATTCTTGTAGCTTTTCGGTATGGAACTTAAGGATCGTATCGGTATCGGGTTCCCAGGGGAGGTTGTCCTTGATCACGACGATTTGCGAGTTTAGACTCACTTCGCATTCGGTGTAGGCATAGAGGGCATCCAGAAGGTCTTGAGCATACTGACCGCGGGGTAGCTTGATCTCGATGTCAACTTTGTCCGAGGTGTAGTCATTAATCGAATCAATTTTGATTCTGCCACGTTTTGCCGCTTCGTCAATGGAGCGGATCAGAGACTCTGTGGTGGTACCATGGCATATTTCAGTGATCGCAATGGTTTTGGGATCGCGGATTTCGATTTTGGCGCGGACTTTGACCTTTCCTTTCCCTTTGTCATATTGGGAGGCGTCCATAATCCCCCCAGTTGGGAAATCAGGGACAATGTTAAAGGGCTGATCCTCTAGGATGGCAATCTCGGCTTCTAATAACTCGATGAAATTGTGGGGGAAGATATGTGTCGCCATGCCCACAGCAATCCCATCGGCCCCTTGGAGCAAGACAACAGGGATCTTGGCGGGCAGGGCAACGGGTTCCTGATGACGTCCATCATAAGAAGGGATGGTAGAAGTGAGATCAGCATTAAATAACGTCTCCATAGCAAGAGGAGAGAGGCGCGTCTCAATATAACGACCGGCAGCAGCAGGATCTCCAGTATAAAGATTCCCGAAATTCCCCTGCCTATCGAGCAAGTATCCTTTATTCGCAATGTTGACCAAGGCTTCTACAATGGGGGCATCGCCATGGGGATGTAAGGCCATTGTTTGACCGGCAACGTTTGCAACTTTATGGAGCTTGCCATCGTGCATTCCCCATAAGGTAAAGAGAATTCGGCGCTGAACGGGTTTTAAGCCATCAATGATATCGGGTATGGCTCGATCCAAAATGACATAAGAAGCATACTTCAGGTAGTTATGCTGCATCAACTGTCTGAGATCTTTTGTGGGGCTGAGATCATTCATGATGCCTCCCCGCTTAAGATGGCTTCTTCGTTAATGAGATTTTCCATAATAAATTGTTTCCGTTCGGGTGTATTTTTACCCATGTAGAATTGCAGGGTCGATCTGATATCTGAAAAGGCATGAATCGTGACTGGAATCAATCTGATGTCCTTCCCAATGAATTGTCCAAACTCATTGGGAGAGATCTCTCCCAACCCTTTGAAGCGGGTGATTTCAACCCCTTTCTTCAATTCAGCAATGGCCTGATCTTTTTCCTCTTCGGAGTAGCAATAGAAGGTCTTTTCTTTGTTCCGCACTTTGAAAAGCGGAGTCTCAAGGATGAAAAGATGTCCATTGAGGACAAGCCCCTCAAAATAGGTCAGGAAGAAGGTGATGAGCAAATTGCGAATATGCATCCCATCGACGTCGGCATCTGTAGCCAAAACGACCTTTCCATACCGGAGCTGGGTGATATCATCTTCGATATTTAAAGCGCTCATGAGATTATACATCTCTTCGTTCTTATAGAGCTGATCGAGTTTCATTCCAAACACGTTGAGGGGCTTGCCTCGCAATGAAAACACAGCCTGTCTCAGAGGGTCGCGCGATGCCACGATGGAGGCGCTTGCAGAATCCCCTTCTGTCAAGAAGATCATCGTTTTATCCCCATGGCCCGAGGGGTCTTGGTAATGGTACTTGCAATCGCGGAGTTTGGGGATTTGGAATGAAATCTTCTTTTGCTTTTCTTTGGCTTCTTTCTTGACGGCAGCAAGTTCACAGCGCAATTTTTCATTGAAGACGATCCTTTCAATCAGCCGCTTTCCCGTTTCAGGATTTTTGTGTAGGAGGTCCGCCACCGCATCTTTGACCTCTTGAACTATAGGACCGCGCAATTCGGTGTTGCCGAGTTTATTCTTAGTTTGAGATTCAAAGACAGGATCCTTGACACGTATCGAGATGGTGCCAACGATCCCCTCACGCACATCGACCCCTTGGAAGTTCTTCTTAGCATATTCATTGACGCCTTTCAGGAGCCCCTCACGAAACGCAGAGAGGTGGGTACCCCCATCAGCCGTGTATTGACCATTGACAAATGAAAAATAACTCTCCCCATAGCTGTGAGTATGTAAAAAGGCAAATTCGAGTGTTTTACCTCTATAGTGGAGCGGCTCGTAGAGGCGGTCTTCGGTCACTTCGGCATTGAGTAGATCCAGCAGACCGTTGTTAGACTTGATCTCTTCTCCATTAAATTCCAGTATTAATCCGGTGTTCAGATAGGCATAGTGCCAGAGACGCTTTAAGATGAAATCGCGCTGGAAACGGTATTTCTTGAAGATTTCAGGATCGGGAGTGAATTCGACGTAGGTGCCATTGGGATCTGAAGACTTCCCTTTTTTCTCATTTTTGAGGATGCCCTGGCTGAAGAGGGCTTCCACAAACTCGCCATCGCGCGCACTTCGCACCACAAAATGGCTGGAGAGTGCATTGACAGCCTTGGTGCCTACGCCATTTAATCCGACAGAGAACTGAAAGACGTCGTCGTTGTATTTTGCACCTGTGTTGATGCGGCTGACGCACTCGATGACCTTTCCTAAGGGAATACCCCTTCCAAAGTCCCGAACAGAAACCACCCCTCGGTTTTCGTCAACCTGGATGACGATCTTTTTGCCGTTCTTCATGATGAATTCATCGACGCTGTTATCGACGACTTCCTTGAGCATGACATAGATCCCGTCGTCAGGATTGGAACCATCGCCTAAGCGGCCGATGTACATTCCTGATCTTAAACGAATGTGCGCCAACGGATCTAACGTTTGAACGGCGCTTTCATCATAATGTTTTGCCATAGACACCCGATTTTTTACGGCCATCATACAGGTTTAAGAATTGTAATGCCAGAGGGGACGAAAAGAACCTAAGGGACATAAAGG
>Ga0207159_1207_pt1 | contig 11831 bp, 12 predicted proteins | sample Alteio_BWMinHeat_23_FD_153511 | JGI IMG/M metagenome (GOLD analysis project Ga0207159, IMG submission 153511) | Enriched cells from forest soil in Barre Woods Harvard Forest LTER site, Petersham, Massachusetts, United States -... | ecosystem: Environmental > Terrestrial > Soil > Temperate forest >... | reverse complement strand
CCGATTTTGGAAAGATGACACTTGCAATGATCTGCGGAACGATCAACAGCAGTTGCCCCATTTTAGAGACCTGTATATAATTCCCCAGGTCTGCAGCAGTACAAACCGGGCTGTTATTCACAAACCAATAATCTATCCGGTAGACAAGAAAGAAAATAACATTCGCCGCCAACGCAACAAGGGAGTACCTGGCTACCTTTTTTGTTTGTTTAATGGAAGGGAACGATAGTTGTTGCCAGCTTTTATTCTTAATAATAAACGCTGTTGCCAAAAGAGCGCCCTGCAGAAAAAACACAAGAAAATACCGGTACACTACTATGCTGGTAAAAGATGTATGTGCAGCTGCGTTATTAAACGGAATAGTGAATACAAAAGCTACATTTAATATAACAAGCATGAGGTTGGGCAGAAAAAAATTACCCTGTGCATAAAATAATACCGAACAGTAATTGGTAAGCAACAACCCCGTGGTATAACAAATAACAAAAAAACAATAGGGTACAATTATTTCTGCGGGGCTTTGCTTTATATAGTACAGGTAGAAAAAGGTAAACACAAATATCAGCAGGCCTATAATAAAACTCCATGCCACCGACAGCCACACCAGTTTATTGAAGGGAACAATTCTGCCCGAAGCAAAGAAGGTGATCCCCGACTCAAGGCTTAAGCTCAATAACAACTGGATGAATGAAAAGATATTGGTAAGATAGTACAGGCTGCCTGTGCCTGATGCTTTTAAAAAGCGGGAAAGAAAAATGTTCACCAGCAGCACAGAAGCAAAATACAGGCTGCGCCATATGAGGCTTTGTGCTAATAACTTTTTAAAATTCATTTGTACCTGTTGATCTTTATTTCTATGCACTAAAGCGGTGGCCAGTTGCCGTTCAGGCAAGAAAAAAACTGGCAAAGGCTAAAGCAATAATACAAATTACCAGCGAGATAATGTAAAGCAGGCCGATGCCTGCCGCTTTAATGAAAGAAATAATAAGCGAATTGTGATACATATTCTTTAAAGCAACGGACAGGTAAGTATATATTACAATAAGCGCCGGCAATATCAAAAACACCAGGTCATCAATTTTTGGGAAGATGCGGTTTATCCCGGTTATGAGTATAAAAACAAGGAACATGAAGCAATGGAAGTGAACGGAAAATATCACATGCTGCGCGTAATAATATTTCTTACGGCTGTAAAACAGCCCGGTCAGCAAAGCAAACAACGGTAACAGAACAAACATTATTTTTGGCAGGCTGTGCTCGAAATTTTCATCCAGTACAAGTGCACCCCTGTTGCCATAATTATTTTTCAGGTCTATGGTCCTTCGTACCATCCATGGCATTATCCCTTTATCTTTTTTGCCTTCAGGCATTGACTGTTGCACTGAATCGTATTCCCCCAGGGTCTTATACCGTGTTTGCTGAAATTCAAAATGCACTCCTTTATTACCTATAAAAAGGGTGATAGATTCATCATCTTTTGGCGGAACTGCGATTGTGTCAAGGGATGCTGCAATAGCTTTTGTTACAACGTTCTTTATACTATCGCCGGGTCGCCCGCTATGTGGTATTATTGTTGAGCGAAGGCTGTCTGCAATATGCTGCCGGGCAGCATTTGTGTAATGCACCTTGTATGTACTGCCGTCTTCTGCCGTTTCATTGTTGCCTTTATTCAAAAATAAAACCAGGAAAAAAATGAAAGAAATGAACACATACATGCGTATGGGGTTCAAATAACTGGTACGCCTGCCTGCAAAATATTCTCCCGTCAAAAAACCAGGCCTGAATAAAAGGTCTTTTACGGTAGTGAAAAGCTGTGAGTCAAAATGTGTTACATCCTCAAAAAAATGCCGTATCAAATGGCCAAATGTCTCCTTAGGCTCAGTATTTTCCTGCCCGCAGTTGCCGCAATACCTGCCGGTTACTTCTGCGCCACAATTCAGGCAATTCTTTTCACTGCGAAGATGATGTTTCATTTTTTATGTTACTAAAACAATGAATATAGACCTCAACCCTGCCTGCGGCGGAAGAAAAATATTGCTGACCTTATTTCAGCGCATTAATAATGGCTGCAAATTCGTCCACTATCAAGGAAGCACCACCAACTAAACCGCCATCTACGTCAAGCTGTGAAAATATCTCTTTAGCATTGCTTGCTTTTACGCTTCCGCCGTACAAGATCGAGATATTGGCAGCAACGTGTTCCCCATATTTAGATGCCAGTACTGACCGCAGGTATTCCTGTATCTCCTGCGCTTGTGCACTGGTGGCTGTTTTGCCTGTACCGATGGCCCAAATAGGTTCGTATGCGATCACTATTTTTTGTATGGCTTCCTCATCAAGGTGAAATAAGGAATCTTCCAGTTGTTTGGCTACATATTCGTTTTGTGTGCCTGCCTCGCGTATGCCCAGCGGCTCACCACAACAGAATATAGGTGTAATGCGGTATTCAAGGCAAATATCCAGTTTGTCGGCCAGGAATTTGTTGCTCTCGGCAAAGTATTCCCTGCGCTCGGAGTGGCCAATTACCACAAATTGAATATCCAGAGACTGCAGCATTTCAACCGACACCTCGCCCGTATAAGCGCCCGACCTTTTGCTGTAACAGTTTTGCGCGGCAATAAATACATGGGGAATATCCTTTACTTTCGTTTGTGCCATTGCAAGATAAGGGAATGGTACTGCAAACACCACCTGTTGCCGGCCTGTAAAATTGTATGGTTTGCTTAATACGGCATCCAGTAATTGTTCTGCCTGCTGAAGCGTTAAGTTCATTTTCCAGTTAGCGGCCGCTATTTGTTTTCTCATATTAAGTTTAAGTTATGGTCTTGTTATTTGGTCCATAGTCGATAGTCCATAGAAGGGAAGTTCATAGTTGACAGCTCATGGTTCATGGGAAGAAGGAACGGGTAAATTTATTTTGATCCTGCCCTCTGTCACCATCCAGTATTCTTCTTCTATCATCTGTCAACGCCCGGGTCTGTCATCTTTCTTTAAAACCGCTCAAAGATATGTTTCAAAACATCTTTTTCAGCATCATTCAGCGTATGATGTTTCATTTTTTTCCAGTTGGCTATGTCGCGCAGGGCTTTTTCAAATTCATAAGGGTTATTATTCCTTCCTCCCCAGGTGAAATTGGATATGTATTTCGGCAAGATACCCGCATCGAAGATATTGCAACAAACCCCCGCCACAGTTCCTGTAGTTAAAACGGTGTTTACGGCAGTACGCGTGTAGTCTCCCATAATCAGGCCGCCCTTTATGCCAACTGTTAACTGATCATTCGCCTCGTAACTCCACATTGTTACTTCTGCGCCGGTATTCTTCACGTTGCTGTTGCTGGTACCTGCGCCAAGGTTACACCATTTGCCGATCACAGCATCGCCAAGATATCCGTCATGTGCTTTGTTGCTGTGCGCCTGCATAACACTGTTCTTTATTTCCCCTCCCGCCGTACAGTATGGCCCAAGGGTTGTGGCTCCATATATTTTTGCGCCCATCTTTGCAACTGCGCCTTCGCACAATGCAAAAGGCCCGCGGATCAGGCAGCCTTCCATCACTACGGTATTTTTACCAATGTATATTGGCCCTGCAGAGGCATTGAGTGAGGAGAAATTTACTTCCGCTCCTTCTTCAATAAAGATATTTAATTCGTTGGTATAGTAATTAGTGGCCGGATGCGGCTGCGACCTTCTGAGATGCGTTATTAATTCAAAGTCTTCTTTGATGAATTGTCCGTTCCATTGAAATATTTGCCAGGGATGATTTAACCGCCGTACATTTTCGAGGTGATGAACCATTTTAAAAGATGCTAATACTTTTCCCGCATCAAATTCGGCGGGATCAACCTCCAAAATGCCTGCAATAAAACCCTGCTCATCATCAAGTGCAATACCTTCCTCAAGCGCCAATATATGATTGATAAGGGTTTTGTCTGGAAGAACCGACGCATCAACCCACAGGCTTTTCTGCGCGGGAGCAGTATCGTATAAAGGCCGTAGGTATTTTTCTGTATGAACAAAAAACTGCCGGGAACTAATCGCTGCCCAACGCTCTTTAATAGTAAGTATACCTATACGCAGGTCTGCAACAGCACAGGTAAACGTTAAAGGAAATAAGCTTTGCCTTTGTTGATTATCAAAGAGGATAATGTTCATGCGATGCAAATATACCGCCATCAGCTAAAAAGTGGAAAGGACACTTCAGCATATTATTGCCGTATTGCAATTTTATCACAAATGTGTCAAACGAACCAATGTCTGTGATCCCGGGCGCTTTAAGCACTAATGTACTGTTCTTTTATATTTAATTTCAAAATATATCTTTATTTTCTTCATTTTGGTAAATGCGTTCTATTTCTTGTCTAAGCTCATCTTCATTGGGTAAATAAAGCTGGTATTTCTGTACAAATAGTTTGCTATCGGTATGGCTCATGGCGTATTTAATCTGTAATTCATCCTTGCTGCGTGCCAAAATGATACCTATCGGCGGGTTATCGCCTTCAGTATTTTGCTCTGCTTCCATATAACCCAGGTACATATTCATCTGCCCTATATCTTCATATCCGGCTTCTTCTTTTTTCAAATCTATTAGTACGAAACATTTAAGTATCCTGTGATAAAAAACTAAATCAATGTAGTAATGGCGGTTGGCTAATGTAATACGATATTGCCTCCCCATAAAAGCAAAGCCTTTACCCAATTCCAATAAAAAATATTGTAATTGATTAATAAGGCGGCTTTCTAATTCTGTTTCGCTTATGTGATACGGTTCAGGTATTTTTAAAAACTCAAAAACATAAGTGTCTTTCAAAATGTCTTCAGGCTTTTCTATTTGCTGCCCCTGTTTAGCTAAATGTAAAATGTTTTGTTTATTTTTTCCAGAAGCCAACCGAAGAAAAAGGGAGGTTTTCTTTTGACGGATAAGCTCCGTTGTACTCCAATTCTCCATTATACTTTGCTTTTCGTAAAAGCTTCGTTCGACGGGGTCCTCTATTTTCATTAGTTCGACAAAATGTGTCCAACTCAATTGGTGCGGAAGTTCCGCACTAATTGGATATGTCAGGAAGAATTGACGAAAACGCTTAACGTTGCTAAGACTAAAGCCTTTGCCATGTTGGAAAGAAAGATCCCTGGATAATTTTTCCAATATGGAAGACCCATATTCAGCCTTTATATTGCCACCTTGTTCAAATATTATAATATGTTCGCCAATTTTCCAGTAAGTTTCCAGGAGTATATTATTTACAGCTCTAAAAGCCGCTTTTCTTCCTTGCTGATAAGTATCGCTTATTTGTAACAGCAACTGATCATACAATGTATATTTATTTGTGTCCATTTATTAACCATTGATGATTTTCTTAAACGCCCCATAAACATTATCATATAAAGGCTGGAGGTATTTCTCCGTATGAACAAAGAATTTTCGGGAACTAATGGCTTCCCATCTTTCTTTAATGGTGAGTATGCCTGTACGCAGGTCTGCAACAGCACAGGTAAACGTTAAAGGAAATAAGCTTTGCCTTTGTTGATTATCGAAGAGGATAATATTCATGCAGGTACAAATATACCGCCATCAGCTAAGGAGGAGAAGAAAAAGTGGAGAAGAAACTTTGCTGTCAGCTAAAAAGTATTTTCTTAAATTTGAGAAGGAATTTAAAACTATTTATATGTCGTCTGTCCTTAAAAAAGAGTTATTGGAAAAAATTGCCGCTACAGAAGACGAGGATCTTTTGCTCCTTTTGAATGAAGATTATGAATTTTTTTCGAAAAAAAATGAATCGATAACCATAATTGACGGTCTTTCTGCCGACCAACTGGCGGAATTATCAGAACTTGTTAATGAACCTTTTGGCCATGAAACGGAATCTTATGAGGATTTTAAAAAGGCAACAGAAAGATGGCGTACGAAATAATTGTAAAAAAACGCTTTACAAATAAAGTTGTACATCTTTTGAAATATCTTGAAAAAGAGTGGGGCAAATCAACCGCTGACAATTTTATTCAAACTGTCGAAAGGAGAATTGATACATTATCATATCATCCCTATATAGGGATCCAATCCGGGATGAAGAATGTCAGATCGATTCTTATTTCTAAACAAAATCGTTTATACTACAGGGTTAAAGGCGCGCAAATCGAGATCCTTACTTTATTAGATACCCGCATGGATCCGAAGAAAAACCGTTACAAAAAGAAATAAGAAATGCATTTTCCTGTTTATCCAATTACCCGCTGACTAATAATTTATATCATCTGCTTCGCCTTAACTTCCAGGTATTTATTCATCGCTGTAACAGTAAGGTTTTCGGGTGCGGTCAGTACAGCCAAAATACCCTGCTGGTTTAATTCCTTCACCATTTGCCTTTTTTCAAAAGCAAATTTTTCAGCGATGGTTTGTATATATATTTCCTCTGTGTTTGAGGCATCTTTTTTTAATAATGAACTAATCTCCGTATTCTCAAAAAATACTATCATCAACAAATGATAATGGGCTATCTGTCTTAAATAGGGCATCTGGCGCTGCAGGCTGTACAGCGATTCAAAATTGGTGAACAGTATCAACAGGCTGCGTTGCTTTATGCGGTTGCGTATATAAGCATATAGCGATTCATAATCGGGATCAAGAAATTTTGTCTGCTGGTTATACAGGGCTTCCAGCACAGCTTCCATTTGTACGGATTTCTTTTCAGCAATCACAAAACTGTCCACTTTCTGGGCAAAGGTCAGCAGTCCCGCTTTATCCTGTTTTTGCAGGGCAACATTGGTTAGCACAAGGGATGCATTAATAGCATAATCGAGTAAAGTCATTCCGCCAAAGGGCATCTTCATGCTCCTGCTTTTGTCGATAAGGCAATATACCTGCTGGCTTTTTTCGTCCACAAAAGTATTTACCATTAGCTGGCCCTTACGGGCAGATGCTTTCCAGTTTACAGTACGATAATCGTCCCCGCGCACATAATCCTTTATCTGTTCAAACTCAACGCTTTGGCCTGATTTACGTAAACGCTTCGCCCCTGCCTCCTGCAGGTCATTGCTTACCCCCACCAGGCTGTACCTGCGCATTTGTGCGTACGAAGGGTACACCTGCACCATGGCAGCGGCTTCAATGGTATATTTTCGCTCTATCAGCTCCAATGGACTTTTTATCAATGCCAGGATATTGCCAAAGTTGTATTCGCCTCTTTCAAAAGGCCGCAGCACATATTCAACGGAGGCAGAGGAATTACCTGGGATAGTTAAATGCCTTGACCAGTTACGCTGCTGAAATTGCTCCGGCAATTCATCAATTAATTTTAACTGAACTGTAAAAGTGTACAGGTTTTGAATAAGGATGGTTATCTTATTCTCATCCCCATTGCTAAAACGCGAAGCGCATATTCTTTCCGCGGTAATATTATTTTTTCCATAAACAATAAGGGCGTCTATCAACAGGGCAATTATAAGGAAGGCCAAAAATATCTTGCCTAACTCTTCCAGCAGGGGGATATAAAACGAGAGCGCAAATATAAAAGCGATAGCTGCCCCGGTAATATAAAACCGGCGCGTAAGGTACAACCCTTTAAGGAACTTTACGAATAAACGGATCAGCATCTTTTTGGGTTAACGTGGTATTTCAAGTGAATGAATAACCTGTTGTATCACATCGTCGGTAGTAATACCTTCCATTTCCTTATCAGGCGTTAACAAAAGCCGGTGGCGCAGAACGGAAGGGGCTACATACACAATATCATCGGGTATCACAAAATCGCGCCCGCTCATGGCTGCGATGGCTTTGGCAGCATTAAGCAATGCCAGCGATGCACGCGGCGAAGCACCCAGGAAAATAGATTTATGGCTGCGTGTAGTGATCGTAATCTTTGCTATAAACTGTATCAGTTTATCTTCTACCACGATCTGCTTAACGATCTTACGAACAGTATTGATCTGCTCCGCGGACAATACCGGCTGAATAGAATTGATAACTTCCGTGTTGCCGAGGTGGTGCAGCCTGGATAATATGGACGCCTCCTGTTCTTCAGTGGGGTAAGGCACATTTATCTTGAATAAAAACCTGTCTAACTGCGCCTCAGGTAAACGATAAGTACCTTCGTAATCTATTGGATTTTGCGTAGCAACTATCATAAAGGGCGTGCTCATCAAATACGTTTGGCCGTCCATAGTAACCTGCCTTTCTCCCATCACCTCAAACAGCGCCGCCTGCGTTTTGGCAGGCGCGCGGTTTATCTCATCAATCAGTACAATATTGCTGAAAACCGGGCCTTTCTTGAATTCAAATACGGAGTCGCGCGGATTGAATATAGAAGTGCCTAATACATCCGAAGGCATCAGGTCGGGCGTGAACTGTATGCGTGAAAAACCGACCGACATGCTTTTGGCAACAAGCCTGGCTGTTAATGTTTTGGCTACGCCAGGCGCACCCTCAATAAGCACATGTCCGTCAGCAAGAATGGCTGCCACTATCAGCTTTATCATTTCTTCCTGCCCTACAATTACCTTTTTTATCTCGTTGGTAATGGCAAAAACAGCTTCATTCAACTGCGACAGATCAGTGCGTTGTTCGAATATTATATCGTCCATCAGGATGTATATTTATAAAATTTAGAAAATGATTGGTACATGTTTGCCAGTTGTTGTTCGGTGATTTCATGCCCCGCCTGTATAAACACCAGGTTGCCTGTGATCTCCTTTACTTTTTCTTCGTCATAACCAGACTTATTGGTCAGTTTCGTTGTAAAATCATCATTAAGCTGCGCAGTGCTTATAAAGTACCTGTTGCGTATATGCTCTAGCAGGTAAGTAGCCATTTTTTTTTGCAAGGTTCGTATGGTCGCTTTTTTCAAAATAAAGCCTGCCTATGGTTTTAGCAAAATCAAGGGTATCATTCTTAGGTTTTACTACCACATTTATAAGCCGCTGCATGCGTTTTGCATTTGTTGCTATATATAAAAGCAATAATATAAACAGTAACAAAAAGGCCCACATGAATGCGGGATAAGAGAGCATTACCCTTAATGGAGAAGGCCCCTTGGCATTCCTGGTATTATTGTTGCCATTATCAGGCTTGTATAAAAAATATTCATCCCAGATGATCTTGTTCTTATCAGCAGGGATCAGGGAAACTACTTTTTGAAAATAATCCAGGTTATTTTTATACAGCAAAAAATAGTTATCAAATAAGAATGGGTTGCTGTGAAAGTAAAAACACCCCTTGCCTGCATTTATCTTGACCAGGTTAGGATACCCCGACTCATCGTTGCCCAGCACGTTGTAATGGGTACGATCAAGTACCGAATCCTGGCTTTTAAAATAAGATACATAATGATATCCCGGGTTAAAAAAAGTAGTATCCGGTTTAAACGGAGGATTCATAAGAACAGCGTTCCCGGAATCTCTCCTGTAGCCAATGTCCAGGTTGTAGTCATATACCGCTTCTTCACCAAGATCAAAATAGGCTTTGGCCGATTCGTTAATGGACGGCGTACAAATAAATACCTGGTTGCCCTGCTTTGCAAACATGAATAATTTGCGGAGCTCCTCCGTAGTTGGATTGAATTGCCTGCTGATAAGAAAAAAAACATTTTTGCCGTCGGAACACGAATCGGAATCATACCATTCCACCGGTGATTCACTGTTCACCTTCATAACACCATTATTAAAAAGCAACGGCAATGTGTTATAGGCAACATACAGGCCATAAGGGTTCTTGTACCTTTTTTCCAATGTAACCCTGTTGTCGAATTTCTTTTCTTTTTGCTGAAAAAGAACAAGTAACAACAGCCCCACAAGGCATATAAAAACAACGGTATATAATATCTTTTTATTCAAATCCCCTGTTAGTTATTTATTTGTTGGTTAAATTGGTCAAGTCCTGTTCTTATGTGCATGAACTGATCTTGCTTAATATCAAAATTGCCATACCACACATACTCATAATTTCTCGATACCTGGGCAAATGCTTTAAAATATTTTGTATTGTTCAATTCAAAAAGATAATCCATATTGGTCTTATCAACACCGTACTGAATGATATTCCTCTCTGACATAGACCTAAGCAAACGCAAAAACAATAAACGCGTGGCTACGCGGTAATTGCCGGCATCTAAAGCTTTAGCAACCTGCTCATCAAAATTCATCGTAAAAATATTGCCTGCCGTTTCCTCCGGTGGCTTTTCTTCTCCATATAATTTTTTGGATTTTGAAGAAAAGAGCCAAACTTTATTGCTCATAAGGTACATGACTATGATAGCTACAAATGCGCCTATAACGATCATCCAAAAAATAAGATGAAAAGTTGGGGAGGACAACAGTGTCTCCCAAAACCCCGGTGAGTCATCTTTTTTCTTCTCTGCTTCCTTGCCCGAATAACGAAGCTCTTCATCCGAATTTAATTTTTTAACTGACGCTGCAGGCAAATACCTTTCAGCAAAAACAATAGTATCTTTTTTTGAGAATTTATCAAGTTCCGAAACATTGTCTGTATCGCTGTTGCTGCCTGTTGAAGTATCTGTGCCGGAAGATTGAACAGAAGAATCTGCAGCAATGCTATTTTGTGTGGTATCGGTTTGGCCATATGCAGCAATGCCAATACTACACCAGCAGGTTAGCACTAAAATATATTTTACAAACTTATTTAGCATACAGTAAAGCCATCTCCGTTTTTATCCGCTTCCTCAGCCTTATAGGGTAAACAACAAAATAACCGATCACAAACGCCAGGGACGAAGCAAGTATCAATATACTTATCCAGGCAGGCATGCGGTAATACCTGGTGACAAAACCTTCAAAAAATGCAGCCACCATAAACACAGGTATCAGCCCCACTATTATTTTGGCCCCGTCCTTTGCGCCCGTTTTTAAGGCATCCAGCCTTTTTAATGTGCCGGGAAACAACCAGCTCGTGCCCAATACAACACCTGCGGTTGCTGAAATGATAAGTGCGGACAGTTCCAGCGTACCATGTATCATAATGGTTAAAACAGACAATTGGCCATACCCTTTTGCATAGAACATATACTCAAATGCGCCCAGGCGTATCCCTTCGTTTATAAGGCTGTGAAGCACCCAGAAAAAAGGGATGATGCCCTGCAAATAATAAACAAACGATACGCGTATATTATTGATCATAATGCCCAACCATACAATAAAGCTGTTTCCCTGCTGGTATATGCCAAAAGGGTTACCTTTTTGTATATTTTCCTGCGAGAGGTTTACATAATTGTCGCCCAGCATTTCCCGCACAAACTGCTCATCTTTCATGGATGAAAAAAAACCAACAAAAAAGAACAGTGTGAACAATATGAAACAAACCAGCAATATTAAATGATGTTTTGCCACCGCAAGCGGAACGTCATACTTAAAAAAACGCACCAGCCTGTTTCGTTCTTCCTTGCGGTTGCGGTATATGGAAAGGTATCTTTTGGAAGCCTCCGTATTAAGAAAGCGGGTTACCTTACTATGAGGGTAAAAGGTTTTGGCATACCCCAGGTCGTCCACCAGTTGCGTAAATTCAAAAGCCATTTCATCCGGGTTATCTGCGGGTTGCTGGCTTATGTTTTCCCATCGCTCTTTGTTCTTTTTTATAAAAAGGGCTTCTCTCAAAAACGTAATTTGCTTCCAAAATAAATAATTACTTGTTACCGCCAGCACAAAACCATAATTTTATTATTATAACGATATGAGCAGGCTTAAAATACTTACCAGTTTTAATATAGAACTCGATTTTGAGATACCCGATTTTCACAAACGCCTGTTCGCGTGGGTATTTGATGTTATAATAGCGCTTATTTACATTTTTGCCATTGTAAAGATCGTTAATATGTTCTCAGCAGACGG
>Ga0207159_1206_pt1 | contig 11849 bp, 10 predicted proteins | sample Alteio_BWMinHeat_23_FD_153511 | JGI IMG/M metagenome (GOLD analysis project Ga0207159, IMG submission 153511) | Enriched cells from forest soil in Barre Woods Harvard Forest LTER site, Petersham, Massachusetts, United States -... | ecosystem: Environmental > Terrestrial > Soil > Temperate forest >... | reverse complement strand
CACAACTTGTCAAAATGCAGTATCATGCCTGATCCGGCATCTAACGGGCATTGAAAGCATAGCAAATGAAAAGATGCTGAAATAAGTTCCCGGAACATCTTAAAATGCTTTTTCCTTCCAGCTATTATTACTTGTATCCGCATCCATAAAAATTCCTCCGTCTAAACTAACAGATGAGACCTTTTTAGTGGCAGAGATCTTAACGGTTGCCTGTTGTAAATTATTTTGCCAGATTGCTGGTGTTTGATGAAAACTTTCTTTGGTACCATCGGCATAATTCACGATCACATTTACAGGCGCCGGCATGCCTCCTATATTTTCAATGGTCACAGAATAATTATTACCTGAATTAGTAGCTGATTTTATCGCCAGGTCAATATAATTATTACTGAAGAACCAGCTATTCCAGAACCAATTCAAATTTTTTCCTGAAATGTCATTGAATGTAAAAAAGAAATCCCAGGGAATAGGATGTTTTCCATGCCAGCGATTCATATACTCATGCAAACATTTTTTAAACAGATCATCACCCAAAAGATCTTTCATCGCAAGATAGCCAAGCGATGCTTTACCATATTCATTATTACCCAATGCGGCCCCGGTATAATTATCACCGGGACCAACAATTGAAACATCTTCGCCGGGTGAAGGATCTGTGATCCATCCTTCTACACGAAACTGTTTATAGAACTCTTCTGCTTTTTCTACCCCCAAATCTTCTCTTCCAATTAATATTTCAAAAGTGGTGGCCCATCCTTCATCCATAAAACCATAGCGGGTTTCATTAATACCCATATAAAAAGGCATGTATGTATGTGCAATCTCATGTTCCGCAACAAAGCGTGAAAAAATAGTGTCACTATAAGTTTCATCATTCGCCATCATCGGGTATTCCATGCCTGCATATCCCTGGAACACTGTTGTTTTTTCGTAAGGATATGGAATGCCCGGCCAGTGATGAGATAACCAGTCGAGTGAATGCCTTGCATAGCTTGCTACGTGATGATAATCTGCAGCCGTATCATTATAAGCAGCCTGCGCACTGGCTCTGCGATGAGTGGCATCATCAACTATAACACTTGAGCCATCCCAGTTAAAATGATCACTCAAACCAAAAGCAGCATCAGGCACATTTGCAGATATAAACTGCCAGCTGTTTACAGCATTTTGCGTCGTGATATTTTTTGCAAGCCAATCCTGCCTGGTAATAATGTTAATGGTTTGATCCGAGACCAGGGATTCATTAAAACGTTTCAAAAAAGTTGATTGCAGTAAATTTTCAGGATGCTGAAGGGTTCCTGTTCCCCACACAATATAATTTTTAGGTACGTTTATCGTCACATTGTAATCATTGAAATCACTGTAAAACTCATGTGATTCAACAAACGGCATTCTGTCCCATCCGTTATAATCATCAAATACAGCTACACGCGGATAGAAATATGCGAGGAAATAAGTAGTTGAATCGATCATTCCTTCACGACCGCTTCGCAATGAGATCTGGTAGTGCCAGTTAAAGGAAAGTTGTATTGAATCGTGAGGCAGCAGCGGCTGCGGCAATTTTATAGAAAGATTTGTAAAAACAAAAAGATCCGTTCTCGTTTGTATCGTTTGTCCATTCACTTTGCATTCATCAATATGGACACCCGATGTAAGATAATCTTCTGTGGTCCCTCCTTCCCTCGGTGCACCAGGCTTATGAACGTTTAAAAAAAGCTTGATGTTCGGGTTTCGCAATGTATCGGGGCTATTATTAATGTAGCTGATAGTTTCTGTTCCTTTGATATTTCTGTCAGGCGGCATTGCGGTAATTATTATGGTATAGCGACCATGGTTTTGCCAGTAGTTCTTACCGGGCTTTCCATCCATTGATCTTGTTTCATTCCTGAATGCCTGTTTTACGTCACGTGGCATATATAAGCTCTGAGCATTAGAACTAATCGTGAATGAGATCATGGATATAATGGTCAGAAAAAAAATGATCCGGATCATAATTATTTTTTTATGGTGAAAATTAAAAAAAATGGACCTTTGCCCGGCTTTTATTTGATGACAGGCAATAAGATTATTTTAATAGTAAAAATTGACTTGTTTGCCAGGTATTCTTTTTAAAACTATTATTATGAGAAAAAATCCTTTTGGTATCGCTTTTATTCTTTTATCGGCAGGTATCAATTTAAATGCGCAAAATCAAAATCATTTCACCACAGAAGGAAAGAAAGTTATTGTTTATACAACGGCGGACAGCACCAATCTAAGATTAGCAACAACCGATACGTTATCGTTTGCCGATTTTGATCAACCGTTAGAAACGCAACCGAGCATTTTTGTTGACCCTTCACATACATTTCAAACATTTTTAGGGATCGGGGGAGCATTGACAGATGCTGCTGCGGAAACCTTCGCCAAACTTCCGGCTGATAAGCAAGCCGAAATATTGCAGAATTATTTTGATCCCGAAAAAGGGATCGGTTATACTATCGGAAGGATCAATATGAACAGTTGTGATTTTTCCAGTGATTCTTATACCTATGTCAATGAAGGCGACAAAGAACTGAAATCATTCAATATCGCTCATGATGAAAAATTCAAAATCCCTTTGATCAAACAAGCCATCGAAAAAACAGGTGGAAAGATTCATTTATTTATCAGTCCCTGGAGTCCTCCGGAGTGGATGAAAGATAACAATGACATGCTGCATGGCGGTAAGTTAAAGACAGAATTTTACCAGTCATGGGCCAACTACTATATAAAATACATACAGGCATTGGAAAAACATGGGATACCTGTTTGGGGACTAACCGTGCAGAATGAACCCATGGCAAAGCAAACCTGGGAATCTTGTATGTACACTGCAGAGGAAGAAAAGAATTTCATTAAAAACTACCTTGGGCCCACTCTTCAAAAAAATAATTTCAGCAGTAAAAAATTGATTGCATGGGATCATAATCGCGACCTGCTTTACCAGCGGGCTTCTGCTTTATTGAATGATGCACAAACCGCGAAATATATCTGGGGTATCGGTTTCCACTGGTATGAAAGCTGGAATGGCGGATTACAATTTGAAAATGTAAAACGTGTAGCTGAAAGTTTCCCAAACAAAGAACTATTGCTGACAGAGGGCTGCAACTCACCCTTTAGCTGGAACACTATCGATGACTGGAAATGGGGAGAAGAGTATGGATTGAACATGCTTCATGATTTTAATAATGGAGCAGTAGCATGGACCGACTGGAATGTATTACTGGACGAACAAGGCGGTCCAAATCATGTCGGCAATTTTTGTTTTGCACCTGTTCATGCAAAAACAAAAGAAGGAACCTTGCACTACATGAACTCATTTTATTACATAGGCCATTTTTCGAAATTCATCAGGCCGGGTGCCAAAAGAATTATCAGTTCATCCAACAGGGCGCAATTGCTGACCACGGCTTTCATAAACACAAATGGAAAGCTGGTAGTGATCGTCATGAACCCCACCGGTGAAAGATTTTCATACAGAATGTATTTAGGTAAAAAAGCTGTTTTGTCAACCAGCCTTCCGCATTCTATTGTTACATTGGTAATTTAGCAAATGGGAAAGTTTACAAGTTCTCAGGTTCCAAAGTTCCAGGGTTAAACTTGTAAACTCTGGAACTCGTAAACTCTGAAACTATTTTTCTTTCTATCTTTTCGCCACATCAAACTTGCGGAAAATAGATTTTACAGCATTATTAATTTCTTTGCTGGTAAGATTGTGACTGTTCACCTGGCCGGTTGTCCAACCCTGCCATACAGCTTTGTCCGTTTTTGCATCCGTTACAGTAATGGTTACTGTGCCTTCTCTTATTGGTTGTTCGTAATCATCATAACCCATGAATTGCGAAGGATAGTATACATTATAAAAACGACGGGAATAGGGATTAAAAAATGTACGTGTAAATGGCTGACTGTAAATGGGGTCATTTTCCCTGCGGCTGCTTCTTTCAACTAATACATCATAACTTATCAGTGCGTCGGGTCGTTTATTGTCCATTCTCCATCCCTGCTTGTCCAATTCTTTTGTAACCGCTTCTCTAAATTTTCGTTCCATCAGGTCATTGGTTCTATTCTTATCATTTTTTTCTGTACCGTCCTTGTCAACCCATGCAAACGTTTTGTAATTACTGAAATCAATGCTATCATCCTTTTCCACATGAACCGGTGCTGAACATCCTGCAATCATCAATGCCGCCACCGCGATACTTCCAATTGTTTTCCATCTGATAGTTTTCATAAGTTGCTTTTTTAGTTAATTCAATTAATAACATACTATTAAACGGCAAAACTTCGTCCGGGCTTACTAAAGCTTTGTGAAAATTGAGCGAGGGAAGATAGTTCCGGAGTTTACAAGTTCACAAGTCAACCCTGGAACTCTGGAACTTTGCAACTTGTGAACTTTTAAGGAAGTCCGGTCTCAAAATGCCTTTCGGGAATTTGTACTTCTGAAAAACCTTTTTTTATCAGGCGTTGCTGGAAATCCAGTTGGACATTATAATCTCCATGAACAAGAAATAAAATTTTTACCTGCTTTGGATCCTGGCAGGTAAGCCATTGGCTAAGGTCTTCGTAGTCTCCGTGAGCACTCATGCTCCGGATGGAACCAATCTCCGCATGCACTTCATGACGCACACCAAATATTCCCACCTCCTTTGCACCTGCTATCAATCTGCCGCCTAAAGAATTTGGTTCACAATAACCCGTAAATAAAATTGAGTTGTGGCTATTTTCAATATTATTACTGATATGATGTTTTACTCTGCCAGCATCGGCCATGCCGCTTGCTGAAATAATAACGCAAGGCTCGCTCCTGAAATTCAAAAGTTTTGACTGACCGACGGTTTTTACGTTTTTCAAACCCTTGAATAAAAATGGATCACTGTCAGTTTCCAAAATCTTCTGAATGGTTTTATTAAAATACTGTGGATATTTTTTTACAATATCGGTTGCCTCAATACTTAGCGGGCTATCCAAAAAATAATCAAGATCAGGCAAACGATTTTCAAACTCCAATTGATTCAGTATATATAAGATCTCCTGCGTTCTTCCAACACTAAACGCAGGTATGATCAACTTTCCTTTTTTTTCAATGCAGGTTTTTTGGATCCACTGCAACAGCATATCCGGCGTAGTTAAATTCGGGTCATGTAAACTATTTCCATATGTTGATTCAATCAAAATATACTCGGCCTGTGAAAATTCCTGTGGCGATTTCAATATTACATCGCGGTAACGACCCACATCACCACTAAAAGTGATTCGACGTTCTTTACCATCTTCAGTGATCTTTAAATGCACACAGGCGCTCCCAATAATGTGACCAGCATCAGTAAACATAGCCTGCACTCCTTCCATTACATCAAACCAGCCTCCATACTCTACAGAAACAAAATGGTCAAATGATTTTTGAGCATCATCTTTTATATACAATGGGCGCAGGTAAGGCTGACTGCTTGCTGCCCGTTTCTTGTTTTCATATTTTATGTCGTCTTCCTGTATCTCCGCTGAATCGAGCAATAAAACTTTGGTTAGTTCATTGGTGGCAGGTGTACAAAATATTTTTCCCTGGAAACCTTCCTTCACCAGTTTTGGAATAAGACCACAGTGATCTATATGCGCATGCGATAAGATCATTACATCCACAGAACTGGCGTCAAAACCGAATTCACGATTTAAGGCATCTGTCTCCTGGCCCATTCCCTGGAACATGCCGCAATCCAATAAAATTTTTTTCCCACTCTGTAACGTTACTAAATGTTTCGACCCGGTTACTGTTCTTGCAGCTCCGTGAAATGCGATCTTCATGCCCAGTTTTTTAATTGATTAAAATACTTTTTCGAATTTAACTCTTTTATTGTTTCTGTCTTTTTATGGCTAATTAATATTTTAATGTGCTGAAAAAGTCCGAAGGACTTTAATATTATTAACCGTGAGTGAAACTCACGGAAAAGAAATAGAAGGGATCTGACAACCCGCAGGGGTTGAACATGTCACCTATCTAAATAAGCACTTCGAATCAAATCCGGTAGTTATCGGATCAATCCCATTTTCAATGAGCAGGTACTTGAATCATCATAGAGTTTTATGACAGTTAATTCTAAAAACATATTCAATCCGCCGGCTGGCGGATTGATGCCACTTACCTTCCTTTACTCCCTCTGGTTATACAGCGGTTACTCATATTAAAGCCCTTCGGACTTTTTTATATAACACTTCAAAATATTAATTAGCTCTTTTCAGCCCTTAGCTCCTTTTCTCTTTTTATCTCTTAGCCTTAAATGACCATGTAACAAAAAATTCCGCAACAATTATTCTCTCAGTATTTCTTCCAACAGATCTTGCCTTTATTATTTTTGATTCACCGGTCTGTATTGCTTGTTCGATCGTTTGTTTGATCTTCAATCCATCTTCACAGGTAAAACTGGTTTGGCCGATTGCTTTTTTAAAATATTCTGACTCCACTTTCACAACCAACATAGATACAGGAGGTTTTCGTTTATATAAATGTATAAGACATAAAGCACCTGTACTCATTTCTGCAGCCATGCTTAAACAGGCAAAATAAGTGGAGCGAAAAGGATTTCTTGTGAACCATTTGTAAGGAACGGTAACCTCGCAATCATTTTCAGCAATTTTTTTAATCCGGACACCTGCAAAAAAAGCGTTGGGCAATTTTGAAAGTAAAAACATCCTCGATTTCAGAGGATGCCTCAGCAATTTTATAAATGCTGAAGAGTTTGTGTCCATTATTGTTCAGTGTATTGTTTTGGATCCAGTGCCAAAGGAGTCCAATCGGTAAAAAATTCAATCACCTTATCGCGGTCATAACTTTTCTTTCCATCTTCCAGGTACCATGAATTTTGCATGTGGATCAATTTTCCATTTCCATCCAATACAAGAAACACCGGAAATCCGAAGCGCTGTGGATAACCATATTTAGCCAGCAATTTCCCGTTGAAGTTTTCTTTGCTGTAATTGAGATGATAAACGATAAATGATGCGTGGATAATTGAATCAATTTTTTTGTCATTAGTGATGAAATCATTGAACCTCGCACACCAAATGCACCAGTTCCCTCCTATTTGAATAAAGACATGCTTGCCTTCGGTTTTTGCCTGCTTTATAGATTTTTCGATCTCTTGGTCCGCATTTTCCCCGGGGCTATATAGTTTGAATTTCGTCATATCCTGTGAAAAAGCAAGGATAGAAATGGTCAGCGTTATAAATAGCACAAGAAATTTTTTCATGATAATCAGTTTTGTTAATCGAAATTTATTTCAACCTGGTTCTCTAATAAATTTTCAAATTCCCAACCCTCACCCTAAATCCCTCTCCAACCGTATGCCGCCGTAGCTTCAGCGGTGGCGCAAGGAGAGGGGCTTTGTACTTTATAATACTTTAACCTGATTTCTTAACAGATCCTCAATAATATCCGGCTTTCGTATTAAAAATGCATTGCCATCTTTTACTAATACTTCTGCCGGTTTATAGCGTGAATTGTAATTGGAAGACATTTCAAAACCATAAGCACCGGCATTGTAAAAAACAAGATGATCGCCTTCACGTACTTCATGCAGCAGGCGGTCAGATGCAAATGTGTCCGTTTCGCAGATATATCCTGTAACTGAATACACTTTTTCCTGGCCATCGGGATTTGAAATATTGACAATATGATGATAGGCATCATACATCATGGGACGTATCAAATGATTCAAACCACTGTTCACGCCGACAAAGACCTGGTGATTATTATCTTTAACGACATTGACCTCTGTGATCAAATACCCGCATTCGCTTACTAAATATTTTCCAGGCTCAAACCATAATTGATATTTCTTTCCATTAATAAAAAGATGTGCGTCGAGATATTTTTTTAATTTCTGAGCGATCAAACGAATATCAGTTTCTTCATCATCGGGTTCGTAGGGTACTTTAAAACCGCCGCCGAGATCAATTATACTGAGTTCAGGGAAATGAGGAACGAGCTCGGTCAGCACTTTAATTCCTTGTACAAAAATATCTGCATCCTTTATGTCGCTGCCGGTGTGAATATGCAAGGTCTTTACTATTATTTTATATTTATCAACAATATTTACTAACTCATCAAGCTGATCTACCGGTATGCCGAATTTACTTTTCTCGTGTCCTGTTGATATCTTGAGATTGCCGCCTGCAAGAATGTTGGGTCTTATGCGGACGCCAGCCGGGTAACTGCTGCCAAATTTTTTTCCGAATTTTTCAAGGTTTGACAGGCTGTCGATATTCACATGAACGCCACTGGTCACTGCTTCGCTGATCTCATCAAAAGAAATACCGTTTGAAGTATAAAGAATTTCTTCTGCGGGCACAGCTGCATGAAGAGCCAGCTTGACCTCATTGATACTGCTGCAATCAATTCCACAACCCAACTGGTCAATGTACTTCAGAATATTAATATTGGTCAATGCCTTGCAAGCATAAAAAAATCTCGTATCAATAATTGAAAAAGCAGTTTTTAATTTTTCATACTGTTCTTTTATTTTTTCAGCATGGTAAACGTAAACAGGCGTACCAAATTCATTGGCGATATCGATCAATTGCTGAGGGGATAAACTTTCCGGCATACTTGCGAAGATATTGAAGAAGTGAGAAAGTGAATTGAACAGTACTCCATTCAGGTTGTCACGCCTTCTGTAATGGATTGTACTGCACTACTCGCACATTGTCATGCCGTAGGCATCCATACGCAATTCAATTGTCATCATTTTCCGTTGCGTATAGACGCCTTCGGCGTGACAACTTAACTGTCTTCGTCACTCTCCTCATCATCATTCACAATCAGCTCCCCATTTTCACCAACAATAAATGCAGAATTTTCGGCAGCAGGAGTTTCATTTGAGATCTCATTCTTTTGTTCCGGTTGCCCGATATAAGTAGGTTCGACTAATTGCTCTGCTAACACCTCACGGATCTTTGGCAGGTCATCTGCAGAATTGATCCCGAAATAATCCATAAAGTTCCTTGAAGTGGAATAAACCAAAGGATGACCCGGAAGCTTTTCGTTACGTCCGCTGATAATGATCAGTTCTTTTTCCAATAGCCGCTGAACAGTATAGTCGCTGTTCACTCCGCGTATTGCCTCGATCTCTCCTTTTGTAATGGGTTGTTTATAGGCAATAATTGCAAGGGTCTCCAGTGCAGCTCCCGATAATTTTTTTAGAAATTTATCGCCATTAAGTTGAGCAATTGTTTTATGATATTCCTTTTTGGTAAGAAATTGCCAGCCGCCTCCGCTTTCCTTTACTTCAAACGGGTAAAACTCGGAATTGTACTTTTCCACGATGCCTTCGATCGCTGATTCCACCTGGTCGAGTGAAATTTTTTCCTCCATAAAACCAAGGGCATGGTTGACCAGTTCAACAATTTCTAAAGTTGCAAGTGGCTTGTCACTCGCGAATATCAGAGCTTCGATATGAGGAATAAGATTGTTTATTTCCATAGTACATATTTGTTTTTGTCATGCTAAACGTAGCGACATACCCAGAGTTTGTAATGTTTGAGATTCTTCGCTTCGCTCAGAATGACAACCTAAAGATCGAAAATACAATTAGTGAATTGAAGTTCAGGACTCAATTATTAACATGATGTGATGAAGAAAATATCGACCCAGGTTCTCCGCCTAAGGTGGAGGACAAGGGGCTTTATTCTTGTAATGCTGCCGCACCACTTACAATTTCAGTCAATTCGGTTGTGATCGCAGCTTGCCTGGCCCGGTTGTAAGAGATCTTTAAGGCACGCAAAATTTCATTGGCGTTTTCACTCGCCTTATCCATGGCTGTCATTCTTGCTCCATGTTCAGAAGCATTGGAATCAAGAACGGCTTTATATAATTGTGTGTCGAGTATTTTGGGCATCAGTTCGGCGATCAATTGTTCTTTTGCAGGATCAAAAATGAAATCTGCTTTTGTCGCGCCATGTTTTTGTTTCACCTTGGGTATTGGCAAAAATCTTTCCACTACAAACCGCTGGGTAGATGCATTCTTAAATTCACTGAATATAATTTCCACTACATCAAATTGTCTTTCTTCAAAAGCCGTCATCGCTGCTTTCGCTGCCTCCCGTACAGCTTCAAAGCTTAAATGAAGAAAAATATCTTTGAAGGCAGCATCCACTTTATAATTATTTTTCTGAAAATGTTCCCATCCTTTTTTGCCAATGCTCCAGATAGTAACATTGCCCTTCGCAAATTGAGATGAGTATTTTTCTTTGATCGTTTGTTTTGCCAGTTTGATAAGATTAGAATTGAATGCCCCGGCCAGCCCGCGATCGCTTGTGATCACTATCAACAATACTTTTTCTACAGGTCGTTCAATAGCCAGGCCCATTCCTTCACCACCTTCGGATTCACTTACAATATTGCTTAACATTTCCTGCAATTTTTTTGCATAAGGCCGCATTTGAATAATGGCATCCTGCGCACGACGCAATTTTGCGGCGCTCACCATTTTCATCGCCCTGGTTATTTGTTGTGAGCTCTGTACCGATTTAATTCTATTGCGGACTTCTTTTAATTGACCGGGCATTTGAGAGTTTTTTTAGTTCAATAGTTCCAGAGTTCACAAGTTCAAAAGTTAACCCTGGAACTTGTAAACTCTCGAACAATGGAACTTTTTCGCGAACTTTTTTCGGCTACAAAAGTACGTGCCCAACGCTAAAATTCCATATTGTTAGCAAAGAAAGATTATTAATAACTCTCCCTTTAGCGGAAGGGGGCATCCTTCAACTCAAACTCTCTTTGCAACCCATAGCTCACTACAATCCTTCCGCCTTGTTTTGTCCCATTCTTCACGGATCCATCTGTTTCTCTCGAAAGTAAAAGAGTGATGGGCCCATCGACAAGATTTTTCAATTTATTCGCGGGAATAATAAGCCGACCATTTCTTACTGTATCAATTTCATTAATATCCTTACTTATAAAAGATGTATCTGTGGCAACTACTCGTATATGATCTCCGGGCTTGAGTCCTTCAAAATCAAATACAATATCTCCACGAACAACGAAAGCAGGTACATTTGTTTTTAAACTGAATGGCTGGTATTCAAATTCTTCTTTGTATTGTTTTCTTTCGGGGTTGGTAAATGTTATTGTGTGTTCCCCCGCAAATGAATGAGCAGGTTTTTGAATTTCATAAAAAACACCGGTAAGCCGGGCACTGTCAACCGGAATGATCTCGCCATCCAATTGGACTTTTGCAGGATCATTTAATATAAGAGTGGTTCCATTGGGTCCACCCATCCTGTACTGAATATAAACGGTAATGTTGCTGTCTCTTTCTTCGCCCCGGATTTTGTAGTCAAAAAAAACTGCATCGGGGTTTTTCCATTTCTCATCATTTGTACAGGATGAAAACAGTAAAAATAAAATAGGGATAATTGAGATCCGGATCATATAAACTTAGCTATTTCTACCGCAAACTAAGCAAATGAAAACTATATATCTATATTCAGGACTTGCCTGTCTTTAATTTAAGACCTCATCCTCATTCCTTCTCCTAAGGAGAAGGAGGCCCAACTTCTACTTTTCAATCATCTTCTGCAATTAAGCATTTCGACTACATAACATAGCCCGGCATTAATTCAATACTTGATGTGGAAGAACTAAAGCTTGGTTTTATTGTGCAACACCGTCCCTCTCCTCAAGAAGAGGTCCAAAGGACTCATATATATTATGCTGCCTCCTAACTCTGAACTCCTGACTCTGAACCCCGACTCCCGACTAATAACTATCTTTGCCGTTCTGTCAAAATGGCTTCAATCAATTTGTTGCCCAGTTTTTGACTGAGACAGCAGTC
>Ga0207159_1205_pt1 | contig 11852 bp, 5 predicted proteins | sample Alteio_BWMinHeat_23_FD_153511 | JGI IMG/M metagenome (GOLD analysis project Ga0207159, IMG submission 153511) | Enriched cells from forest soil in Barre Woods Harvard Forest LTER site, Petersham, Massachusetts, United States -... | ecosystem: Environmental > Terrestrial > Soil > Temperate forest >... | reverse complement strand
AGTCGCCGGCGCGAAGCGGGCAGGAGAAAAAGAGGCGCGCGATCTGGTTTTATGTCGCGCTATTGGCAGTCGTGGTTGGGGCGGTGTTTGTTGCCACGGCGGGGCGGAACAGGGGAGCGCGACGCGGAGGTTGGCGGTGCTGCCTTTCCAGAATTTGAATCACGATCCGCAGACCGATTTTCTGCAATTTTCCCTGGCGGACGCGGTGATTACGAAGCTCGGGTATGTGAGCGAGCTGACGGTGCGGCCATCGTCGTCGATTGACGTTTATCGCAATAAGGTGATCGACCCAAAGAAGGTCGCCGAAGATTTGCACGTCGATGTGTTGTTGACGGGAGCATATCTAAAGGATGGCGACGATTTGCGTGTCACCCTGCAGTTGATCGACGTTAAGCCGAACACGATTCTGTGGCGCGATGAGATCCAGGTGAAGTATGACAAACTGCTGACGATCCAAGATCGGGTGGCGCAGGAAGTGATTGATGGTCTTGCGTTGCGACTGTCGCCTGCGGAGGAAAGGAGGGTGAGCGCGGACAAGCCCGCGAATACAAAAGCGTATGAGTACTATCTGCGCGGAGTCGATCTTTATTCGCTGAACGACTTTGGCGGCGCGGTGGAAATGCTGGAGAAGTCAATCGCGTTGGAGCCGAACTATGCGCTGGCGTGGGCAAACCTGGGGCGCGCGTATACAACGAATGCTTCGCTGCAATTTGGTGGAAGAAAACAGTATGCGAAGGCGCGGGCAGCTTATGAACGGGCAGTGGCGCTTGATCCTGGGCTGGTGGAGGCGCAGGTGTATCTGGCAAATCTGTTGACGGATACGGGCAGCGCGGAGCAGGCGGTTCCGTTGTTAAGGGAAGCGCTTAAGACGAATCCGCGGAATGCAGAAGCGCATTGGGAGCTGGGATATGCGTATCGATTTGGCGGAATGTTGGAAGAGTCAGTGGCGGAGGCGGAAGAGGCGCGACGGCTGGACCCGGAAGTAAAGCTGAATAGCTCGGCCTTGAATAGCTATCTGTATCGGGGCGAGTATGACAAGTTTCTGCAGAGCCTGCCGGCGAACAACGTGGTGTACACGCTGTTTTATCGCGGACTGGCGGAGTACTACCTGAACCATGTCGCGCTGGCGGAGAACTATTTTGACCGGGCGTATCAGTTGGATCCGGCGCTATTGCCTTCGCCGGTGGGAAAAGCGATAAGCGAGACGTTGAAGCACCACCCTGAAACCGCAGGGGAACTGCTGCGGGCGACGGAAGCTCGGATTAACGAGCAAGGTGTGCGCGATCCGGAGCTTATCTATAAATTGGCGCAAGCTTATGCGGTGAAGGGAGACTCGTCAGCGGCTTTGCGCGTGCTGCAGCAGAGCATTGAAGGCGGATTTTTCTGCTATCCGTATTTTGTTCAGGATCGACTACTAAATAGCTTGCGCGGGCGTGCTGAGTTTGAGGCTTTGATGGCGGAGGCGCGGCAGCGGCACGAACAGTTCAAGCGCAGATTTTCCCCCTAGGGAATTTCAGGTAAAACCTGTGAATTCAATCGGCCCAGATGTTCTCCGCACCTCCCGCGATTTTGTTTGGTGCGGCGTGAGGGGATTCTGCGGCGGATGTCGCTTATGAGAGTGAGCAGGCAATTGCGCGCGGCGCTGAAAACGGAGCGCGAAGCGGAAAAGCCGAAAAAACAATAGCGAATCGAGTCGAGCTCCCCTGAAACGAGGGATTGGAGATCAGGCGTCGATCGGGCTCCATATTCAGCTAGCGCAGGCGGGCGCATTTCCGGCGCCGAATCCGGCCCAACCGCCCCAAGAAATCAAAATCAGCAACACCACGAGAGGAATCACTATGAAACGCACCATCGCCGCATTCGCATCGACCCTGTTGATCATGGGCTGCACGTTCGCATCAGCCCAGAGCAACACGAACCTGAAGAGCCTTAGCCAGCCCGACGATAATGTGTCGTCTACTTACCGCTTTACAACGATCAATTTTGCGGGCGATCCATTCACGCAATTGCTGGGCATTAACGATGACGGCCTCATTGCCGGCTACCACGGCAGCGGAATGACGCCCACCACTCCGAACAAGGGATTCACACTGACACTGCCGAATACTTTCACGGCGGAGAATGCTCCTAATTCGGCGCAGACGCAGGTGATCGGTATCAATGAGGACCGAGACACGGTTGGATTCTTTGTGGACGCGAAAGGCGCTACACATGGATTCATCAGGGATGAGGGGCACTTCAAGGTCGTAGCGTTCCCGAATACGCAATTCAACCAGTTGCTTGGGGTAAATGATCTGGAGCAGGCTGCGGGCTACTGGCAAGATAAGGCTGGCAACTTCCATCCATATACCTGGGATGATGAGGGCCACGTCTTTCAGTCGATCCTGATTCCTGGGTCGGTGAGCGCGCAGGCAACTGGCATCAACAATCGGCAGTCGGTTTCAGGGTTCTTCATTGACAGCAAGGGTGTGAACCACGGATTCGCGCTGATTCATGGAGGCCTTGTCCAGCTGGATGTGCCGGGATCAACGTTGACGCAGGCTTTGGGCTTGAACAATCACGATGACGTGGTCGGGTTCTACGTGGACGCCGCGAACCTTACTCACGGCTTCCTGTGGGACGGCAGCTTCCACACGATTGATGATCCATCAGGAGTTGGCTCGACGGTTGTGAACGGGATTAATGATCTCAGGCACATTGTTGGGTTCTACGGGAACACGGCGGGCGGGATTTCCAATGGATTTCTTGCCGAGCCGCTGGACTAATACGCACGTCCAAAAAGATGATGTCAGGGGGAACCGGGCCGGCGATGATGATCGCCGGCCCCGGTTTTTTGCTTTGTAGAGGGGAGTGATGGCTCAGGTATTCTCAATGGAGTTGTTGGCGCGAGATGCAGACGGTGTGCGCGGCGTCAACGAAATGCCCGGATGGCGAAACTGGCAGACGCAGCGGACTTAAAATCCGCAGACCTTTACCGGTCGTGGGGGTTCAAGTCCCCCTCTGGGCACCAGATGTGCGTCGGATGAAGCGAGCGAGCGGTTATGGTGCGGCTGTGGCGGCGATGGTGTAGGAAACTACGTTGGATGTGCCGCCGGATGGACCGGGGTTGACCACGGTCAGTAGAGCGGTGCCGGGGGTGGCGATGTCGGCCGGGGGAATCTTGACGGTGAGGTGGGCGTCGTCTTCAAAGGCGGTGGGCCGGGGAGTGCCATTCCAGAGGACTACCGCACCGGAGACGAAACCGATGCCGCGGACGGTCAGGAACGTTCCGGGAAGGCCGGCGACGACGCCATTGGGATCCACTCTTTCGCTGATTTGTGGCAGTTGATTTGCAGCCCGCACGGCCATGAATCCGTGGGCCACGCTGTCTTCATCGATGTATTGGCCGACAGCTTGTCCGGAATCATTGAGCGCAAAGGCAAAGGTTGAGAGTGCGCGGGGATAGTTCAGCTTAACGAAGCCTGTATCGTTGATGAATCCATGGTTTCCATAACCGTCGATAAAGTTGCCGGCGGTATGGCCTGATTTATCGATTCCGGAGGGAGTCGTGCGGTGTGCGTTGGGGGCGTCAATGATGCTGAAGGCGCCGGCCTTGTTCAAAAATCCATGGACTTCATTCTTGGCGTCAGCGTAATAGCCGACAATCCATCCGGAATCGTTGATTGCGTAGGCTTCGGTGCGGGTTGATCCCGGGTAGTCGATCAGCTTGAACTTGCCCGCTTCGTTGAGAAAACCATGGGAGACGCCATTTGCGTCGATGAAGGAGCCTACGATCTGTCCTGCTTTGTTGAGTCCAAGAGCGCGGGTCGACTTCGCCTTGGGATAGTCGATGGGTGAGAACTTCTCGCCGTCATGAAGGAAGCCATGGATCGCATTGACTCCGTCGACGTAATAGCCAACAATCCAGCCGCCATCGTTGATGCCGAACCCGAATGTGCGGTTCGCCTCCGGGTAGTCGAGCGAGCGGAATTTCCCCCCATCATTAATAAAGGCATGGGCGATGCCGTTACTGTCAAAATATGTGCCGGAACTCTGACCAAGATTGTTGATGCCGAAGACCCCTGTATTAAAAGCGGCGGGATAGTCGACCGTGAGATAGGTATAGCCAGGGGGCGCTGCGGCATAGGCAGCGACTGCGGTCAGAGTTAGAAGGACGAAGAGCCGGGCGATCCTCATGGTCTTACCTCGTGTTCGAAATCTGCGGTCTGCCGACCTGTTGCGCCAAGTCTTCAGAGCACGCTTCATGAACGCTGGGGCAAGTTCATGGGCCGACATTTGCATACTGCGGGCGTGACGCAATCACGCCCGTGCAGGTATCGCATAGTAAAGCAGCGCCGGAACCGGGGTCAATATTTTCGTGTGGGGCCTTCCGCGAACTGCGGAATTACTCGACTGCAGCGACGATGGAGCCGAAGGGCGGCAGTTCTACCTCGTTGAGGTTGATGGTGGCTGGTTGATTGCCGCCGCTTGCTGCGAGGATGTGGGCTTTGCGGCCAGAGTCTCCGGTCAATGAGATTTTTTGCGGCTGGGCGGTGAAGTTGCAGGCGACGACGACTTTTCCGGAGGATGATGCGCGCTCGTAAGAGAGGACGTTCGGGTCATCCGGGTTGAGCATGGTGAAGTTGCCGGAGTGAAGCGCGGGGTTGGTTTTGCGCAAGGCGATGAGCTTCTTGTACCAATTGAGCATCGAGTTGGGGTCGGCTTGTTCCGCCTTGACATTGATGGTCTTATAGTTGGGCGCGGCGGGGAGCCAAGTCTGGTTGGCGGTGGAGAAACCTGCGTCCTTTGAAGCGTCCCATTGCATGGGAGTACGTTCGCCGTCGCGGCCTTTTTCCTTTGGCCAGCCGGTGCGGCCGATGGGGTCCTTTACGTCTTCGACGCGGGTTGGCGGTGTGGTGGGCATGCCGATTTCGTCGCCGTAGTACATGAGTGCAGCCGCTTTTGTGGTGAAGAGGACGGTGGCCAGCATCTTTTCGATGGCGTCGTCGTGCACGCCGTCGCCGTAGCGGGCGGCTATTCGCGGATTGTCGTGGTTGTCAAAAACGAAGAGCGCTGTGTTGGCGTCCAGTTGAGTTTCAGCCTCATTGATTTTTTGACGAAAGATGGATGCGTCGAGCTTGTTAGTGATGCCGAGATTCATGTCCATCGGCAGCTGCAGCTCATCGTGATTCGGCCCGTACATTTTGGAGAGCTCGGTGATGTTGGGGAGATAGGTTTCGCCGATGAGCATGCGGCCCGGATATTCATTGATGACCTTGCGCATGCGCTTGAGCACGTCGTGGACTTCGGGCAGGTTGTCGGTAAGCGAGGGGTCGAGCTTGGGGTCGCCGTAGGCGTTGGTGCCGCCGATGGGAGCAGCATCTCGCAGTTGTGGGTCTTCAAACAATGTGGGGATTGCATCGAGACGGAAACCGGAGACGCCGCGGTCCATCCAGAAGCGTAGGGTGTCGAACATGGCCTTTTCGACCGCGGGATTGCGCCAGTTGAGATCTGGCTGCTGAATGTAGAACTTGTGGTAATACAACTGATTTCGCTTTGGATCCCATTGCCAGGCGGAGTGGCCGAATTCGCTGATCCAGTTGTTAGGCGGCTGCTTACCGTCGGGTCCTTTGCCGTCGACCCAGACATACCAGTCCTGCTTCGGATTGGTGCGTGAACTGCTCGACTCGATGAACCACGGATGTTTGTCGGAAGTGTGGTTCATGACCGCATCCAGGACGATGCGGATGTTGCGCTTTTTGGCTTCGGCGACGAGACGGTCGAAGTCTTTGAGCGTGCCGTATTGCGGGTCGACGTCTTCGTAGTTCGAGATGTCGTATCCAAAGTCGACCTGGGGTGACGGATACATTGGCGATATCCAGATCGCGTCGATGCCGAGGGCCTTCAGATAGTCGAGCCGCTCGGTGATTCCGTTCAGGTCGCCGATGCCGTCGCCGTTCGAGTCCTGAAAGCTGCGTGGGTAGATTTCATAGAAGACAGCGGTCTTCCACCAGTCATTGTCCTGCTCGAGAGAAACGCGGACCGGCGGCGTGTGAGTGGTAGTTTTCGGAGATGTGGTTGTGGTCTGCGCGCTCGCCGATGCGGGGGAGAGAGTGTTGAGCAGCAGAGCGGCGAGAAGAAGCGGGAGTTGAGGTTTAGAACCAATGTTCTTCAACGGTTATCTCCGAGGGACAGAGTTCTGCCGAGGAGGCTCAAGTTATTGGGAGCGGCTTGCGATGTCAAGGGCGCACGCATTACTGCCGGCTTGGCCACGAAGGTGAAAGATCAATCTTTCGGTGGATGCGTGGGTCCGGGCCAATGGATAGCATCCCGTGACGTGATAGCGAACCGAGAGGAGCGTTCCTATGCCGCACATTCACCTTCCCGAAGGGTTACCGGGTATCCGCGGCGCCATGGCATTTCGTCCTGAGTCAGCGAAGCCGTTGAACGATCTGGTCGAGGTGTTGTTGAGAGCGCCAAACTCGCTGACCGCGGGCGAACGAGAGCTCATTGCCATGTATGTTTCTTCCCTGAACGATTGTCACTATTGTCAGAGCATTCACGGTGCCGTTGCGGCTGCGCATTTGGACGGAGATGAAGAACTGGTGCGACGGGTGCAATGCGATTTCGAGCAAGCGGATATCTCGGGCAAGATGAAAGCCCTGCTGACCATCGCGGGCCGAGTGCAGAAGGACGGCAAATCGGTCACGGCTGAGGATATTCAGCGTGCGCGGGACCACGGCGCTACTGATGTTGAGATTCACGACACCGTTCTCATCGCGGCTGCTTTCTGCATGTATAACCGCTACGTCGACGGGCTGGATACCGTGCAGCCTCGCGACGAAGAGATGTTTCGGCAACGCGGCATCAAGCTGGCCCGCGAGGGTTATTCCGCCGCCTGCAAAGACAACGTAATCGCGTTTACGGAACGGGCTTGAAAGTACGCACCATGAACCTCTGTGCCGTGTGATCTGAAAACCACACGACGCGTTAGTATGGCGCGCATGTTTTCGAGAGTGATTCAAGTGGTGGCGCTTGCCGTGGGCGGCTATTTCACATTGGCGCCGGTAAGTGCTGGATGGCAGCTACGCCCGTTCACTCGGCCGGCGGAAGGCAATCCGGTTATTCGCGCGGATCGGCGCGCGGTGTTTACAGACCCGATTCTTGGAGTGCCGGTGCACTGGGAAGCGCTGCATACGTTTAATCCTGCGGCGACTGTTCGCAATGGCAAAGTGTATGTCTTGTATCGCGCGGAGGATGACTCCGGTGCCATGGCGATCGGGATGCATACTTCTCGGCTTGGCCTGGCGGAGAGTGCGGACGGAGTGCATTTCACTCGGCGTGGCGAGCCGGTGTTTTTTCCGGGGCCGGATGATCAGAAGAGTCGTGAGTGGCCGGGCGGAGTTGAAGATCCGCGCATTGTTGAGTCAGAAGATGGAACGTATGTGATTACGTACACGCAGTGGAACCGCGAGACGTATTCGATTGGCATTGCTACGTCGCGGGATTTGCTGGTGTGGCATAAGTATGGGCCGGCTTTCGGCAGCGCGCCCGGAGGAAAATACTCAACGTTGCAATATAAGTCGGGGGCGATTGTGACTGCGCTGCGGAATGGACGTTTGATCGCGGCGCGCATTCAAGGGAAGTACTGGATGTACTGGGGCGAGGGGAAGGTTCGTGTGGCTACCTCGCCCGATCTGATTCATTGGAAGCCAGAGGAAGACGCGGCCGGGAATGCGGTCACGGTATTGGGGCCGCGTCCGGGTCATTTCGATTCGCATTTTCCGGAGGTTGGTGCTCCGGCCGTCCTGACCCCGGATGGAATCGTTCTGCTTTACAACGGCAAGAATGCAGCGGACGACACTCGCGACCACGCGCTCGATAAGAACGCCTATTCGGCAGGGCAGGCGCTTTTTTCTGCGGCTGATCCAGCGAAGCTGATGGACCGAACGGACCGACCATTTTTTAGGCCTGAGATGGCCTGGGAGAAGAGCGGCCAGTATGCGGCGGGTACGACATTTGTGGAAGGGCTGGTCTATTTTCACGACCGCTGGATTCTTTACTACGGCTGTGCCGACTCTTTGGTTGGGGTGGCTCTGAGTGAACCTGCATCGGCAAAATGAGACAGCCCGTCTTGATGCATTAGGGGGAACCCATTGAGTAACAATTATGTAATTTCTTTTACGGGGCATTGACATTGAGGGCAATGGTGATTAGTGTTTCTCCGACTCGAGGTGGGGATTTAATCTCCACCTGAAGTTGTAGACCAAGAAGAAGAAGCACCAAAACAGGCCTAAGTAAGCAGGATTGAAGGATTTTTAGGGGGCTGACATGGAAGCTTTGAGGTCGTGGAAAACACTCTTTCTGACGATTGTGCTCGTGTTGTTTGCCACTCCAGGATTCGGCCAAGCGGTGTATGGGTCGATTTACGGAACGGTGGTGGATCCAGCGGGGGCGGTGGTTCCGGATGCAACGATTACGGTCACGGATGTCGAGAAGGGCGTCTCAGTAAACGCAACCTCGAACGCCAGTGGCGAATTCACAGTTGAACATCTCATCCCAGATGTTTACACCGTGAAAGTCGCGGCGACCGGATTTAAGGATTATGAGCAAACGGGACTTCAGTTGTTCGCCGACACCTCGGCGAAGATACAAGCCTCCATGCAGGTTGGCGGTTCGGAGCAGACGGTTGAGGTGCGGGCTGATCAGGTTCCGCAGTTAAAGACAGACCGCGCTGACGTGGCGACGGTGTTCAGCGGGACAGAGATTCAGGACCTTCCGATCCCGAACCGAAACTTTACGGATTTGCAGTTGCTTTTGCCCGGAGCGCAGAAACTCGGCTGGAACCATGCGCCTGATGAGAATCCTCAGGGCAGCGAGCAGATTCAGGTTGATGGCCAGGCATTTGGCGGAACCGCTTTTGAGCTGGATGGCACTGATAATCAGGACCCGATCCTGGGCATTATCGTTATTAATCCCAATATCGATTCACTTTCAGAATCGAAGATTACAACGCAGAATTTCGACGCCGAGTTTGGTAAAGCTGTGTCCTCGGTTGTGACCGCCCAGACTAAGTCTGGATCGAATGCTTTCCACGGTTCGGCGTTTGATTATCGTCAGAGCACTGCGAATCTCGCACGCGATCCGTTCACTCAGGGACCAGGAAAGGCCTTCCCGCCCGGACTTAGGAACCAATTCGGGGGATCCATAGGTGGCCCGTTTCTAAAGAATAAGCTCTTCGGATTTGGCGATTATCAGGGCGTCCGCCAAAAGGTGGGAACGTCGAATCTGCAAACGGTTCCCTCGGCGCATTTGATCTCGACTTGCCTCGGTCAAAGCGTTGCGGCAAACGGGATCGCCGGTTGCGACTTTAGCGAATACGCGGCAAACCTGCCGGCGGGCGCGGGCATTATTTATCAACCGAACGGCACGCCATATCTAGGCAACGTAATTCCTGCCAACCAGTTGTCACCGGCGGCCCTGAAGCTCTTGGCTCTCCTCCAACCTTTTGCTCCGAATTCCAATGGCAACTTCAATGGTTTGCAGAATAACTTCAGCGGTAGCGGCACGGGCCTGTTCAATAGCAACCAATGGGACATTCGCGGCGATTATCAGGCGACCGATAAGATACATGCTTTCGGCCGCTTCAGCAGATTTACAGATACGTTGAGCGGCAAGGTGATTTTCGGCGCCGCGGGCGGATCCGGATTCGGTCTTGGAGCGTACGGTGGAAATTCGAACGGAGCGAACGACAGCGCTGCATTGGGAACGGACATTGCTGTGAGCCCGACTTTGCTCACGGACATCCGGCTCGGTTATTACCGCTACAACGTCATCGACACAAAATATGATCAAGGCACGGATTTCGCCAATCAGCTCGGTATTCCGGGTCTGAACCTGGGGACGTTTTTCACGAGCGGAGCTCCGGGATTCAACATTACGGACGTGGGTTCATCGGGCAATCCCAACAATGCTCAGAGCCGCGGCTCACAGTACGGCCAAGGTCTCAACATCACGCGGTGCAATTGCCCATTGACCGAGCGCGAAGATCAGTTCCAGGCGGTCAACAACTGGACCAAGATTCTGGGAAATCACGCAGTCAAGATTGGCGCTGATCTTCGCTATGCGCGCAATTTGCGGGTGCCCAGTGACAATGACCGTACCGGGCTGCTGCAGTTCAGCACGGGACCGACTTCGAATGGGTCAACCGGTGGACTCGGTTTCGCCACCTTTGTTCTGGGTGATGTAACCAACTTCAATCGCTTTGTCAGCGTATCCACAAATGCGAAGGAGTTTCAAAAGCGCTTCTTCTTCTACGCCCAGGATACCTGGCGCGTGACACCAAAACTGACAGTCAACTACGGACTGCGCTACGAGATTTATACGCCGGAATCCGTCAATGGCGTAGGCTTCGGCTCCCTGTTGAATCTTGATACGGGTTATTTGCAAGTAGCAGGCGTCGGGAAGATAAAGAGCAATCTGAATCAGGGCTACGCTGGCAATCCCTATAACCCACGCATTGGAATTGCTTATCAGTGGCAGCCGAGAACTGTGATCCGCGCTGGCTACGGGCGCAGCTTCGATCTCGGCGTGTTCGGCTCAGTCTTTGGTCACACGGTGACACAGAACCTCCCCGTTCTTGCCAATCAACAGATCGCTAACTCAGGAGGCACCAGCTTTGCTTTCAAGCTGGATCAGGGTCCGACGCAGCCCGTGCCGGTTACGGTACCGGCCAACGGTTTGCTGCCGAATCCGGGCTCGCAGGTCAGTTCGACGGGGCGTCCCAATAGCCTGCGTTTGCCGACGCTCGATGCGTGGAACCTGGCCATTCAGCAGTCGCTGACGCCGACACTCTCATTCACGATTGCGTATGTCGGGAACAAGGGTACGCACACGTTGAACGCGGGAGATGGCAACACCACCAACCCGAACGAGGCGGCGATCTTCCTGCCAGCTCAATTCAGCTTCAACGGGCAGGCATTGCATTATGACCCAAAGGGTGGTAGCGGTCCTATTCCTGCGGCTGATGGCGGGACCTCAAATACGACTCTGTTGACGCGATACTTCGGGGGTTCGTTGCCGGCCTGCTCGGATCCAAACTATGTAACGCCTGTGTTTGACCCAACAAAACTTCCGCCGCTAACACGTGGGCAGTGCGGTTGGACCAACGGCGTCAATTTCCGCGGCGACAACCAGGACACGCATTACAACGCCTTGCAGGTGACTGTTACGAAGCAGTTCACCAAGGGGCTGCAGTTCAATGCGAACTATGCGTGGCAGCGGGCGTACAACTATAACGGTGGCTTCTCAACCTGGAGTAAGCCGGCAACGAAGGGCCGTGACGATTCCATCCGCGAACAGCAAATTGTTGCTTACGGCGTATATCAGTTGCCGTTTGGCCGCAATAAGCAGTTCTTGAGCAACGCGAACTCGGTGGTGAATGAGATTGTTGGTGGCTGGCAAATCAGTCCGGTTATCAACTACTCGGGCGGGCTGCCGTTCACGCTGTCCTATTCCGAGTGCGGGCAATCCATCCCCGGCGACGCACCTTGCTATGTGAATGGCAATCCGCGGGCGTTGAAGTTCCATACGACGGGCTTCCCGGGGAACAACCTTACCTACTACCAACCTGTGACGAATAATCTGGTCACGAATCCTCAGGGCGGTTTCAGCGCACCGGGATTGGACCAGATCGGAAACTCAGGCAGGAACAGTGTTTTCGGGCCACACTTCTTCAACACAGATCTCACGTTGCAGAAGGATTTTCCGATCTGGGAGAGCGTGCTGTTCCAATTCCGCGTGGATGCATACAACGTTTTCAATCACATTAACTTCGCCAACCCGGGCGGAAACATTGAGCAGGTCGGCCTGAT
>Ga0207159_1204_pt1 | contig 11853 bp, 9 predicted proteins | sample Alteio_BWMinHeat_23_FD_153511 | JGI IMG/M metagenome (GOLD analysis project Ga0207159, IMG submission 153511) | Enriched cells from forest soil in Barre Woods Harvard Forest LTER site, Petersham, Massachusetts, United States -... | ecosystem: Environmental > Terrestrial > Soil > Temperate forest >... | reverse complement strand
CTGTCTTTTTTCAAACAAACACATAGAAAAAAGATCGGGGAAATTGCTATTGAATTGCGTTTGGTAATAAACGGTTATGTAAAAGGATTAATAACCGAGATGCTGATCTTTATTGTATTAAGCTTTGTATTATTACTGCTCCTGGGCATAAAATATGCCTTGCTGATGGCTATTTTCGCCGGCGTGCTTAACCTGATTCCCTACCTTGGCATTTATGCGGCTACGGCTATTAATGCACTGGTAATTTTAGCTGCAACCAATTTAACGGAAGCGATTGAAGTGGCCGCTGTATTTATCTTTATACATGTTATTGATGCCAATATTATTTTGCCGCGAATTGTAGGTGGCAGTGTAAAAATGAATCCTTTTGTTACCTTAATAGCCGTCGTGGCCGGGAATTTAACATGGGGTATCCCGGGAATGTTTTTATTTATTCCACTAACTGCCATCATCAGGGTGCTAAGCGAAAAAATAAAAGATTTCGGTTCATGGGCAATACTTATTGGGAAGGAAACAAATAAGGAGCAATAACCTGGTCAGGAAGTTACCTGAAGAATATTATTAATTATTAATTGATAATTTTTATACCGTGCAAGTTCTACAGTTGACGAATATAGCTTGCACTATCTTTAAACTTATCAGGATTCATCTCCACAAAAAAATTCTTTACGCCACCAGTTTTTGCAGCAGCAAAAAATTCCCTCCAGTCAATAACACCCTGGCCAATAGGCATCTCTTTTTTATCTGCAGTCCAATCTGATAAATGAGATGAGATAAATCTGCCGGGATATTTATTAAAATAAGTGGATGCTTTGTAACCAAGATTGATGACCTCTGTCTGGAATTGCATTTTGACCAGTTCCGGATCAAAATGGCCCATCAATGCATCATAGATAAGCTGGCCATCCAGCGTTGCAAATTCAAACTCGTGGTTGTGAAAACCCGTTTGCATGCCTGCCTGTTTTATTTTTTCTGCAGCTTTGTTCAGTTTATCCGCGGCATCCATGTAGTCTTTTAATGTAGCCGTTTTTGGCAACCAGAAAGTAGAGCATATCATCTGTGTAAGTCCTAATTGATGCGCCCACTCGATGCGGCCGTCAAGATCATCAGTCAATTCACCAAAACCAAAATGGCAGCTTGGGCAATTAAGTCCTGCATCGGTAATAATGCTTTTCATATCTGCCGTTTTCATATTTACAAGCGGGCCAAAACCTATTGTAGCATAGCCTTTGGGAGAGCACATCTCTACAAGCTGGTAACCCTGGCCAGCCATCATTTTTAATGTTCCTGCAAAATCTTTAGACAGCATGTCTTTTACAGTCCATGATTGAAACCCGATGGGCATATTGTTGTATGCCGCGGCACGGGCAAGAATTGGAAATTGTGATAAAGCAAAGGCAGCGCCGATGCCCATTGTGGTTTTTCCAATAAATTCTCTCCGGTTAATTTTTTTCATAACAAGTTTTTTATAGTGCAACGATTATTGTTAGTTAATTCTTTTCATAGAATGAAGCGAGTTTTATATAGTTGCCGGATCCCATCCTTGCCTGTATTCACGCGATAAGTATTTGTTGGCCTCAGGTACATTTGTGATCGTAAGATTTGCAGCATCATATTTTAAAAGCTTTTTTGCTCTTAAAGCCACGGCATATAAATTTATCGCTTCGGTGATATGTTCAGCCTCGGAAAAATTACCGGGATATTGTTTTCCGGTTTTACATGCATCAACAAATAATGGCAAAGCCTGCGAAGTTTGCTGCACCTGGTTTCCTTTATTCGTATTCTCATTGACAGACTTTTCCATTTTTTTTCCGGAAATTATTTGTGGATCCTGCACATTGAAACCTGCCAGGATTCTACCCTGATCACCCACGAACATCATTCCTTCCGCAGGCAACTCTTTATTATCATTCAGCAATTCGACCGGCACCGGTGGTCGCATACCCCCATCATACCATACCAGGTCAATAGGCGGTCTTGATCCATTTGCCGGATATTTAAATCGTACAGATGATGCCATTGGAAATGAAAAATTATTTTCAATTTCATACGGAACGGGATCATGCATTCCGCACACATGACTGAGATTGGGTTCAACAATCGTTGGCGATGTTAATTGCAATGCATTAAAAACGGTCCATAAGCTGTAATGACCCATGTCAGCCATCGAGCCGCCGCCGAAATCATACCATCCCCTGAACACCATATTGGTGTAATTAGGATGATAAGGCCTGTCGGCTTCCGGTCCAAGCCATAAATTCCAGTCTAATCCATTTGGTACAGGTGGCGTATCCGAAGGTATCTGGGAGTATTGCGGCCAAACCGGGCGGTTTGTCCAGTTATGCACTTCAGTAAGCTTTCCAATTGCTCCGGCATTTATCCAGGCCATCACTTGCTCCATAGAGCCGTTTGAATCCCATGGTATCAGGTGGGTGATCACCTTACTGTTTCTTGCCATTGCAATTACTTTCTTTCCTTCGAGCAAACGATTAGAAAGTGGCTTATGCACGAGCACGTGCTTGCCTCTTTTCATAGCTGCCATGGAAAGAATACCGTGAAGGTGATCCGGTGTCATGATCTTCACTGCGTCAAGATCTTTTTCTTTTTCCATTAATTCACGGGCATCTGCATAGACATTACAACCATTATATTTTAATTCAGGATGAACATTTGCATAGAAAGTGTCAACAATTGATTTACCATTGTCTCTTCCGCCGGGGATCATATTATCTCCGCCGGGATTCCAATCGGCACTCTTAATCGTTTTTCGTATTTCACTTTTCAACCAATCCTTTGCCCAGTCCTTATATCCCACTGCTTCTTTATTTGGATCGCAAACTGCAACCACATGGATCTGTTCATTAGCAAGCAACGGCAACAATTCCCTTATGCCCTGTGTACCGCACCCGATATATGCGAGTGTGATTTTATCACTGGGGGGAATAAAATTTTTCCCTCCAAGCACATGCCTCGGAAGAATAGTAAAACCAATAGCCGAAGCCGCAGTCATTTCAACAAATTTTCTCCTGCTTATGCTGGATTTTTTAACTGAGTTATTCGAACTGTTTTCTTGTTGAATATCCGCAGATATAACATTGGGGTTAATGTCATTTTTCATACAGCAGTATTTAGAGTTTAAAGAGAGTAATTAAAATTACGTTATCCTGAGAATATTCGCCTAAGTATGCAATGCCGAATAAAAATTGCGTAAATAATTTTGCAAACTATCAGGAAGTGGGATGGCCAATTTCCCAATGAAGACCAAAAGGATCGACTATTCTTCCTAATCTCCAGCCATACTCTTCATCTATGGGAAATATTTCAGATGCGCCCGCTTTTAAAGCTCTTTTAAAAAAAATATCGGGATCACCAACAGTCAGGATCATTCGGATTGTACCGCCTCCGAGAGGTTGAACATTTGTATTTTCAGAATCACCACTGCTTAGCCAGAACTCTGCGCCATCCACCGATAGTTTTACAATTAATCCTCCTCCAGGGTCTTCCAAACGATATTTTTCAATAGCATCGAAAGCAGCTTTGTAAAAGTTTAAGGCTCCGGTAACATCCTGAACAGTTAACCACGGCGAAATGCTGGTTATAATCGATTTGACATTTTGTGACATAGTATTGTTTATTTCTGTAAATGATTTTAAAAAATCTGAACAATAGATGCCGGATCAGGCATGCCACCAAAACGTTGAAGTTTGTCACCGTGATGACTTACAATAATTCTATTTCGTTTCAATCACCACCTGCCCTCCTATCAATCCAACTCCCTCCGCTTTCAAAATTATTTTTCCCCGCTTGCCCCTGGGTCGCACAATGATCAGTGCTTTTCCCCGAAAGGTTTTATGCTGCGATTGCTGAAAGCTTTCCATATCAGAAGGATTGGCATTGGCTGTAGCAGTAATCTCACCATTGCCCTCAATAGTAAAATGTAATGGCATTACTGCGTCAGGGACCACCTGGCCTGTGTCATCGACTATCTCTGCAGTTATATAAGAAAGATCGTTACGGCTTGCTCTTATATTTTTCCTGTCTGCTACAAGTCGTATTTGTTTTGGTTTGCCTGCTGTATGGAGTATTATTGAATCAACTGCCTGGTTGTTTTGAAAAGCAACCGCTTTCAACTCGCCGGGCTGATAATTTATTTCGAATGTTGCGGTGAGATTTGTTTGCGAAACAGTTTTTTCAGCTATCATTTTTCCATTCAGCAGTAGGCGCACAAGAGGGTAATTTGTATATACATTTACATGCAAAGGCTTATTTTCTTCTCCTGTAAAAGTATAAGAAGGAACTTCATCAGGCCAGCCCCAATAACTTACCGCTTCTTTATGTCCCCCGGGAATAGGTGTGTGTACCAGCATATTGATGCTGCTTCGTTTCCATACTATATCGCGATAATAAGATTGCGGCTTTTTGCCGCCGGTAAGATCGATATCGCCGCACCATGAATTGAACCAGGGCCATTCTTTTGCAAATGTTGTATTGCTGTCGGGCGCAGTATGACCGATTCCTGTTTCACCAAGATAATCCATCGCTGTCCAGACAAAATCACCGATAACATACGGATGTTTTTCTACCTGTTGCCAATTGTCATAAGCTTCAAGCGCAACTGATTCCGTACCCATCATAATACGCTGCGGATATTTTTCATGATCGCTTTCATAGCGGCGAAACTGGTAATTGTAACCACCCACATCAAGCAAGGCAAATGCAGGTGCGGTAGAATCCCATGGACGTCCCGGATGATCCCAGAATTCGCAGATGGCCTCCGTGACTGGTCGCGTGGGATCTAAACGATGTACTTCATCAGCCAATTTTTTACCGATCACTAAACCGGATGAATCGCCACGTTCTTTGATTTCGTTGCCAATACTCCAGAAAATAATGGAAGGATGATTGCGATCGCGAAGAAGCATAGCATCAAGATCCCGCTGCCACCAGTCATGAAACGAACGATGATAATCATCCGGATTATTTCCCACTTCCCAGATATCTGTGAATTCATCCATTACAAGAATGCCGAGGCGGTCACAGGCATCTAAAAATTGTTGCGAAGGAGGATTATGGCTCGTACGAACTGCATTGAAGCCAAGTGATTTTAACAGCTCCACTCTTCTTTCTTCCGCACGGTCTATTGTTGCAGAGCCGAGAGGGCCATTATCATGATGCATACAACCACCACGCAGCTCAATGCTTTCACCGTTTAATAAAAATCCTTTTTCTGCACTCGCTTCAATAGAGCGAATGCCAAAATTTGTTGTAACCCGATCAAGTATTTTATGTCCGTTCATGATATCGGTCACTGCATGATACAGGTAAGGTGACCCGGGTGACCATAACGAAGGATGAAAAAGTTTAACCTCTCTCCGGGCGGTTTCTGTAAGTGCCGCGGTGTTAGCGCTGTCAAATGTAACCGGAGAATAAAAACTGTTGACCATTTTATTTTTCGCGTTGTATATACGGGTGCGGATTTTTAAGGAAAAAAGTACATGTTGTTCGAAGGTGACGGTCGTAGCAATATTGATTGTTGCAGCATCATCGGAAACTTTTGGAGTCGTAATGTAAACACCCCATTGATTTATGTGAACCGTATTTGTGGTAGTTAACCATACATGGCGGTAGATGCCCGACCCGCTGTACCAGCGTGTATTTTTCCCCTCATTGCGCACACGCACGGCAATGACATTTTCGCTTCCATTTTGTTCCAGGTATGGAGTAAGGTCATAATAAAATGGAGTGTACCCATAGGGATGATTGCCGAGATGATGTTCGTTGATCCAAACATCTGCGTTCATATACACACCGTCGAAACAGATAGAAATTTTTTTGCCATCGATGTTGTCCAGGCGAAAACGTTTGCGATACCATGCAGTACCACCAACTGTGTAACCGGTGGCAGTAGTTCCAATACTTTTTGGAGTAAATGGACCAATCACGGAATCTGATGGATTGGGAAGATCTTCGATACTCCAATCATGAGGAAGTTCTACTGTCTGCCAGTCCTTATCATCAAAATTCTTCTCTTCACCGCCGGAAATATCTCCCCTGAAAAATTTCCATGATGAATCAAATAAGATTTGTGTGCGTTGTGCATATAAGAATTCTGACAATAAAAGAAATGATAAAAAGAAAATCAGTAGTTTTTTCATAATGGCAATATACAGGCGAAAATAGAATTTATTAAGCACCCAGGTATAGAGATGTGTTTTTACATTTAAACAATACAGGTCACAAAGAGTTATGATTAACTTTCAAACTTCCTGTCCTTTGTGGCAGGAGACAGAATCAAAAAACGGAATTAATAATTCAGGTAGTGTCTCAGTTTAAAATATAATTTACCACATAGATGCACAATAGAACGCAATAGGAACCACATAGGCTCTATGTGATATCTATGTTTCTATCTGTCTATGTGTTTCAAAAATTCAAATGGAGACACTACTATAATTCAGAATGACTTTAACATTTAAATTCAGATTTCCATTTTACATTTAATTATGTCAAAATCGCTTTTGATATTTCTTCTGTCTCTGATTTATTTGTCTTCCAGCGCACAGGTTTCTGATATCATTTCGGTGAGGAAAAAAAATGGGCGTACCATAAAAAGTTTTCTTGAAGGCTCGCGCATTTCTTTTCAGACAAAAGATGGAGAGTATTTTGAAGGTCCAATTGCAAAAATTCATCACGACACGGTCTACATAAGGATGTACACAATTCAAAAAGGCTTTTCTCCGTTCGGAACTTATATTTTTGACACATTGAATACTTATCTTGTCAATACAAATTATAAGGATATTCGCCGGATCAGCGTTTACCCGCATCATGGATCCATTCGCCAGAAACTTGGCTTTCTTATGATGATAGCCGGAGCAGGCTATGTCGTATTGAACCTTGTAAATGGTTCATTGTTCAATCTTGCTATTACTGACAAAAAAAATGCAAAGACACTTGGAATATCTGCAGGCTTATTTGCTGCAGGATTTATCAACAATAAATTCTTTGCAGCCAATTCATACACTAAGAAAAAAGATCAGATAGTGTATGTAAGTTTAAAGTAATTTTTTATTGAAGAGAAACACTTGACGACGATACGCAAACATGGGCCAGATTTGCACAAAATCTATTGATTAAATTTTATTTCAAATCATTCTTTAATTCATTGATGATCCTTGCATCGATCCAGTAAATATCAAAATAGAGATTATCGGACAACTGTCTTCGATTGCTTCCAAAGAAAAGATATTTACCATCGGGTGATACCATTGCAAATCGTTCTGAATATTTTGTATTTATTTTTGAACCCATATTTTTTGGATTGCTCCAGGTTCCATCTTTTTGCCTGAAACAAATAAAAAGATCAATACTGCCTTCAACTGACTGCGGTCTTTGAGATTCAAAGATCAAATAACTTTCATCAGGCGCAATGAACGGACCGTCTTCATACCCTGAAGTATTAATTTTATCGTTTAAAAGTTGCGGTTCCCGGTATTTATGATTTACCCATTTCGCCGAAAAAATATCAAAGTCCCTCGTGCCTGGCCGTCTTGATGAAAAAAATATTGTTCCGCTTTTTGAAACAGAATGAGCGTATTCAAACCCTTTCATGATCGTTGAATCAAGAGGGACTGGAACGCCCCAACCTTCCTCTTTCCTTTCTACCACCCAAATCCACATATCCTCGTTTTCAGGATATCCTGCAGGTAATGCTCTCCTGGAACTAAAAAAAAGTTTTTTACCGTCAACTGAAAAAGCCGGATAAAAATCATCTGCATCAGAACTTGCGAAAGAAGGCAATGCTGGTTGTGTCCACACTCCATTTTCTTTTCTCATTTCTACTATAAAAGAGGGCCTGCCTTTATAAATTTTTGTCCATAGTACAATACTGCCATCAGGAGAAAATGCCGGGGCACTATGCTCAATAGAATCTGTTGATACAATACCTTCTGCGAAAATTGTTGCTGTCATTCCAGGAGGTTTTTGTCCAAGGTACTTACCCCTTAATTCTTTTGTCGAATTGGTTTGAGCGTTAGATTCGAATATGAACGCAAAACAAAATGACAGGATGAATAAAATTTTATATTGCATATTCCTGCATGGAATTTATTCTTTTAAAAAAACAATATTAAATTAATTGATAGATAATAAACCTACAGATCATATTTACTGAACTGGGATTTTTTTCATAAGAGCACTGAAGATAAAAATCCTAATTTTTAAATCCGCAGAATACTTGTTCGAAAAAAGGGAAAAAATTTCTGATTACCGGCAAAGGAAAGAAACTGGTAATAAAAGATGAAAAGGAATAAAAGAAGGATCAAAAAAATTATTCCCGCACTCAAATTATATTTTTAGCTTTAAATAAACTGTTTATGAAGAAAAGAACATTTATAAAATTATCTTCTGCAATGTTGGCTGCGCCTTTCATTGCACCGTTCAGGGGCTGGACCCAGGAAGAGAAACTTAAAAACTGGGCCGGCAATTTAGAATACAGCACGAACAAGATCGATTATCCAAAATCAGTTGCAGAAGTACAGCAACTCGTCAAAAAATACAATAAACTGAAAGTGCTAGGCACAAGACATTGTTTTAATGCAATTGCCGATAGCAAATACAATTTTATTTCTCTCAGGGATATGAATAAAGTGGTAACACTCGATGCACATGCAAAAACAGTTACAATTGAAGGTGGGATGAAATATGGAGAGCTGTGTCCCTGGCTTAACGACAAAGGTTTTGCGCTGCATAATCTTGCATCGTTACCTCATATTTCCGTTGCAGGCGCTATTACTACCGCAACGCATGGTTCGGGTGTGAAAAACGGAAATCTTTCAACTGCAGTTGCCGGTCTTGAAATTGTTAATGCGAATGGCGACCTGGTAAAACTTTCAAAGGATGATGGTGAAAAATTTTATGCAGCCGTTGTTGGGCTTGGCGCTATCGGGGTTATAACAAAGGTTATGTTGAATATTCAGCCTGCATTTATGATGCGGCAATATGTGTATACAAAACTGCCTTTGTCACAAATAAAAGAACATTTTGACGAGATCGTTTCTTCCGGTTACAGTGTAAGCCTTTTTACAGATTGGCAAAATGAAAGCGTTAATGAAGTATGGATAAAAACCCGCGTTGGTGATGCAAACAGTGAAGCAAAAAAAGATTTTTTTGGAGCCATGCCTGCGACAAAAAATCTTCATCCTATTATAGAACTTTCTGCAGACAATTGTACCGAACAGATGGGTGTCCCGGGTGCCTGGTATGAGCGATTGCCGCATTTCAAAATGGGGTTTACACCGAGTAGCGGAAAGGAGTTGCAGGCAGAATATTTTGTACCGCGAAACCATGCTGTGGATGCCATCCGTGCTATTCAAAGAATGGGAAAACAGATCGGTCCGCATCTTTTTATTTCTGAGATACGAACTATCGATGAAGACGGTTTGTGGATGTCTCCGTGTTACAAACAAGCTTCAGTCACCATTCATTTCACATGGAAACAAGAACGGGAAGCTGTAAGCAAATTGCTGCCGGTGATCGAAAAAGAATTGGCAGCTTTCAATGCAAAACCGCACATGGGCAAGTTGTTCACTATGCCTCCGGCAAAGCTGGCTTCTCATTATAAAAAGTTGAATGATTTTAAAAAGATCGTTGCCCGGTTTGATCCCCATGGAAAATTCAGAAATGATTTTTTGGAAAAGAATTTTTATGGTGGCTGACCATCATCGGAACACGGGTATTCCCCGTAAAGACATTATTAATATTATCATCACAAAAGAAAAATACATTACAGCAAAAAGAAAGAGCACCGGAAGTTTTTTAAAAATATAGAATCCTGCAAGCGGAAGCAATTGGAGAGAATGCATTCCCAAAAAGTGAGCTATCCTAAGATCCCCATAACGGCTGCTCCAATTAAAAACAGGCAAACCAGGGCCGCCATCCGGACCGCCTACCGTATGCGACATTCTTGAAAGCATTATCCCTCCTTCAATTGAAAAAATAATGAAGAAGATCAAACCCAGGCGAATACCCCATAAATAACTTAGCGGGATCGAAAAAACTCTTTGCCTGAAGAATAACCATGCACTATAAATAATTGTCAGGGTAAAAATTAAAATAAATATTCCCATAAGACGGAACAACATACCGTTCGTTGCATTTTGCACATTAAAATGAGAACGTACTCCGCGGATAGATTGAAGAAGGATGATAAAAATTTCAAAGAACATGCAAACGATGATCAGCCAGGATATTTTCCTGACAGCTTTTTTATGGTCCAAATAATATAATAGCCACGCCATAGTCCATGTCATGATCCCCACAGAGAAGTAAAATTTCATCGGTTTAAGCCAGCGACTCACATTCAGTATTCGCTGATGATCAAACTGCATCATGATCACGCAAAGAACACCTATAATGAAATTATAAATTCCAAACAAGTACAACAGGTTATTCCGGTTCTTAAGCTGAAGTAAAAATGATTTCATTCTATTCTGCAAGCTAAATTGAAAAAGGGTTGTCTGCGAATTTTTTTTCTGTAGGCCTATAGCGATAAGCCGGGGATATTAACATGCACGGGAGATTAATTAGCCGGATATAATTCTTGCGAGAGTTGAGTAGCACAACTTCTGCCCATTGCTGTCATATCATCCTCGTATTGTTCAAGATACTCGGATATAGCCGACTTCCACGATTGAAAAAATCTTAAGCCCCTGTTTTTTTCGTTGTTCTTAATTGTGATTCTTCCTGATTTTGTTACACTCCCGTTCTGTAAAACCTTATAGGAAACAACCATGTCTTTCACATCCGGTTGAACTGAAATTTTATCCCATCCAAATGCATAGATCACCCAAACCATGTGGGCCTTATCATCAAACGCAAATGCATGCGGAAGCTCTTCTAATGTGAGTTCTAATTTTTGACCATTAAATTTTTGATTCAATCCCTTATTGGCCTGCGAAATGAATGATTTCTTAAATGTACTAACAGGAATGGCCGGATTTAAAGTACAAGTGTTCTTATAATCCCACTGCCAATAGAATAACAGTGGCAACATATGACTCGTTTTAGTTTCAGTCACAGAAATATTGTCTGAATTAAAAGAGACGGCAGAGGTTATGCTTATATCCGAAGTTTTCTTATCAGGCTTTGGAAGCTCATTATTAAATTTAGTTCCGACATACTTATCAATTTTTTGGGAGGTTAGACAGCCGGAAAGCAACAATACGAGAGCAATCAGAACGGTTGTAACAATTAAATTTCGTTGTTTTCGAAGATTCATAGTTTAAGTTTTTTAATAGTTTAATTTTTTTGAACTGTGCACAACTTTAAATTTATACTTTTTAGTGATTATTGTAAAGGCATTTAAAATTGCTAATCCAAATCAATTTGTGGTTTAACAAAGTTTAAACCAACCTTGCTCAGTAGAATTGATATAGTACAAGAGTGCTACGCAATAGATGATGCTATGAAACTGTCATCCATCATCTGTCGGGACGCTTCGTCAAGCCTAGCTTCTACTACCACCCTATCCAATAATCTTTACCGTTATTGCGATGCCATCAAGACCTCACCCTCTTATCTCTCTCCATTTGGAGAGGAACGGTGCTGCAAATCTTTATTAAACATTTGTTCTACCACATCAGCTTTATTTTTCTAATCAGCATTTTCGTCAAGCGAGGTTTGTGTGTGGATGGCCTTCTCCTTTCAAGAATGTCGGGATGAGGCCTTCATTCTACCACCCTATTCCATAATCCTCGCCATTGTTACTACTGCCGCCCCAGATAGTGCCGTGTTTCCAGTCAAAATAAATAGCATTGATGGGACCTGAGGTTCGCTGGCCAAAACTTAAAGTAT
>Ga0207159_1203_pt1 | contig 11874 bp, 10 predicted proteins | sample Alteio_BWMinHeat_23_FD_153511 | JGI IMG/M metagenome (GOLD analysis project Ga0207159, IMG submission 153511) | Enriched cells from forest soil in Barre Woods Harvard Forest LTER site, Petersham, Massachusetts, United States -... | ecosystem: Environmental > Terrestrial > Soil > Temperate forest >... | reverse complement strand
CAGGAAATTGTGGATGAGACACAGATATTGATGAATAGAGTCTCAAAAACCAGAAGTACAATTAATATTGATAGCACAATTCCATTAAAAGTCGCTTATTTGCGAAGGATCACCGATATTAGCTTAACACATTATGTGGAAAATGTGAGAAATAAAATGATGAGCATTGTTGATGCTGAATTTGTTCGCCCTAAATTGGCGGTGTTATCAGAGAACCTTCCTACAAGGGAAGAGAGAGAAAAAGAAGATTTGAAGAACAGACAAATTGTTAAAACATCAACCGTTTTTAAGAGGATCTTTGGTTTAGATGGGTGTGATCCCTCATATCCTGTCTCTCTGGAATTAAAAAACGATTGGCATTACCTTGAGGGCTTTCTCTGGCCGAAGAAAAGATGATCACGTAAAGAGTATCAGGGGAGCGCTAATCGCTCTCGTTAGGCTTGTTTACCCTGCTTTTTTTCCTTCTTCTTTATTTTTTTCTCTTTGGCGGAAAGGGCAGGCTTTTTTTTCTCGTCTTTACGGTGCTTGACAGTTTCTTTAGTCATACAAAAACTCCTTGTGTTGATACGCAAGATATCATAAGAGTCCAAAAATGGCAATACCCATATTTTAACATTTTCTTGTCGACACACACTCGATTTTATGACAAGATGATCCAATCGAAATTCTTTAACAGAGGAAGAATATGAACTATTTTGCGCTTGCCATGCTATGCGTCGTTCCCTTTTTCTCAAATATTAATGCTGAGGAGGCTCCATCCATGCCAAAAAAGAATCCTATTGTGGTCATCGAAACGAACCAAGGTAACATTGAAGTGGCTTTAAGACCTGATATCGCCCCTAAAGCAACGGAGAACTTTATCGGTCTTGCTCAAAAGGGATACTATAACGGGGTGATCTTTCATCGAGTCATTAAAGGCTTTATGATACAGGGTGGGGATCCGACAGGTACAGGTCGAGGTGGACAATCGATTTATGGATCTCCATTCGAAGATGAGGTCGATGCCAAACTCAAATTTGATCATCCAGGAGTTCTAGCAATGGCTAATTCCGGCCCAAAGACAAATGGAAGCCAGTTTTTCATCACTACAGGCTCCAACGCAAGTTGGTTGAATATGAAACATACCATCTTCGGCGAAGTCGTAAAGGGGTATGATGTGGTGCAAAAAATTGAATCCACAAAATCGGGTCCAGGGGATCGCCCTATTGAGGAGCAAAAGATCATCCGCATCTACCTCAAAACCCCAGAGAAATAAAGACTCCAGCGACCTGAAATTAAAGGCGGCGCGGAGCGCCGCACTCCATGGAGCTCGCAGGCTCGCTCATGAGCGAGCTTGCGAGCTCCTTGGAGTGCGGCGCTATGCGCCGCCTTTTATTTATGAGGCGAAGAACTTTTTAAAGGAATGGGTTTCCCTATCAACTACAGGTCGTTTTTTCTTAGCTGGTTTGGGGCTGTTGAGAAGGATTTTAGGACCCGATTTCGGCTTGGTGCGGTTCCAGAAACCATTTTTTTGATCTCTGAAAGGGGCCTTGGCCTTTCTTGTAGGTGCTTTGTGGGAACTCTTTTTCTCATAAAATGCAGGGCCTTCTTTCTTCTTGGCCCTGGATTTAGGTTCCATCCCAGCGATCGTCTTGACCTCCATGGGTTTCCCTAAGAGCGTATTAATTTTCTTCACCCAACACTCTTCGCTATATCGCGCAAAGCTGATCGCAATGCCGCTCGCACCCGCACGGCCTGTTCTTCCTGTACGATGAATGAAGTCCTCAGGATTATGTGGAAGGTCGAAATTGATCACATGCGTCAAAGTTGTGATATCGATCCCTCTTGCAGCCACATCGGTAGCCACTAATGAGCGGATTTTGCCTGAACGCATCTTTTCAATCGTGCGCGTTCTCTGCGACTGGTTCATATCTCCATGGAGCGAGGCAGACTGATATCCCTTATCACACAGATGGCGTGAAAGTGTATTCGCTTGATTCTTTGTAGAAGTGAAAATGATCGTTTGGCGGATCTCTTCCGATTCCAATAGATTCTCTAAAAGAAGCATTTTATGTTCCATGCCATCCACAAAATATAAGCTCTGATCGATATTGGCTTTAGCAGAATGGTGCTTTTCCATACGGATCTCGTGGGGCTCTTTTTGTAGTTTTCTTGAGATCGGCAAGATTTTTTTATCAATCGTAGCGGAAAATAATAACGTTTGGCGCGTTTTAGGAGTGGCTGCAGCGATATGCTCAACTGGTTCGATAAATCCCATATCCAGCATGCGGTCAGCCTCATCCAACACGAGCATGCCAATGCGCGATAGGTCGATGCGCCCTTGTTCCATGTGGTCGATGAGTCTGCCTGGTGTAGCGACTAAGATGTCATAGGGTCTTGATAGGGATCTCTTTTGGATAGGATAGGGCACCCCCCCATAGATGCAAACGGTTTTAATATGAGGAAGGTATCGGCTGAATTTTTTTGTTTCATCAGCGACCTGCATGGCCAATTCGCGTGTGGGGACTAGCACGAGGATCCGCGGCGCTCCAACCTTGATTGATGGATCCGCTAAAAAATGGAGGGCTGGCAGCATAAAGGCTGCGGTCTTTCCCGTTCCCGTCTGTGCGGATGCAATGAGATCTAAACCCTCTAGTACTTTGGGAATAGCCAGCTCTTGGATCTCTGTAGGGGTTTCAAACCCAATTTCCGTTAAAAGCTTCAATATTTTTTCATTCAAATAAAAATCGACAAAATTTGCCACTTGGTACCTGCTGTTGGTGAACTATCTATAATGTTATATCAATTTAGAGGAGACTGATTGAAAAAATTCTAAGAACTCTACAGAAAATCTAATCTAAAACTTTTTCTAATGATACATAAACTCTTCATTATCATCAATCACAATTATATAGAAGTCAGTAGTCAGAAGTTTTTTGATAAAAATTTCAGGTATGGCGCGAAGCGTTGAGCGAGCTTGCGAGCTCCATGGAGTGCGGCGCTCCGCGCCTTAACAAATTGAGTGTCTTTGGGTCTTTCAAAGAGTCGCTATGGCCGCCTTCATCTTTTGAACGGCCTCATGCATCTCGGAGGGGTCAATGGGGCTGCCCAGGTTCACGATATACATCTTGATAAGAAAGAACAGAGAATAGCGATCTCCCACCTTTCGAGGGATATAATGAAAATGAACATGCGGAACACTTTGACCCACTTCCCAACCATTTTTTTGGAGAAGCAGGTAGGAGCCAGTGCCAAAGGCTTTCATGGCTGCAGCATTGACTTTTTTGATCACTCGGCAGATTTGGCAAGCCTCTTCGTTGGTCAGCATCTCGAACCGTTCAACGTGCCGTTTGGGGATGATGAGACAATGGCCAGGCATGATTGGTTTATACGTATAGAGCGCCAACACCAGATCGTCTTCATAGAAGGTCTGGTTTGCCAAGATTTCTGGATCGCAAAAGGCGCAATCTTCAAATAAGCTCTGACGATGAGAGGCAAAAAAGAAATAGGATCCCGCTGCTAATAGCGCAACAGTCATCACACCAATAAATATTTTTTTGAACATAAACGAATTATTCAAAGGTGATTTCGAGTTCGTGCCTTGATTTCAACAAGGAAGCCTCACCCTCATAGGCCACCTTCCCAAAGGCGACGGAGGCAGGCACGCGATATTTTTGGAGAAGTCGTTTTAAGAACTGGCTGCGCGGCACTTTGACGCCTTTCTCGATCTTTACTGGGATGATAGGGAAATTCGCCACTTGGATAATTTTATTGAAAGGAGAAGAGTGAAGCAACTTCTCAGCATGCTCATAGATCGAGTCGCTATTGATAAAGATGCATACGGAAATCCCCTTTTTAAGGGAATTCTGAATCGCCTGCATGCACTCTTCATTGCGTTCTAATGGTTCGATGTCGGGGACAAAGACCACGCGTAGTAATCGATAGAGTCGACTCATCCAAGGCGAATGATCTTGCTCGCTCTCGATGAAGAAACGCATGCGGCGCCGTTGGGATCCCAGCAATAGCAATGTGTCATTCCATGCTTTGTGGGTGCAGACATAGATGGCAGGGCAATCTGGGATGTTTTCAACTCCGGTCCATACGGTTCTAAAATGGAGCATGGAAAGGATGGAGGCAATAAACCGTGTGATATAATCGAAAAATTGAAAGAGATACCCAAAAGCGATAATCATCGTCAGAAAGCCAATCAAAGAAAATCCTTTGTCTGAAGATAAGCCCAACACCGCTGAATTCAGATAGATCAGCCCAGAGGCGATGAGGACCCCCACAAAACTTAAGAAGTTCGTGGCAGCCACAACTTGTCCTCTCGATTGCTTAGGACTCGTCACTTGGATGTAGGCATCGAGTGGAATCTCAAAGATCCCGCCAAACATCCCCAACAACGTCACAAAGGGGATGACAGCATAGAGATTCGTCGAGAAGAAATCCAAAAAGAAGGAGCAAATTGAAATTCCAAAGGCGCCGATAGGCACTAGTCCCAACTCCACAATCCGACCCGAAATTTTTCCTGCTATCAGGGCGCCGGTTCCAATCCCTAGGGCTGTGAGGAAGAAAAGATACCCTCCTTCCACATCGGAAAGGTTTAACGACTGGATGGCAAAGGGGATGATATTTAATTGTGCGAAGGCCCCCACAAAGAGGAAGTAAGCCGATCCCAGAACGGCTGGAAGAAGAGAGACGTGCTGACTTGCAATTTTTAACGAGTTATAGATCTCACGTAAAAAGAAGAGCTTAAACTTCTTTTCCGACCCCGATGGAGGGGTGATTTCGATGCAGAAACTGGTGACGAGTCCTACAATGGCAATGAATGTGCAAAAGATAGAAGAGATGATGAAATTTCGACCGGTCACCTGTGTCAGGAAGGAAGCCAGAAAGGTCCCCAAAATGATCGCAAAGAAAGTAAACGAGGTCATCAAACCATTGGCTTTCGAAATTTTTTCCGGAGCAACCAACTCAGGAACGATTCCATATTTCGAAGGACTAAAGATCGCTGTCTGGGTGGCTAAAAGGAAAAGAATCCCATAGGACATCAGTTTGCTTTCAAAGGCAAAAGCGACGACCCCAAACCCCATGATCATGAGCTCGAGAATCTTCGTCATGACGATAATATCGCGTTTGCTGAATCGATCGGCCATGATGCCGGATATCGCCGAAAACAGTAAGAACGGGATCACGAAGATGGCGCCCGTCGAAGCCAGAATCTGATGGCTATATTGAATCCCTTCTACCTGGATCAGAAAGTAGACAATCAGCAACTTATAGATATTATCATTCAATGCTCCCAGAAATTGGGTCGCATTCAGATAGGTAAATGAGGAAAAGCGCTTAAAAAAAGTCACTTCCATTCTTGAGTCCTCCATACCTAAAAATTATGAAGGTCGACTGGTTTCACTACAAGAGTTTTTTATAGGATTAAACGACATGCTCGTCTCCGCTATGTTTCCCAACTTGGATGATCTCATGGCGTGGATCCAACGCCTCCACAACAGCTCGTCCAATGGTTCCTGTTGCCCCTATCACAATGATTTTCATAAAATGCTCCTGTTATATGTTCGGTTTTATAGGGAAAAGGACAAAGTTTCAACAATAAAGGACATAAAGGACCTAAGGGACTAAAAGGACAACCGTTTCTTGTCTTTTTGGTTATTTTTGTTAATTATATTGCATCGTAGATCAATTTATGTTAATATTGACTAGCATAACTAAAATTATGGAGTATAACGTGACAATAATTGAACCATCTTCACAACCAATCGCAACGACGACAAATGAACAAGTCGTTTCTTCATTGCAAAATTACCTCTACTTAGGACGAAGGGTTTCACTAATGTGGAAAGAGAACCTCGCCGTTTGCATTCTCAGGATAGCCTCTTGGGCTGTTTTTTACATTCCGGCAAGTGCTGTTTACGTTACCAGTCATCTGATCTTGTCCAAAAATCCGTCAACAGATGCATGGTCAAAACGCCTAACAACTATTGCATATGGGGAAAGATATCCAGCACTCCGCACGTGGGATGAACGCCTACCCGAAGATCAATATGTTTCGCCTAATAGAAATCAAGGTATACTTGAGAAGAGTTCAACTGAAGGACAAAACCTCCTTAAAGCCTTTGAACACATCCCTTCAAATTCAGCCATCACACGCGTTTACCCTATTCGATGGGGTGTAGGTCGTGGCGGTCAATCGCTAGGACCGGATAGTGAGTTAGGCTCCGTATGGAAAAATGATTTTGGTAAAGGCCAAGGAATCCCCTGGGGTACACCAATGAAATTAGAGGGAGGAGGAAAAGCTCTGCTGCTTGTATATACTTGTGAAGATTGGTCATGGAATTTTTTTAGAACCTGTGAAGGATATGATCGTAGCGATTCGGTCTATCAATGTCAGCGCGCTCCTATGAAAGACTTCGTAGATGGTGGCAATGTTGTCCATCCTATCACCTGGTTTGAAAAACTATTCTGGATTGACTGCTTTGGGGTTTTGCCCCCCGATTTATATCTGTTGCTTTCAAAGCATAAGCAAGCGTAAATTCGTCTGCGCGAAGCGTTGAGCGAGCTTGCGAGCTCCATGGAGCTCGCAAGCTCGCTCAACGCTTCGCGCAACAGAGAAGGGTATGGTATGTTGAAACCAGGGACTTCGTATGAGGAAGTCATTTTCAAATCCTTAGATTTGACAGACCAGAGCCTCGTGGGATGCGCTTTCAGCGAGGGCGTCTTCGATCCGTTTTCCATACATGCAACCTCGCCAAAGTTGACTTCAGGGAAGCTAAAAACTATTTGATCGACCCACGAAATAATTCTCTCAAAAAATCCAAATTCTCCCTCCCTGAGGCAGCAAACCTCCTGAGATGCCTCGACATCGAATTATCTTAAAAGATCCTTGTAAAAAACATATCACATACAAAAAAATACCTTGTAAAAAACATAGCTGTCTGCTATTTTTATAGGTAAATGGAAGGTTATGAAAAGAGATCTCGAAGCAGACTTATTACAGTGGAAGAATCAAAAGCGACATATGCCCTTGCTTTTGAGAGGAGCTCGACAAGTTGGAAAAACATATCTGGTTGAGAAGTTCGGCAAAGATGAATTTGAAAATCACATCACCCTCAATTTTGAACAGAACCCCGAGTATCGGAATTGTTTCCAGACTCTCGATCCAGTGAAAATTGTGGGTGCGATCGAACTTGTCACAGGTTCGTCAATTCAACCAGGCAATACACTTTTGTTTCTCGATGAAATACAAGAATGTCCTGAGGCTATTATGGCTCTGCGTTATTTCAAAGAGCAAATGCCAGAACTTCATATTATCGGGGCCGGTTCGCTTCTTGAATTTGCTTTAAATGATAGCGATTTTCGTATGCCTGTCGGCCGCATCCAATTCATGTATTTAAGACCACTATCTTTTGGTGAGTATTTGGGTGCATCGGGAAATTCTAAACTCAGAAATTATTTACATGCTCTTCATATCGGAGAAGATATCGAACCAGTTGTTCATCAACATTTATTGTCATTAGTACGTGAATATTTGGCTCTTGGGGGTATGCCAGCAGTCATTTATGAATATTTGGAATCAAAAAGCCTACTACAATGTCAAAATATCCAAACGGCAGTTTTAACAACATATCGTCAAGATTTTGGAAAATATGCAAAACGCACGCCTTATACACATTTACAGACGATTTTTTCGAAGGCTCCCGGCCTGGTTGGACAATGGCTAAAATATTCTAATCTTGATCCAGACGTCTCACCAGCTACTTTGAGGAATGCATTATATAAACTATGTGATGCTGGACTCATTATCCTTGTCTATGCAACCTCAGCGGCTGGGTTACCTTTTATTGCACATGTAAATGAAAAGAAATGTAAGTTTCTTTTCCTTGATGTCGGCCTTGTAAAACGGGCCTGTCAACTTGATCTGGAACTTATATTTAAAGAAGATCTTTTCCTGATAAACGACGGAGCACTAGCAGAACAATTTGTTGGCCAAGAACTCATTGCCTACGGGGGATCAAGAGAAGCAAATATCCTATTTTCTTGGGTTCGCGAGGAAAAAAGCAGCAGTGCTGAGATTGACTATTTGGTTTCGGTCAACTCATGGATTGTACCGATTGAAGTCAAATCCAGAGCGATTGGATCGCTTCGTTCCCTTCAGATTTTTCTTTCGGAGAAAAAAATTTTGTATGGAGTGCGCATTTCTGAAGCTCCCTTCTCATTGAACAAAAATATTCTATCGGTCCCATTTTATTTGATAGAAGAGCTCCCTCGCTTGGTTAGAGAAGTTTATTCATCTACAACTTGAGCGCCCCATTAAAGAACCCTCAAAGATTCATTTTCTAAAATACTCCTTGCTTTGGTGTGGTCAAACTCATTTGGAAACCAAAGGGCAAACTGGCCTAGAGCCTGCTCAATAAACATCTCATACCCGTAGACAACTGGGTAGCCTCTTTCACGAGCAGCAATCAAAAGGGGGTTATCCTTCGGCTTAGTCTTTATATCCATGACAAGGGCTTTGTGATCAAGATGAATTGGCTCTATCGGCATGGCACTAGGCGTGCTGTTGATCAGGATATCATATCCCTGTTCATGATACTGCTCCATCAGCTCTAACCCTCCGCCTATTGCCCCAAAGTGTTTAGCGAGTTCCTCTGCACTTTCCCCATGACGATTCAGGATGATCAAATGAGCATCCCTCTGGGCGGCTTCATAAGCGATCGCTTTGGCGGCCCCTCCAGATCCAAGCAAGACTACCTTCTTGCCATTCACCTTTCTCTGCTTTTCAATGGCATTCAGAGCCCCAATCCCATCTGTATTGGTTCCTTTGATTTTGCCCCCTTCCAAAAGTAACGTATTTATAGCTCCGATCTGTTGTGCTATCCCATCGACTTCATCCACATATTGCATGACACGCTCTTTATGGGGCATTGTGACGCTCAAGCCTCGAAAAGGCAATCTCTTGATCAATTTAAAAAATTCTTCCAACTCCTCAGCTCTCACCCTCATCTTGACATAAACGGCATTCCATCCTAGAGAACGAAAGAGGGCATTATGAGTCCATTGGCTGATGCTCGTTTCCACGGGATCGCCGATTAATCCATAAAGGGTCGTCTGGGGATTCAAAGCATGATAATGGTACACCTTCTCTAAATCCTTGGCTGAGATCTGCCCTGGAGCTGTCTTCTGGGTCTCATCAAGACAGGCGTAGGTCAGCGGACATCCCACAACGGGTCCTATGATGCGGCTGGGAATTCCATCCTCTCCCATGCTGATGCCGATTAATCTTCCATCGCTCTCTTTGACGCAGATGAGAACACGAAGCATATCTAGCGTATTATGGGCCATCACTGCTATTTTGTAAAAATAGGCTGGCACCTTCCTCATCTTATTGTGAATGGCATTAAGATCCTCAGGTGTCATGGAAAAATCGTGGTATGAGAGGATCACCTTGACCTTAGGATATCTTTTGGACAATTCCTCAACAAAATCCCTAGGGACATGGCTTTCGATATCTAGATAATCGGGTTCTAATTCCGCAAGACGATGAAGATCCTTTAAACGGCTCTCTTCACTACATGGGTAGGTTCCCCCTTGTGTGCGATCCCTTAATGTGAATAGACAGGGAATCTGACAGAACCCTCGTAGTTTCAGAATCTCAGCAAAATCAATCTCTTGAAAAAGATCCAAACGCAACTCCACAAGATCAGCATATGGCATGGCAGCTGCAATCTGTGCCTGCGCTTCTTGATAGGTAGGTCCTCTAATGGCGACACAGATCATGATTCATCCACTGTAGTGCATCTTTGAGTACGCCATCGTCCACCTGCATGCAATAGGAGTCCTCACATGATAGAGGCCTGCCTATTCCTTCTAAAATCACAAATCGAGGCATTTGTTTGAGCGATTTTTTATCTAACTTCATGGTGTTGATTATTTCTTCCACTCCAAGAGGCTTTGGAAGGGTGACATCGACAGCATATTTCTCAAAAATTGCCCTGATGCGTCCGAAGTTTTCCTGCTTGAGATGTCCCAATTGCATTGCCAAAAAACCTTCGACCAGAATTCCAATGGCAACAGCGCGGCCGTGGGGGATGGCATAGTGTGTCAGCAGCTCCACAGCATGCCCAATGGTATGGCCCAAATTCAAGAGCCGCCGCTTCCCCTTTTCATGTTCATCTTCTTTGATGATGTCTAGCTTGATGCGACAACTTCCCATGATTCCTTTTTCTAGGGCATTCTGATCGCGTTCGAGAATTTGAAAAACGTTCTGTTCCATGAAATCGAAATACGATGCATCGGCGATCAACCCATGCTTGATCATCTCAACGACGCCATTTTTGAGTTCTTCTAGAGGAAGTGACTTAAGCACAGAAGGGTCGATGAAGACTCGTTTGGGTTGGTAAGTGCATCCCACCAGATTCTTGCCATAGGGGACATCGACTCCCGTTTTTCCTCCGATGCTGGCATCGACCATTCCAAGAAGAGATGTAGGAATCATGACCAAGGGGACTCCACGGCAGAAAGTGGCAGCGACAAATCCCGCTAGGTCTGTGACGACGCCACCGCCTAAGGCAATGACACAGGTATCGCGGCCATAGCCCTGTTCAAATAGCCGATCTTCCAACTGAGCCTTTGTTTCTCGTGTTTTGAACTTTTCCCCATCAGGAAACGCAAAGAGAGAAACATCGAGGCCCGATTGGCGTAGGCGACTCTCCAATGGCTTCCCAAAGATCACTTCAAGGTTGTGATTGGTGATTATCGCACAACGGCATCCCAGTCCTTTCAAGAATTCGGGAATTATGGAGATCTTTTCCACCAGCCCGCTCTCGATGAGGATCTCATACTTTCCCGATCTTTGAATGGTGTATGTAAGACTCATATTTTTGAGCACCTATTTAACAGCATCGCATCCGCCACTACCAGAGCTGCCATTGCCTCCACGACAGGAACTGCTCGGATGGCGACACATGGATCGTGCCGTGATCCTTCTGGAATCTGGAACGTAGCCTTCTCTCCTTGCGTGGTCACTGTCTCCTGACTTTTCATAATGCTCGAAGTGGGTTTAAACGCCACACGCCCCACAAGGGGCATCCGTGTCGAAATGCCGCCTAGAGTCCCCCCAGCATAATTCGTTGTGGTTTTGATCTTGCCTCCTTCAATGGTAAAGGCGTCATTATGGGTTGATCCAGACATTTGGACGGATCTAAACCCGGAACCTATCTCAAAGCCTTTTGTGGCAGGAAGGCTCATCATCGCCTTGGCCAGATTGGCTTCTAGCTTCTCGTAGACAGGATCACCGAGGCCCACAGGAAGATTGAATCCCACAAATTCGACAACGCCCCCTAACGAGTCTCCCTCGCTCTTAGCGTTCTCGATTAATCGTGCCATCTTTTCTGCAGCATGTGCATCAGGGCAGAAGAGAGGATTTTCCAATACCTGAGAACGCAACAACTCAGGTTCACCTTCAATGACTTCCGCTTCGACACTGCCCACCTGTTTCAGATAGGCCACAATTGTAATTCCAAAATGAGCTAGTAATTTCTTGGCCACAGCGCCTGCCGCGACACGACATGCCGTTTCGCGTGCTGAGGAGCGCCCTCCGCCTCTATAGTCAAAGATGCCATACTTTTCCAAATAGGTGAAATTGGCGTGGCCAGGTCTGTAGAGGTCCTTGATGGGTTCATATTTGCTGGAGTCGGCATCGCGATTGGGAATCAAAATACAAATAGGGGCCCCCGTGGTCTTCCCTTCGAATACGCCTGAGAGGATATCGACTTGATCGGTTTCCGTTCTAGGGGAGGTGTAGGGGTTTTTGCCTGGAGCCCTCAGCGCTAGCGCTTCGTTGATGTCATCCTGATTCAATTTCAGTCCCGCAGGGCATCC
>Ga0207159_1202_pt1 | contig 11907 bp, 11 predicted proteins | sample Alteio_BWMinHeat_23_FD_153511 | JGI IMG/M metagenome (GOLD analysis project Ga0207159, IMG submission 153511) | Enriched cells from forest soil in Barre Woods Harvard Forest LTER site, Petersham, Massachusetts, United States -... | ecosystem: Environmental > Terrestrial > Soil > Temperate forest >... | reverse complement strand
CCTGGAAAATTTGACAAAGAGAAAAAAGCCATCTTAATAAATACCCTTATTGTTATTAACCCCGACAGCACGATAAGCACGGTTGATGCATATATTAACCCTGCCGCTTTTCCTGGTAAAGAAAGGTTTCAAAAAATTACAGAAGATGTTTTTTCCACTTTTAAAAAGGGAGAAAGGCGTTTAAACTTTGCAGCGCACACAGATACTTTTGCCATAATGGGCAGTAAAACGGCGATACAGGTTAAATTGCCAAATAATTATATAGTGATGAAGGACGCAGCAGAGGATTTTGATGTGTACAGGATAAAAAGAATAAACCGGTTTGACGAAGATGAAGAATCTTCCATAACTATTTATTTTGGCTATTATCCTTCTCCTTTTTACAAAGAATATAAAATGGAAAATTTCAAAACCGCCGCAACCCCGGAACAGTTTATGTTCCGTACAACCCCATGGGATAACTATTATGACAAAAGCCAAAATCTTTTTCTGCGCGAACAATTATTTACAGATGATGAGATTGAAAAAAATATGCAGATAGATATTGCTATACACTCCAATGAACAGGAAAGAATTGAAGAAATGTCAGGCATCGTAAAAAACCTTCTTATTGTTTACGATCCTGCGCATGTAAAATAGAGAAGGCTCTGCGTTCTGTTGCCCATAGCTCCGGGCGGCGAATGGTGTGACACAACAACAGATGCCATAACAAGCTACAGTGCATTACAAAAAAATTCTTCCAGTTCTTTTTAGCACGCACTCCGCCTGATTTACCTAATTTAGGGCATGAGAAAAATTATCATACTTGCAGCAGTTTTGGGCTGTATACAAATAGTGTACGCACAGGTGACGATCGAGAACCTTCTGTCTGTACCATTCCCTACGGAGTTAAAAAGCTCGCCTGATGGCAAACACATTGCCTGGGTGTTTAATGATAAGGGCGTAAGGAATGTTTTTATAGCAGATGCACCCGCATTTGTACCCAGGAAGGTTACTAACCATACTAATGATGATGGCCTGGAGATAGGCAGCCTTTCATTTACACCGGATGGCAGCAAATTATTATTTACGGAAGGCAACACGCTTAACGGTGCAGGCGAAGCTGCAAACCCGGCCATGTTGCAGGAAAAAACAGGCCAGTTTGTATGGTTTGTAAATACGGATGGCACAGGGCTGCGTAAAATAGCTGCAGGTGATAATGCAACCGCTGCTCCCAATAACTCCTCAGTGATATTTATATCCGGTAACAAGGTGTGGCAGGCATCCCTGGCTGATACAACAAAAAAGGCAGAACAATTATTTGAGGCAAGAGGCGCCATGGCAAACTTACGCTGGAGCCCGGACGGAAAACAGCTTGCCTTTATCAGCCATCGCGGCGACCATGCGTTTCTCGGCATTTTTGATGTTGAGCATAAAGCCATACAGTATCCTGACCCATCAGTGGATATAGATATAGAGCCTGTTTGGAGCCCCGATGGAAAATGGTTAGCCTATATACGCATACCCAACACTAAAGACGTATTGCCTTTTGTAGAATTACGCTCAGGCAGCCCATGGAGCATACGCCTGCTTGATGTAGAGAAAGGGCAGGCTAAAGAATTGTGGAAAGCGGAAGAAGGTATGGGCAGTGTATTGTTTACTGACTTTCCGGTTGCAGATAACCTGTTGCTTTGGGCAGCAGGCAACCAATTGGTTTTTCCCTGGGAAAAGGATGGATGGCAGCATCTTTATGCAATAGATGCTATGACTGGCGGTACACCGCGTTTGCTAACCCCCGGCGATGGCGAGGTGGAAAATATGTTCTTATCCGGCGACGGAAGATCAGTTGTATATAACACCAATATTGGCGACAGCCACCGCCGCCATATTTGGCAGGTAACGGTAAGCGGCAGCGCACCCGTGCAAGTGAGTAAAGGCACAGGAATTGAATGGAATGCGGTACAAACACAGGCTGGTGTTGCAGTAATTCAGTCCACTGCAACTACGCCGGGGTGGCCTGGCTTAATAAAAACAGATGGCACCATCATAAAAATTGGCGCTGAATTGTTTCCCGCAGCGTTTCCAGCAACTTCATTGGTTGTTCCGCAGGTGGTATCTTTTCCGTCAAAGGACGGACTGCTTATACATGGCATTCTTTTTTTACCCCCGGGCTACCAGGCGGGTAAAAAATATCCTGCTTTGCTGTTCTTTCATGGGGGCTCAAGAAGGCAAATGCTTACGGGCTTTCATTACATGGATTATTATTCCAACGACTATGCCATGAACCAGTATTATGCCAGCAAGGGCTACATAGTACTGGCAGTAAATTACCGCAGCGGCATTGGTTACGGCATGCAGTTTAGGGAGGCCCCGCATTACGGCGCCAATGGTGGCAGCGAATACAACGATGTTGTTGGCGCAGGTTTATATATGCGCGCAAGGGCCGATGTGGACAGTAAACGCCTTGGCTTATGGGGTGGCAGCTACGGCGGATATTTAACGGCGATGGGCCTAAGCCGTAACTCAGACATGTTTGCCTGTGGCGTAGATATTCATGGTGTGCATGACTGGAATGAAGAGATGAAAAACTGGGTATCCAATTATGATCCCACTACACGCGCTGCATTTGCGGCTACAGCGACCGCCTCGTCCCCTGTGCATTTTTTGGATGGATGGAAAAGCCCGGTATTGTTTATTCACGGCGATGATGACCGGAATGTGCCTTTTAATCAAACAGTAAACCTAATTGAAAAACTGCGCAAAAGAAAAGTATATTTTGAGCAACTGATCATACCCGATGAGATACACGATTTTCTATTGCATAAAACATGGGTAAAAGGCTATTACGCCGGTGCTGATTTTTTTGAAAGGAAGATGAAATGATTGCAGATTTGGGGATTGCAGATTGCGGATTGAATGGCGCTACGACAATAAGGATTCACCTTTACCCCGCGGCGTTGCGTATTTCATTCTTATAAGCGAGAAAGACAATGTTGATCCTGCAACCGCATCTGCAAGCGGCCACAGTGACGGAACAAAACGCAGCTCTATATTCCGTTGTAATAATTCATCTAAAATATTGGTTATTGTTTTTACATGGTGAGGTATAACGGGTTTGTATGAAACATAGTAACCTGCACACTCATCCAGCAATGTAAATGTTTCGGCCGGTAAAGCATAGCAGTAAAGGGTTGTTTGCATTATTTTCTGCAGCCATGCATTTTCAATGGCTATTACAAAATCAGCGCTGGTATAGGAGAAAAAATTTTCAATATCTTTTGCGGCGGTTCCGCCGTGCTTATAAAAACATACCCGGGGGCAGTCTCTTGGCAGCAGGTAATTATGCAGCAGTTTTTCACTTATGGCAAAAACAACATCACCGGTTATTTGATTAAACTCAGATGGCGACGGGCGGGGATAAAAAATGCTTATACCCGGTTCTTCACTTACATGAAATAATCTGTTAACAGGCATTGCATAAAGTATTACAGGTTATATTATGCTGCATGTACTAATCAACCACAATTTCATAAAGCCCCAGTTCAATTCCAATATAATGCGGCGGGGAGTCTGCTGTTATTTGCGGCCTTGCCACGCCTGCAAACACAAAACCACATTTTAAGTAATAATCAAAAAGTTTTTTATTGTCGTTGAAAGCGTCAATACGTATATATTTCCTCCCGGTTTTCTTAGCATGCTCTTTTGCCCATGCAACTATATGCGGTACAAAGCCAGTACCGCGCAGGGCAGGGTTTACAGCAATACGGTGTATGTAAACAGATACATCATTGTCCTTTTCAAACCATATATGCGGATCAGCATAAGTTATGGAAAATATACAGCCGATATTGTTGCCGACCATCATTTTCCAGTGACGGTTTTCTTTTATTTCTGTTTCCAGTATGGCCCTGCTAAATGTTATCCAGTGCTTTTGGGCCTGCGCTTTTTGGTAGTCAACCGCGGCCGCATACAGCAAGAAGATGTTTTCAATATCATCAAACGTACTGTTGCATATTTCCATACAATTCATCTTTTACAGCGGGAAAGATAATAAGAAATGATAACAGATGCTTAACGTCTATCATGATGTTTTAGATAAAGCGGCATAGCTAACAGGAATGCATTTTTTTTGTCCTTTGTTCGCGATTTGCGAACAAAGGACAAAATACTTATCTCGATTCATTTGCAGGATGATGTATTAAGTATTCTCACTTCCTCGCGAGTCATTGCCTGCTCATTTCCTCTACTTCTTCCGCAGTCAGTCCGAATATCGGGGGTGTTTTTACACCAAGCAGGTTCAGGTATATGTACAATTCACCCCGGTGATGAATTTCATGCTCTACCATTGCACGCAGCCATTTCCAAACAGGCATTTCGGCATTGCCGGGTGTGGTGCATTTCCTTTGCAGGTCTTCATCGCCCAGGCTGCTGAATATTTCCAGCGATTGCCGGTGCAGTTCATTAAAATAGCTCACGACATTTTCATAGCCATCTGCGAGTTGCCTGCTGCATCCGTGGTACGTGCTGCGCCTGCCTGCAATGGTCTCCGCGAACATGTACCGTTCAATGGCTGCTATATGCCGTACCTGGTCGCCGATGCTGAATTTGCCAGGCAAATATGCCCAGTCTAATTTATCAGGCGGTATAACCCTGATGAGCTTATTGGTGCGCTCTCTTATTTTGTCATAATATAGCAGGAATGAGCTTACCGATGTTATTTCCATTTTACCTGCATGGTTTTATCATGATTGGAAATATAAGTAACTGCCAATGTTTGCAAGATGATGGTCGTCATGTTCGGCAACAAAATAAGCGAGGTCAACAATACGCATCGGCGTTCTCAAACGTGGATGTAGTGACGTATTTAATAATTGCATATCATCCAGCTTTAGCAGCTTATTTAGAAATTGCCCGCGCTGCGCCCTGAACTGCTGTAATAATATTTTTATATCCTTTGCATTATGATTCGCATCATGAGTTCTTTGATTGGTAAGGTCGGCAACCCTTAGTTCGGGCAACACGTTCACAAGATCATCAATCCTGCCTGACCATAAAGGTTCCAGGTCGTATAAGTGGCCTATTTCTTCTTTGATTGACCATTTTCCTTCCGTCTTCAACGGCAAAATGCCTGGGTCTATCATCCCAATCATTTCTTCAGCCCTTGCAGGTGTTCCCCTTAAACGTTCAATAATGCAGGGCAATATCCCATTGTCTTCAATCGCAGGGAATTTTCTTTTGAACCATTCAGTTTTTTGCATCGCTGTTTGGGTTTTGATGTTTCTGTAATTGGGGTAACAATTTCCCCCGGCCCAGCAAATATAATTCAAAGTATATTTCTTCCGGTGAGGTGAACTTCGCATGTTAAAGCAAAAAGAAGCCCCGGCCCGGACGGGCGAAGTTTATATAACGTTTATAAAAGCCTTCCTCTTAATATCTCTACTTTATCTGTCAGCCCTTTATATTCCAGCGACTCCGATGTCATCCCTTCTACTGCCATAAAAAGCGCTTTCTTTTCATCAACAGTTAATTCATCTGTATCATAAAAAAAAGTACGTATGGTAAACAGAAAAGCGTTGCAATTTGGGATGCCTGTTATGGTTTGCCGCTCAACGCGCAGATATATTTTACTGTCATCCGCCTCTACCCTCCTGCCCCGCCAGTAAATGGGGTCAACTCCGGGCGGAGGAACCGGGTGGTGGTTTAGCCGGGTATCCGTTGATATGCCCCAGGCAAACCGGAAAAACGGCCCTTTCTGCACCGCAGTTACCAACATTTTAAAATATTGCTGGTTAAGCTTTTCCATGCCCGGTACAATTGCGTGAACGGAGTTAAACGGCCTTCCTATTTTTTCAGATGGCGCCCAGTGGTTCGGTGACGATAAATGTATGGCAGCAAGCCAGTCCCTGTCGCCATCAAGCTGGCATATGGCAATGTCCTCCTGCACCTGGCTGCATAAAGCATCAAATAAAGAACCATACAAGCCATGCTCAATATGTTTCCAGTCATTATTCCATTGCAGGGTGATCCCCGTTCGTTTGTTGATAAGGGTATAAACCTCTTCGCAGTCAGACAACACAAAATCACCGGGATATTCCTGCACAAGCTGTTTAACAAATTGCCTGTTGATAGCTGCAAGCGTATCTTCGTATAGTTCCGCTTCCACATAGTATTTATGCAGATCTTCTGCACGGCAATTGAGCTTATTATTAATATAGGTATCGTACTGTTCATCCAGGTGAAAAACAAACTGGTTTTTTGCATCATCAGCCTTCGCCATTGCGTTTAGTGCCGGCGCTGTCGAATATTTTCCATCAAGAAAAGGCAGGTATTTCATACGATGCCAATAATACAGATAAAATGCCAAAATGCTTATAAAGAATACTTAAATAGTGAGTGAGATATTTTGAAGGGCAATTTCAGCACTCCCCGTTTTGAAGTTCGCCGGAGCATTCAAAACTTCATTTTTGCGGCCGGTCCGGGGTTTGCAATACAGAACTAAATCTATTTGTCGCCAAGTATATATTCTAATTACCTGGATAAATATTTAAAATAACCTGGAGTTGCAGTAACGCTATGACGAAAATCATCTCCCCCCTTGTTTTAATTGAATAGCTTTGGCACCACTTACTCATTTCATAATTTAAATCAACAGATATGTTAGAGAAAAACCATAAACGGCATAATCTTAATTTTAAGGGCTTCCTTTTTTTCGTCCTGTTCCTGGCGTTTATTTTAATTTTTGCCAGGTCTTTTGCTCAAAAACCTCCATGGGTTGCTCCCAAAGACGCCGACAATGTGAAGAACCCGGAGCCAAGCACTGCCGCCGCACTTGCCGCAACCAAAACTTTATACATCGCTAATTGCGGCCCGTGCCACGGGGAAAAGGGGAAAGGAGATGGTGCTGCAGCTTCAGGGTTAAATCCCAAGCCCGCTGACCATACGTCAGCCGCAGTGCAAGGCCAAACAGACGGGGCAATCTTCTGGAAAATGTCTGAAGGGCGCGCGCCTATGCCCGCATACAAAAAGATATTTTCAGACCAGCAGAGATGGCAACTGGTTAATTTCATACGTACACTCGCAAAAAAGAAATAATTGGGTCTGCAACCCGGTGTAATTAGAAATAAAAACAGGTATCTTTTAGCCAATAACAAACGGTTTTGTTTTACACAAAAAAATAAAAGAAAATATGAAACGATTATTTGTTATCATCATAATTGCATCCATAAGTGTTATAGCAGTGCAATGTGGAACCAAGCAGGAACCCGCCAATGGAAGCGCGTCAGCAGACAGCCTGAAAACGAAGACTGATACTGTTGTTGTGTTTGTAGGTATAAATTCAAAAGGTGTAGGCAGGTTTGACAGTATTCAGTTAACCCATCCTTTAGATGAAAAGATGGTGGCCAATGGGCAGTCCATTTACCAGTCAAAATGTTTTGCCTGCCATAAATTAACTTCTGAGCTGCTTGTTGGGCCAGGATGGGCCGGTGTTACCGACAGGAGAAAGCCGGAATGGATCATGAACTGGATCACCAATACTAAAGTAATGCTTAGCAAGGATCTTGCTGCGCAGGCAGATATGGCTGTTTGCTTAATAAGAATGCCTAACCAGGACCTTACAGATGAACAGGCCCGCGATGTTTTAGAATTTATGCGCAGGAATGACGGGAAAAAATAGGCTTGTCTGTCGTGTAAAACGATAACCGATCCGTTCGGGCAGCGAATACTGGTGTCGTAACATAATACTACAACCGGGTAATCACTGCCTTGATCTTATTCGGGCAATAGCAATTAAAACTGTACCAGTAAACAGCCAGATACCTGCCAGCCAAAGCAGCCACGGGAAAATATTACTGCCAGGCATAAACATGGTTACCAGGCCCTGTGTTATTAAAAGCGATTCGTTAATAACGACTCCGGCCGCGAATACAATTAAGGCGGCCCGTGTAATTTTTTTAGCCTGGTTAAGCAGGCCTTTTTTGGTTAGATGCGCCAGTATAAAAGGGCTGATAAAACCAAGGAACACAAGATGGAGGAACCCCATTATAACAGGCCTGTTGCCAAAGATTGCATTGCCAATATCGGGAAGAATAGTAAAGCTTTGCAGGAATAATTTAAGCATAAATGAGCCAAGAGATAAAAGCACCAGCAGTTTTATCACAAAACTTTCACCCCTGTAAACAGTTATAAGCGGGCGGGATGCAGCAATCAACAAAGCCAGGGTTAGCAATAGCAGAATGCAACCTGCTATTGCAATGATGCGTAACCATTGGTTAGGGTCCTGCCACAGATAAGAAAGGAATAACGATGGTATTATTGAAACACACAACGCCACTGAAAAACGGAAGATACTTTTTTTGGTCCCTGTTGAAATATTTTGTCCTGCATGGTTAACCAACAGTGCAAATATAGCCACACTGAAAAAGCCGTTATATTGAAAATGCAGGTAAGTAAATAAAGCATCCCTGTACAATATAGCATCGAATGCCTTACTAAAAAAAATACGCATTATAACAAAAGGCCCAGCTGATGATAATACAAGGAAAACAAGGGATGATATGGCAAGCAGCAAAACAGGTGTTGCAGGCTTTTGTCTTAATAAATCACGGATAAATATAAAGGTGAAAATATAGGTTACGCATATAAAGAAAGCGGATACAATAATAGACAGCATACCGTACCCTTCCAAAATAAAAGCAATAAGTGTGCCCCATGCGCCTGCTGCCATGCAGCCCAGCAGCCACTGATAAACAGGCTTTTTATTATAATAGCCAGGTAATAATTCATTTATCATAAGTGCGGCAAGGGCCAATGTTACCCAGCCACCAAAAGCAAAATGAGAGTGTCCTTCCAGTAAATTATTGTAATTTACAAAAGGCAGTTCGAAAACAATTTTACTCCGTAAAACAAATCCTGTAAGGGCTACAGTACAGATACCCAGCAATGCTAAATCAATCCATTTATTTTTGTTTGTCATTTATATGCTTTTACATGCTGCTGATGATAAATTATTGTATTTGCTTTTACATTAACCTGCTATAAGTGAAGTGGACTATTGAAAGAGAGAAATAAGATTAAATAAAGGTAGCTAATTTGAATGTTGAAAAAAGATTATACCACAGGGGCAGGTGCTGTTTATAAACAAATCCGCAGCCCCCTGTTATAAAGCTGCGGATTAACACTGAAACATGAATGGTATAGTAAAAATTTTATTGTTGCAAAAAAGCCACTATTTTCTTTCTTTCGTCTTCTGTTATTAAAGACCGGGTTTGCATGTGCAGGCCAATCGTTTCCCATTGTTCGTGCGAAAACGTTGAAGGCGACGGCACATTATGGCAACGCTGACAATTTTCAGACCATAACTGGGCTCCACTTTTCGCAGCAACTGCCTGGCTTGCTTTACAGCCTGTAATAAATAAAGCCGCTAAACTTATTACTGAACCTGCAATTATTGCTGCAGATGTTTTTGAAATATATTTTAATGATTTCATATTTAAAGTTTTATAATTCTATTGAATATTGCAGGTAAAAGGAATTTGTATTAACTGTGCTTGGGCTGCCGCCTAATTTTACCGGTACGGTATTGCCGGTATTATTTATGTTATATGTAAATTTTAGCACACTGCGCCATGATAACCAATAATCAAGCCCAACATCATAGCTATTGGTATTTTGTGACCATGCAGATTCGTTAGGTGTTTTAAAACTGGCATACCGAAATGCAAGCTCAAGGTTTTTTACAAATTTGCTGTCGCCCACAGTAGGCCTTAGTGACATTTGTATAAAGCCTGAATTTGTTTGGTTTTTAAACGTAAAACTGGAAGAATCAACAGGATTTATATACTGCTGGTTGTTTATGTGTATCGCGTTATACTGCCCTTTTATATTAACAAGAAAAGGGCTTATATTTTTTACGAAATTCAGATCGACAGCATACATATCGGTGGATGCCCCTTCATAAGCAGATCCGGCATCACCCACTTTTCCAAACATGCCCGATACGCCAACTTCAAGACAGGAATTTGAAAAAGGCATAAGGGCAAACCTTGCCGTAACGGTTTTATTCTTATTGTTATCTACTATACCGGCATTTTGTATTTCGCCATCGGGCAGCAACTGCATGCCGTTTGTTAAAGCCACATCATAACTCCATTTCATATTGCCCATTGGCAAGCCACCTTCAACCTCTACGCCGAAATCGCTGGAAGGCGGCAAATCTGCTACACCTATGGGATCGCCGGCAACTTTATCAATCCACCCGGCTGCAAGCCTTTTGTTATAAGTACCAAATGGTAAAACAAAATAACCTGCGCGCACAATTAATCCCGGGGTAACAAAATACGATACATCAGCCCAGTTTACGCCAAGACTGTTTCCATCAAACGAAGGTTCAAACTCCAGCAACACATTCTTGTCATGCCTCCATAACAGCATAGGGCTGAATTCATAATGATCAGCATCAGCCATGCTGTTTGTTCTTACTTTTTGACCGATACCACCAGAAATCGTGTTAGCTGAACTGGCAACAAATCCAAAAGTGGTAAGGCCTGCAACCATAAAATGGCTCTCACCCTTTTTTTCATCCGCTACCTGCTGTTCCAGGGTGCTTATCCTGTCAAGCAGCGCGGAGTCAGTTACAGTTTGTTGTGCATGCAGGTAATTTCCCCTGGAAAAAATGGAAATGATGCAAAGCAGAAGGTACAAAATTGGTTTTGTAGATTTCATACGATAATGTTTTAATTTTTTAAATATCATAGCACAAGTTTTAGTATTATTAATAGAACAAATTTATCTTCCCGGTAAAGCACTTGTATTGATAACTGTCAATAAGGGACATGAGTTTTGTCACTAATGGGCCAAACCCCGTGTTGCCAGCAACGGGCTGCAGAGTTTAGATGGAGGATTTTGAAAAGATTTTTTTCAGTTCCCTTTTTAGGAGATGTAGTGTATAGATTAGTATCCGCAGCTTTGAGTTTATTTGCAGATTTTCATTTATACGAATTCATTTGCCCAACATTATTACAACCCAAAGGTCACGCTGTTTTATTGAGGTATAATTACACAACTCCATAAATAAGTTACATCATTCACGCATTCGCCTGGATAATACACTTTTTTTATTCTTCGGTACTTTTTGCCTGCGTGGGTCTTGCGGGATGTCTGCGCAATATTAATTGCAGATCAATAACATCGCGTGCTTGCAATTTTACTAAGCCTGACAATGCATTGCTTTATAAAAGGGCATACGGAAACAATGTAGTAGCTGCAAAGAAGCTATGAATGATATATCTAAGGGTGGTGCGCTATGAAGTCTTCTTTTTTATTAGAAATTTACCGGCAACCATAAACAACAAAATTTCTGCGATGATGATAAGTAAATATAAAAGAGAATTAACACCATAATAGCCTGCGAGCCAAAAATAAAACATGGCTGAAATACCGCAAACGGCGCCTGTTAATGAAATGCCCCATTTAAGTATTTCATTCAACTGGTAAGCCTTGTATGCGCCCGCTGAAGTTTGCGAAGGCTGTGGTTTAATTTTGCCAAGCAGGTAAATATTTTCCAAAATATCGCACAGCCAGCATAACAATTGCAGCCATGCCAATACCGCAAAAATGTTTCGTCCCCAGGGTGTTGTTAATTTTGAAGATGTTTTCATGCATAATAAAAATATTGACCCGTAAGCTGCGGGCATAAACAGAAAGTCGGTGTATAACTGGCTTTTTAAAGCCTTAACAGCTTTGTTGCTTTGTTCAGCAGCCAGTTTAAATATGCCCTTAATAAGGCTTACTATTTCTCCTGCATTGGCAGCAAATTCAAGGTCTAAAATACTGAACTTGCGTACTGTACCGTCATCCGTATAAAAATCATCGCCCTGGCGGGACATAATAAGAGAGGTAAGCTGCATTACACCAAATGCAATACAAAAC
>Ga0207159_1201_pt1 | contig 12121 bp, 10 predicted proteins | sample Alteio_BWMinHeat_23_FD_153511 | JGI IMG/M metagenome (GOLD analysis project Ga0207159, IMG submission 153511) | Enriched cells from forest soil in Barre Woods Harvard Forest LTER site, Petersham, Massachusetts, United States -... | ecosystem: Environmental > Terrestrial > Soil > Temperate forest >... | reverse complement strand
ATGAAGCAGGGCATTCATCCAGAATATAAAGAAATTAAAGTCACCTGCGGCTGTGGGAATACATTTACAACACGTTCCACTTACGCGAAGGATAGTCTCCATTTAGAAGTTTGTGCGAAATGCCATCCTTTCTATACAGGCAAACAAAAGATTGTGGATACAGCAGGACGTGTGGAACGCTTCCAACAGAAATATCGTTTGAAGGGCAAAACCAAAGATCAAGCTGCTGATAAAGCAGAAGAGGCTAAAGGTAAAAAATAGTTTTATATCTCAGTATCTATATCCGCGGTACAATGCCGCGGATATCTTTCTAAAACATATTTGTATCTCAGATCAATCTCGTGCAGAATGATTGCCTATCAATAATAATTAACTTGCACACATCATGAACAAAAACTTAAAACAAGCGGCTTTAGATTATCACCAACATCCCGTCGCCGGAAAAACTTCCGTGGCGCTCACGAAACCTACTGCCACTCAATATGATCTCTCGCTTGCTTATACTCCGGGCGTCGCTGAGCCAGTGAAAGAAATCGCCAAAAACCCTGACGATGCTTATCGTTATACCAATAAAGGCAATCTAGTCGCGGTGATTACCAATGGTACCGCTGTGCTTGGCTTGGGTAATGTGGGTGCATTGGCTGGCAAACCAGTGATGGAAGGTAAGGCGGCTTTATTTAAACGATTTGCTGATATTGATGTATTTGATATTGAAATTGATTGTGAAGATCCAGAAAAAATTATTGAAACCGTGATTCATATCGCCCCGAGTTTTGGCGGGATCAATTTAGAAGATATTAAAGCGCCGGAATGTTTTGTTATCGAGCAAACGCTTAAGGCAAGATTAAATATCCCGGTTTTTCATGATGATCAACATGGCACAGCAATCGTGATTGCGGCGGGTTTATTGAATGCGCTGGAATTACAAGGTAAAACTTTGGCAAATAGCCATATTGTTTGCCTCGGTGCAGGCGCAGCTGGCATTGCTACAATGAAGTTATTACTAAAACTCGGTGCGCAACGCGACCACATTTACCTGATTGATAGAAATGGCGTGATCCATCTCGGTCGAGATGATTTAAATTCCTATAAGCAAGAATTTGCGATCAAGACAGAAAAGCGCACACTGGCCGATGCGATGCAGAATGCCGATATTTTTATTGGTGTTTCCGGTCCAGATTTGGTTTCAACCGCTATGTTAAAAACCATGGCTGCCAAACCCATTATTTTTGCGCTTTCCAACCCTGTTCCAGAAATCATGCCTAACCTTGCCCTAGAAGCCCGTTCTGATTTAATTTTGGCGACTGGCCGCAGTGATTATCCTAATCAAGTTAATAATGCTTTATGTTTTCCTTATATTTTCCGTGGCGCGTTGGATGCTCGTGCCACAGCGATTACTACTAAAATGGAATTGGCTGCAGTAGAAGCTATTCGCAGTTTGGCTAAGTTGCCAGTCCCTGCTGAAGTTTTAGCGGCATCGCATGAAACGGTGCTCGCCTTTGGTCCGGGATATATTTTGCCTAAGTTGATCGATCCGCGATTGAAAAAAATTGTTTCCGAAGCAGTCATGAAAGCGGCGAAATAATTTTATGTGTTTACCCTCCGTATTTAATTAAATCATTTTTTTATTTTTTTTTCAAAAAAATATTTTTTTCTTGTAATTTTCTTAATTTTGTCTTAATTATTTAAGAGTACACTAACTCGTTGCTATAATTATAAATTTTATACGGCATTTTTTTTTACTTGATATCGAGGAGAGCAAAGTGACTTTTGTTCGTCGTGATACTTCATCAAGTTCGGTAGCAGAAAGTAAGCAAGCTACCGAAATTACCGTTTATTATTTTGATACGCCTGTAGTTTCTCTGTATCAAGATCCGCGCAATATGTGCGGGCATATATCCGCTAGTACGCCTAAGCATGCTAATACAATAAAATATTTTAGTTTTGCCGGCATGCCAGAAGAAGCGCTTACGAAATTTAAAACTCTGATGGCAGGAACACCCGCTACAGTAGGAGCAACGGATTGTAGTTTACAAGCTGATCAAGACTATTATGGCGTTATGCCAATTAAAATTACATTACAGAGTGTTAGTGATCAGTTATTAGACCAAGCGGAAAATAATTTTAATAATGGTGATCGCGAAAAATATAGTGTATTAAAAAATAATTGTGCTCATAATGTTTTAAAATTTATTCACGATGCAGGGTTAGTAGCCGCATGCGAAACATTTTATGCGCATCCACGTTCATCGGTACAAATAAAAAAAGATCAACTACAAGAACAAATACCAAAACAAGTATCAATATTCGATCAGGCGCTCGCCAGCATTGATAACATACGCACCGTGGTTCGTAAACGGGATCGCAGGTCCGATGCCGACCAACAAATTTCTGACGAAAAATTTGCACGTAGTAAGAATTTATTAGAACAAGCTAGATTAGCATTAGTAGAAGAATTGCAAGAAGAAGCAGAAGATTTTTCACAACAACAGTTGCAAGAGGAGCAAAAATTAGAACTATTACATAAAAAAAGCAAGATGGTTGGAATGACCGCCCCAACGTCGGCTGAGCCGGCAACGCCGACCAGTAAATGGGCACTGCGTCCTAAACAAGTCGCTGTTTTTTGTTGTTTTATTGCATTAATGCAAATTGAAATGGAAAGAGAAGCTATTCGTTTAGAGGCAACTTTACAAGATAATCCGCGAGAAAGATTAAAACGGTTGTTAGCGAATGATATTAAAAGGCTGAACAGTCTTAAAACTTATGCGCAAGTGAAGCGTGATACTAAATTGGTTGATTTGCTCGAGAAAGATCTTAAAATGTTTAACGATTATCGTGATCGATTTTATTTGCAAGAAACCCTACCAAATGAATCCGCTGCAGAAGAATTTGTGTATTACACCATTATTCCGGGATATCAAAAATTATTGAGCGAGATCACGGCGGTCATCTCAAGTAAATCTATGAGGTTTTTATTTGGTAAGAATGACCAACAAATTCTTGCTGATTATTCTGGTTGTATTGATCTCGAGAAAATAAACACTGGTTCAGCCAAAGCTGATAAAACACCCGTGCCTAGCCAATCATCGACGCCCATGACCAGGCCTCGGTCTTCGTCGTCGCAAGTTTTGTTATCTTTAGATAGATTGTCATTAGGTGGTTCATCACATAGCGGCGTTTCTTCATCTAGAAGTGTAGTCATTCATCGGTACAAAAAGCCGAAAGAGCAAGACCCTAAACCGAGCGCGCTGAATAGCCATCGCCCTGCGTCATTGAATTCATCGGTTGCTGCTTCATCTAGCAGTGTGTCATCGCTAAGTCGCGCGCAATCAGCACATACACATACTATGATTTGGTCACCAAGCATTCCAGCTGATGCTCTCACGCCGCGTAACTTTACCAAAATTCATTTTGAAGACAGACCAGTATCAAGTACTTCACCTTCGAGTGAGGTATTAAATTCCCCGCCTTCTTCGAGTTCGTCACTATCGTCTGGGGCAAGCAGTCTACTGAGTCCAAGTTCGTCTATGCGCAAGGATAGCTCGCCCGGCTCATCGTCGCAAATGAATGAAAAGCAGGAGTTAACTCAGGCTGCCGAGCACCGACGGTGCCAATCGTTTACGTTTGGGAGTAATCATAGTTGAGTGGCTATGGGTGGGCTCGAACCACCGACCTCAGCATTATGAGTGCCGCGCTCTAACCAACTGAGCTACATAGCCAGGAGAGGGTGTATTTTTAGAGTGTTAGCGGTCTCTTGTCAAGAAGTAGCATTGCCTTTTCTTTCTTTTAGTCGCCTATTCCCGTATTATTTTTGCAATAATTTTTCACTTATAAAGAGGACACCATGATCGATTTTTACTCCTGGAAAACGCCAAATGGTTTTAAGGTGGGCATTGCTTTAGAAGAGCTAAAATTGCCTTACAAGCTTCATCCAATCGATATTTCCCAAGATCAGCAATTTGATCCAAAATATCTAAAAATCAATCCTAACAATAAAATTCCTGCGATTGTTGATCAAGAGGGGCCCAATAAACGTCCTATTACCCTATTTGAATCGGGCGCCATTCTGATTTATCTCGCTGAAAAAACCGGTAAGTTAATCTCTAATGATCCCGAGTTGCGCATGAAGGCTATCCAATGGTTGATGTTTCAAATGGGCGGCATAGGGCCGATGTTTGGCCAGTTGAATCATTTTTTGCGCGCGGCACCCGAGCAAATTCCTTATGCCATTCAACGTTACAGCAATGAAGTGAAACGTCTTTATCGAGTGATGGACCATCATTTAAGCGAACACAGCTATTTTGCCGATGATTATTCGATTGCTGATATTGCGATCTTTACTTGGGTAAATATCTATGAAAGACAAAATATCCGGTTAAGTGATTTTCCTGCGGTGGAACGTTGGTTTAAAGCTATTCAAGCCCGTCCTGCTGTGCAAAAAGGCATAACTTTTCCAGAATGATATTAAAGCTTGATAGTAATGAAAATCTCTTTGGCGCGAGCCCCTATGCGCTCGCCGCAGCGCAAGTGGCGCTTTCGCATGCCCAATTTTATCCAGATAGCAAAGCGGAAGATTTACGCCAAGTGCTGGCACCATTTCACCGCTTGCCGCCTGAACAAATTACCTTCGGCAATGGTTCTGATCAAATCCTCGAATTAATTGTGAAATCTTATCTGCATCACGATGAAATAGCGCTGGTTTCCCAATATGCTTTTTTAACCATTCCTTTGATTATTAATAGCTATCGAAAAAAAATGCTGACCATTCCAGCGCTCAATTATGCTCACGATTTTTCCGCTATGCTGGCAGCGATAAATAAACAGACGCGACTTATTTTTATTGTGAATCCGAATAACCCCACCGGTACTTGTGCAGATCCAGATGAATTACGCCAATTTTTAGCCGCCGTGCCGCCCGCTATCTTAGTCGTGATTGACGAAGCTTATTATGAATATCTTCCATCTTATCCAAATACGGTCGAATGGTTGCGGGATTTTTCGAACCTCATCCTCACTCGTACCTTTTCTAAAGCGTATGGTTTGGCGGGCTTGCGGTTAGGTTATGCGCTTTCTTCACCTGCCATCGCCGACACGCTCAATCATGCTCGTTTGCCTTATCATGTCAATCGTATCGCGCTCGCTGCCGTACCCGCAGCGCTTGCTGATCAAGCACATATGGCTCATGTTTTGCAACAAACAGAGCAGGGCAAGCAGCAGTTGCAGCAAGGTTTGCGAGGGCTTGGATTAAGTTTTTTACCGGTACAGGGCAACTTTCTAACAATAAATGTCGGTGAGAAATCGTCGGCGATACATCACGCGCTGCAGCAACAGGGAATATTGACGCGGAAGTTGCAGGATTATGGTTTGCCTGAGTTTTTGCGGGTGACGGTTTCTAATAAGCAAGATAATGCTTTATTTTTGGAAAAATTAAATTCATTGGTTTAGGGGCTTTAATTTCGCTACCTAGGCTGAACATTAGTTTTTAGAATGGCCACATGAGTTGTTGTTTTTGCTGTTTAAGAGTAAAATTTTTCCATATGACCAAAGGATGGGATCATTGCATGAAGCATTTTCATTTTTTAAAAAAAAAATTCCACTTCAAAGTCACGCCATTAATATTAACTGGCATTGCCCTCGCGATCGCCACCACCGCCACTTTAGTTTCCGCCCAGCCTGCAGCAACTTCTGCTAAACCCAATATCCTGGTTATTATGGGCGATGACGTTGGCTGGTTTAATATTGGTGCCTATAATCAAGGCATCATGGCCGGTAAAACCCCGAACCTCGACCAGCTCGCCTCCGAAGGCATGCGCTTCACCGATTATTATGCCGAACCCAGCTGCACCGCTGGTCGTGCCAATTTCATTACTGGTGAATTGCCGATGCGCACCGGGCTCACCACTGTCGGGCAAGCCGGTGCTGATATTGGTATGCCCGCACAAGCACCGACGATTGCCACCGTACTCAAAGATATGGGTTATGAAACTGGTCAATTTGGCAAAAATCACTTGGGCGATCTTAATAAATATTTACCCTGCTTACACGGCTTCGATGAATTCTACGGCTATCTCTATCACTTAGATGCGATGGAAGATCCTTTCTGGCATTCCTATCCGCCAGCACTCAAAGATAAAGTCGGCCCGCGCAATATGCTGCATTGTTGGGCAACCACCACCGATGATCCTACTGTGCAACCGCGCTGGGGCAAGGTGGGCATGCAAAAAATACAAGATGAAGGTGCATTACCGCCAGAACGCATGAAAACGGTTGATGATGAAATTCTCAATAGAACATTTAAATTCATGGATAAAGCTAAATCTGACGGTAAACCGTTTTTCATCTGGCTCAATCCAACCCGCATGCATGTATTTACCCATCTTTCCGATAAATATAAAAATAGGATGACGCCAGAAAATGGTTGGTACACGGAAGAAGCTGGCATGGCACAGTTGGATGATATTGTCGGTACGGTGATGAAAAAAATTAAAGACATGGGTATTGATAACAACACCATCGTCGTGTTCACTACGGATAATGGTGCTGAAGTCATCAGTTGGCCCGATGGTGGCATGACACCGTTTGCTGGCGAAAAAGGCATGGCGCTCGAAGGCGGTATGCGCGTGCCCGCGATTATTCGTTGGTCAGGCAAAGTTCCGGCTGGAAAAATTGAAAACGGTATTATGTCCGGACTGGATTGGTTCCCTACTTTTGTCACGATTGCGGGCAATCCCCATATCACTCAGCAACTTTTACAAGGCCAAAAATTAGGTGCTATCACCTATAAAGTCCATCTGGATGGTTATGATCAAACTAATTTGATCACTGGCAAAGGACCTTCTAACCGGCATGAAATTTTATATTTTACCGAAAATAATCTCGGTGCAGTCAGAATCGATGATTACAAATATCAATTCATCGATCAGCCTGGTGGCTGGTTGGGTGCGACAGTTATGCTCGATTGGCCGCTGATTACTAACTTAAGATTGGATCCATTTGAACGCGTGCACAAATCTATGGGTTATGGCATGGATTTCTTTGGCCATGAATTCTGGCGCTTTGTGTTCGTACAACAACAAATTGCCAAACTAGGCCAATCTTTTGTTGAGTTCCCGCCGATGCAACCCGGTGCTAGTTTTAATTTGGAAGCGGTGAAAAAACAGATCATAAAAGAGATTAGGGCGCAAAAAGGAAATTAGTGAGGGATATTTATGCGATTAACACGGCTAACGGTTTTGAGTGTAACCATTTTATGGATGTTATGTTCCAATTCATTTGCTGATCCATGGAAATTTGAAGTGGCGCCGTATCTTTGGGCGGCCAACATGAATGGTCGCACATCTATTGGGCCTGCAACCGTACATATCAATCAAAGTTTTTCCGATATCCTTAAGCATCTTAATGTTGGCGGCATGTTGTATGCGGCTGCGCATAAAGATAGATTCGGTATTTATTTTAATGGTGTCTATGTGAATGTTTCCGATGGCAGCCATCTCTCGACCAATCTCGGCAATATTAATACGCATCTTAACAATCGTTATAGTATTGTGGGCGCTGGGATTTCTTATATTGTGGTTGATAAAATGTTTGCTAGTGGCGGCCAGTTTACCTTAGAACCTTACCTGGGGTTTAGAGATACCATCAATAATACCAGCGTGAAAATTAATAAACTTTCTTTTAAGAAAAATGTGAGTTGGACTGATCCTGTCGTAGGAATCCGGCTCGACTATCTCTTCAATAAAGTCTGGGGAATTTTAGCGCAGGGTGATATCGGCGGTGTGAATGCTTCCACTCAATATAGCTATAGTTGGGGCGCCTTCTTACATTGCCGGCCATCATCATGGACACATGCGCAAATGTATTTGGGTTATCGTCTCTTAGATCAACGTTATCAAACGGGATCAGGTCGTAGCTTCTATGATTGGAATATGAAATTATTTGGCCCGCTTTTAGGATTATCATTTAATTTCTAAAAGTAGATCATATGCGCAAAATTATCTTCGTGTTGCTATTCAGTTTTATCGGTAACCTATTTGCTGATCCTCTGCCATCTTGGAATGAAGGTAATACCAAAAAAAGTATTATTGATTTTGTGCAAGCCGTCACGAATAAATCCAATCCAAATTATGTTACACCAGAAAATCGTATTGCCACCATAGATAATGATGGCACTTTATGGGTTGAACAGCCTTTATATACACAATTTATTTTTGCTATTGATCGAGTAAAAACCTTAGCTCCATCACATCCAGACTGGAAAAAACAATCGCCCTTCAGTTTAATTTTAAGCGGCGATAAACAACTCTTAAGCAAACTCAGCTTTAAAGATATGGAGCAAATTTTGGCGGTCACTCACGCTGGTATCAGTGTGGAGCAATACCATGATCTTGCTGCAAAGTGGCTTGCGACAGCCAAAAATCCACGTTTTCAGCACTTATTTACAGAAGATGTTTATCAACCCATGTTGGAAGTGATGAATTATCTGCGTGCCAATCAATTTATAATTTATATTGTCTCAGGCGGCGGTCAAGATTTTATTCGTGCCTATGCTGAACCTGTTTATCATGTGCAGCCTGAAAATGTGATTGGTACGCTAGAAAAAACTAAATATGTTAATCAACAAAATCATCCGATGATCATGAAGCTTCCCACGGTGTTGCTCATTGATGATAAAACCGGTAAGGCGGAAGCTATAAATTATTTTATCGGCCGTAAACCGATTATTGCTTTTGGTAATTCAGATGGCGATAGAGAAATGTTAGAGTGGACGCAATCCAATAAAACTTCACACTTAATGCTATTAGTGCATCATGATGATGCGGTGCGTGAATATGCTTACGGACCAAAATCTAAAGTAGGAACTTTTTCCGATTCATTGATGGCAGAAGCAATAAAAAATAATTGGAAAATTATTAGTATGAAAAAAGATTGGAAGGTTATTTTTCCGTTTGATTTAAATAAAAATTAAGGGTACACATGTTTTTTTGGTGTGAGTTGATGCCGAGCGAAAACCGATGTCATGCCAGCGAAGGCTGGCATCCAGTTCATATTTTAAAAGCTTTTATTTTAAACTGGATGCCAGCTTTCGCTGGCATGACATTGCTGTTAGCATGCAATATTTATGCTGCTACGCCGAACAACAAGCAGCAAGATTGTTCCTGTCATAGAATACCAAATCGTTTTGCAGCGCTGACCAAACCCTCTATTCCATCCACCTCAGCAACAATCACTTCTCACCTCAACATGGCGCAAATTCCTACTGGTTCCTTTATGATGGGCGGTGATAATAATCAAGCTAAGCCTGATGAATTTCCAAAACATAAAGTGACTCTCAGCGGTTTTTGGATGGATAAAACCTTAGTCACCAATGCCGAGTTCCAACAATTTGTTACGGTAACTCATTACATCACGACAGCAGAAAAAAAACCGGATTGGAATGAATTAAAAAAACAATTACCGCCGGACACACCCAAACCCGACGATAAACTTTTAGTGCCGGCTTCGCTGGTTTTCATTCCGCCCAATCATCCCGTTTCCCTGGATAATCCAGGGCAGTGGTGGTCATGGTTGCCGGGAGCCAATTGGCTTCACCCGCGTGGTCCGCAAAGCCATATCGAGGGAGACAATCATCCAGTGGTGCAAGTTTCTTGGGACGATGCCAATGCTTATTGCCGCTGGCAGGGTAAACGATTGCCAACTGAAGCGGAATGGGAATGGGCAGCGCGCGGCGGATTAGCCAATAAAATTTATCCCTGGGGTGATAAGGATATCGATGCTGGCGCAGTGAAGGCAAATACGTGGCAAGGCTCCTTCCCTTATAAAAACACTTTACGTGATAAATATTTTTATACCTCCCCAGTCGGCACTTTTACAGCAAATGGTTACGGTTTATATGACATGGCGGGTAATGTTTGGGAATGGGTGGCAGATTGGTATGGTCATGATTATTACGCGAGTGTCAAAGAAGGTGCTATCAATCCACAAGGTCCTGCTATTAGCTATGATCCTGACGAACCGCGCATGCCAAAAAAAGTTTTACGCGGTGGTTCCTTTCTCTGTAATGAAAGTTATTGTTCGGGTTATCGAGTGGCGGCCAGAATGAAAACTTCCCCTGATACGAGTATGGAACACGTCGGTTTTCGCTGTGCAAGTTCGGTGTAAATTTGAACTCTACACGACAATTTTTAAAATTTAACTCTTGTCATGCCAGCGAAGGCTGGCATCCAGCCTATAATTTGATCTGGATGCCAGCCTTCGCTGGCATGACAACCTAGTTCTGCTATATTTGGGAGAGAGTCTGTCATTAAAGTATTTTTTGTCGCGTACAGAGGTAAATTTGTTCAAATAATGATCAATCAAATTATCTCTTATAGCATTTATTTTGATTTCTCTAGGTTGCAACTTCCCTTGAAATCAGCGTAGAATGGCAGGCTTTTAAAGAAACGGCCTGGCGGAATTTTGTCAGGTGAGATTAACTCCTTGCCTTTAACCATGTAGGTGCAAAGGCTGCCTAAACCATGGGGAGAAAAAACCATGAAACCAGCAGAAAAAAATGCCGATATGCGGCATTATGAAATTGTCTTTTTGGTCCATCCTGATCAAAGCGAGCAAGTACCCGCGATGATCGAGCGCTATAGTAATATGGTCACCCAGCATAAGGGTAAAATCCATAGACTCGAAGATTGGGGCCGTCGTTCCTTAGCTTATCCTATTAATAAAGTCATGAAAGCCCACTATGTGCTCATGAATGTGGAATGTGATGATGCTACAGTGAATGAATTAAGTGACGCTTTTCGTTATAACGATGCGGTTATTCGTAATTTAATATTGCGCACTAAACGCGCGATAACTGAATCCTCACCGATGATGAAAGAGAAAGATTATCGCTCCGAGATGGAAACGTCTGAATCCGAAAATGGCCAACAAACACGTAGTGTGGCACCGGTTGTTGTTCCAGAGGTTGAGGGTGAAGATGAATCTGAACTCGAAGAAGCCAAGTCTAAAGAATAGCGCGAGGTTATCACATGTCTACTTATTTTCGTCGTAAAAAAATTTGTTATTTTACTGCTAACCATATTAAAGAAATTGATTATAAAGACATTGGTCTTTTGAAAAAATTTATTACGGAAAGCGGAAAAGTTGTGCCTAGCCGTATTACCGGTACCAAAGCACCCTTTCAGCGCCGGCTGTCTAAAGCGATTAAGCTTGCGCGATTTATTGCTTTGCTACCGTTTTGTGATAGGCATTAATTTTTCAATGGTGATTCAATGCAGCGTTTTACGGAGTATTTATTTAAACACCGTTGGCAGACGTTAGCGCTCACTTTTTTGTGGACGTTTTTACCCATCATCGGTACGTTAAGTATACTTCCAGCGGCATTGATCACCTTACGTAAAGGTGCGGTGGAAGGTGCGGTTTTTACCTTAGCTGCCACGCTTCCTTACTTAGCCACGCTGGTGCATGTGCCGCCGCAAATGACGTCGACCATCATCTGGGTGGCTGTGGGTGCTTTGATTTTTAGTAACTTCCTAACTTGGATGTTCGCATTATCATTGCATCAACAAAAAGGATTAAGCCAAGTTTTACAATGGGCAGCTTTGTTAGGTATGTTGCTGGTAAGTTTGGTACATTTGATTTTCCCTAATGTTATGCAGTGGTGGGAACCGCAATTATTAGCGTATTTTAATCAAACGTCCGAGCTTTTTAGTAAATTACAGAATAATACGGCGGCACCTGTTTCGCAAATTGAATTAGTGAACGCGATTAAATACTATTTCACTGGTTTTATTGTAGCAGGAATGCTGCTGAATGCTTTTATCCAGTTACTTATTGCGCGCTGGTGGGAAGCGGCGGTATTTAAAACGAAAAGTTTACGCAGGGACTTATGCCAGATTCGTTTAAATCGCTTATTCGGGCTTTTTTTTCTAAGCGGTTTAGTCTTGTCTTATTTGGGAAATTTAGTTGCCTTAGATATAATGCCGATTCTTTACGTATTGTTTGCAATGGCTGGTTTAAGTCTCTTGCATTATGTTATAGCACAAAGCAAAACCTCAAAATGGTTTTGGATATTTCTGGTTTACATGGGAATTTTATTGTTGCTCCCATTTAGTGTTGCCTGTGTTGC
>Ga0207159_1200_pt1 | contig 12146 bp, 11 predicted proteins | sample Alteio_BWMinHeat_23_FD_153511 | JGI IMG/M metagenome (GOLD analysis project Ga0207159, IMG submission 153511) | Enriched cells from forest soil in Barre Woods Harvard Forest LTER site, Petersham, Massachusetts, United States -... | ecosystem: Environmental > Terrestrial > Soil > Temperate forest >... | reverse complement strand
AACAATAATCGATGAAGTCGGCAAAGCTTTAACTGCTATATCATTTGCAATTACAAGAGGAAACAGTATCCAAACACTTAATTTGCAGGGCTTGGCGCCAGGCATTTATTTTGCAAGGATCGCCAGCAGTGCTCAAGCGAAACAAATTGTTTTAAAGATCGTAAAGCAATAGACGGTATTTTTCCTAAATACACGCCATTATTCAAAATGAACTGGGTTAACGAATTTCGTTACCAAATTTTATTCCTCACTAAACAGCTCTTTTTGCGGGCTTTCCTCCTTCTTCTCCCATTCCATTTCAACTGACTTGCTGTAGTCCATCAGCTTGGCGCCAACGGCCTTATAGCCCATCACCTCCACCATCCTGGCTATCTTGAACTTGGCTCTGCGCACCTGCTGGCCTTTGCCGGTTTGTACAACCAGTATCGGTTCATCCTGCGTGGTAACCTGCTCAAGCTTGTTGCCTTCGCCTTCCTTAATGAACATGAACTTGTTGTTAAGGGTAGTGGTCTCTATCTTGAACCGCTTTACGTTATACTGCTTCTTGTCGTTGTCAAGGTATATGGCGGATACCACTTTTTCGGGGTCGAACTTCTCTATCAGCAGTATCTTGTCCGCGTCAAAGCGCTGGGTAAGTTCAGTATCGGTTATCTCGTAATTACCATCGTAGTACATTACCAGCAGTTTTTCTTCTTCAAAGCTGCCGAGGTACTGGCCCTTTCCATCTGTATTCAGCCGCCCGAATTTATCATCAAACCAAAGCTTTCTCCCCGCCAGTGTTGACCTTCCCTTTTCCTTGAACTTTACCGAGCGGATGGCGTGCTTGCTAACCTGGTTGCCCATGCTGCCACGGCCTTTTATATCAAGCTCCTCAAAGTAAAAGTCAAGCTCCTTTATGCGTGCGGAACTGCTTGGGCTAAGCACTATCTTAACTACCTCCGCCTCGCCGTTGGGGTTAGCGCTAAAGTAAAGCACCTTGCTCTTGTCGCTGCCCCTGGTAAGGTCGTAATCCTTGTCACGCGTAATGCCGGTAACATTAAACCGCTTGGCATAGCTTATGCCGCTTTCGCCGTCAGCATAGATCATGTTATAGGTGGTGCGCTCGTCATTCTTTTGAAACACGGCAGCATGCAGTATGTCCTTCCCGATAAAGTCCTTGTCTGAAACGCGCACCACTTTCATAATGCCGCGCCTGGTGAACACTATTATGTCGTCCAGGTCGCTGCACTCGCACAGGAACTCGTCTTTCTTCAAACTCTTGCCAATAAAGCCTTCCGCCCGGTTGATGTATATCTTGGTATTAGCTATGGCTACCTGTTTTGCCTGTATGGTATCAAACAGCTTTATCTCGGTCTTGCGTTCCTTGCCTTTGCCATATTTCTTCAGCAGGTTATCAAAATAGGCAACGGCAAAATCGGTCAGGTGTTCAAGGTCAAAGTTTACCTGCTTAATAGCATCCTCAATGGCCTTTATCTGTTCGTTCAGTTCATCAATATCAAGTTTGTATATCCTTCGTACCGGCTTCTCTGTAAGTTTCAGGATATCCTCGCGCGTTATGTCACGCTTGAGTTTCTTTTTGAACGGGCCAAATGCCTTATCTATCCCTTCTATCACTTTCTCCCAGGTCTCATGCGTCTTCTCCAGTTCCTTGTATATCTTCTCCTCAAAGAATATCTTTTCAAGAGATGTATAATGCCATTTATCTTCCAGTTCGGCAAGCTTTATCTCAAGCTCACGCTTTAATAAGTCTTTTGTATTGTCTGCTGACACACGCAACAGTTCATGCACTCCGAGGAACTGCGGTTTTTGCCCTGCGATCACGCAGGCGTTGGGCGATATGCTAACCTCGCAATCAGTAAAGGCATACAATGCGTCTATAGTTATATCCGGGGAGATGCCGGGCGCAAGGTCAATAACAACCTCCACGTTCTTGCTGGTATATTCCGATACTTTTTTGATCTTTATCTTACCCTGGTCATTTGCCTTTACAATGCTGTCGCACAACTGCGAAACAGTAACGCCAAAAGGCACATCTCTTATCACCAGGCTTTTCTTGTCCAGTTCTTCAATATAGCAACGCACGCGAACCTTGCCGCCACGCTTGCCTTCATTATAGTTGGTTACATCCACCATACCACCGGTTTGAAAATCCGGGTATAGCTCAAACTTTCTGCCCCGCAGGTATTTAATGGATGCTTCACAAAGCTCAATAAAGTTATGGGGAAGGATCTTTGTAGATAAGCCAACTGCAATGCCCTCCGCTCCCTGCGCTAATAACAGCGGGAACTTCATGGGCAGGGTCACAGGTTCATTCTTGCGGCCGTCGTAACTTAACTGCCACTCGGTGGTCTTGGCATTAAAGGCCACTTCAAGCGCAAACTTTGACAGGCGAGCCTCAATATAACGCGGGGCTGCTGCGGAATCGCCCGTGCGAACATCACCCCAATTACCCTGCGTTTCAATGAGCAGCTCTTTTTGTCCCATGTTCACCATTGCATCGCCAATGCTTGCATCGCCATGCGGGTGGTACTGCATACTTTGCCCGATGATGTTTGCTACTTTATTAAAACGGTCGTCATCCATTTCTTTCATCGCATGCAGAATGCGCCGCTGCACGGGTTTTAAACCGTCTTCAAGGGCCGGTACCGCACGTTCAAGTATTACATACGACGCATAGTCCAGGAACCAGTTACGGTACTGGCCCTGTACGCCTGATTCATTCGTAAGGTCTAAGTTGTTTTCTTTTGCCATTTGTTACTAACCTGCCGCTCCTGCGGATCTTATTATTGACTATTATCTTGTTCTGCTAACATCTCGCCGCCAATATTCTCTTGTCCGGCTATTTAACCTTTACATCTCATACAACTCCAGCGGCTGCCCATTGGGGTCATTAAAGAACACAAACCTTTTACCCGTTAACTCATCAACCCTTATTTCCTGTACATCAACATCTTTACTTTGTAAATATAATGCGGCTGCTGTTACATCAGCTACAGCAAAAGCAAGATGCCTTAATCCTTTTGCTTCAGGAAAGGAAGCCCTTGGCCTGTATTCAGGAAAAGAGAATAGCTCAATTTGGTATTTACCATTAACAGAAAGGTCAAGCTTGTACGATTGCCTTTCTGCCCGGTATGTTTCAGCTATTACCTTAAAGCCCAATATCTCAGTATAGAACTTTTTGCTTACTTCGTAATTATCCGTGAGTATAGCTATGTGGTGTATAGATTGAATATCGATCATTTTCCAATTTCTCCCAAATGTGTGAATTTAAAGCCTGCAAAAGTTTTTAACCCATAGCCCATCATCCTGTCCATGGATGAGTGGCCAAATAAAATTAATCCGGCTAACTGCAATACCTCATTTTTAAAATACAGGCCCAATACATAAATAACAATTGCAACGGCTTTATGATGTACAATGTTATAGCTTACAGCGCCAATTTTATTGCCGAAGGTATAGCCGATCATACCCAGGTCAGGCAGCAATATTAGCGCAGGGTACCACCACCAGGCAAATGACAGTTTGCTGAATAAATAGATGGTTAGTAAGAACATGGCCAACTCTTCCAGTTGAATGATCCTCTTCATGCTGATTTATTATTCGTGAAATGTGAACTTCCAAACGTGAAACGACAGACGACAAACGAGTGATACAGAGTACTATGGTCTTCTTCCCCAAATGACTTATTGCCCAATGACCAGTAACATTCTGCCTGTTAACTGTCATCCCTCAACTTTTTCCGCAAGGCGTATCGTGATCTCTTTCCAGCCCTTGGTCCAATCGCCCTGTATGTCCAGCTTACCTTCGGTTGCCATTATGCGCATACGCCAGGCCAGGAATGCATCGCCGGTTCTCACTTTCTGTTTGCCGAACAGGGTATGAAATACTTTGTGAAGCTTTTGCGGCTCCGCAGTTACTGCCAACAGTATATCCTTGTCATAATAAGATGCTTCGTTGCCTGCAATTTTTTTACCTCCTTCCAATATCCTTACCATGGCATTTTCCGCACACAGTTTTTTCCATTCGTCAGGGTCTATCTCAAACTCGCTGAGCGTTATTGGCCGGGCCAACCTTCTTGCTTTTAGTATCTCTTTGGGCAATATCTCAAATATATTGGTTGGATAGAATATACCCCCTTTTTCGTTTATAAATGGCAGGTTATTAAGGTATAATACAAATATCTTTCCCTGGTATGCTTTTAGCTGGCTCATTAACCAATAATACCCGCTAACATCATGGCCGTTTTGCGCCATCCATATCCATATTACCTCCGTATCATCCTCCTCCAGTTTCTTTAATAAATTGTGCACGGTCAGTTTATCATCTATAATATCCAGTTCTCCGGCATAGGGTGAGAATTCCAGCACTTCCTTCCACCAATCCCTGCGCTGCTGGTAGCCTTCGGGTTCAAAGATATTTGCAATGGGGCCAACCGCGAATTCATCCCTTATTTGAATGACATCGCCTTGCAAAGTATTATCCAGTTCCATTGCCTTTTGCAAGGTCTCTATATCCGATGTTTGAAAAACGATGTGGATCATTTGGAAATTAATAATTAGTAATTGATAATTAAGAATTAAGGATCACTGCTTAAGATCATCCTTCGGTTAGTAAAGTAATTCCTTCTCCTTTACAGGCTGCTATAAAATCCGTATCATGGCTAACTAAAGTAGAGATATTGTGAAGTTTGCAAGTGGCTAATATTATTGCATCATTTGACAGAAGATTATATTTTGCCATTAATCCCGGTACCATAGAGAACAATTGCCTGTCGTTAGGCAAAAAATGACACATATTTATTAACTTATATTGGTCAGAGTTGGCAAACGCATCGGATATCTTCCCGGCTTCTTTTAATGCAAGCGGAGAACTGGTTGCATTATGAGCTAAAAAGTGATATAGAAATTCGCTTAATACTACTTCATTTACAAAGCATTTAAATACGTCATTGCCAAGCAATTCCGTAAATAGTTTTCTTTTATTACCTTTATTATATTCTATCAATATAGAGGAATCAATAAAAAAATCATTGATTGTAGACATCATATTTTCCGACTTTAACATAAGGAAACTTATCGCCGCCATAGAAATCTTGTAGTATCTCTATTCTTTTGGAAGCAGGTAAACTTGCCCAATCTTCTTCGTTCTCTACATTTTTTGACACCGTTACTGTTACACTTTGGTTATCAAACGAATGAGGTAATTCGATAACGACCTTACCATCAATAACTGTTTTCGTTATTTCCAGGATATCCATAACCCATCATTTTTTCAAATTTACTAAAATTATCACACAATCACTTCCTCCACCAAATCCAGTTCTACTTTCAAATTTGCAATAATAAACTCCTGTCTTTCCATAGTATTCTTTCCCATAAAATATTCCAGCAGGTTTTGTATGTGTTCGCCCTGTTCAAGTATAACAGGCTGCAGGCGGATATCATTGCCTATGAACCGTCCAAATTCTTCTGGTGATATCTCTCCTAATCCTTTAAATCTTGTTATCTCCGGCTTACCTGTCAGTTTTTTTATGGCTGCCTGTTTCTCTTTTTCATCGTAGCAATAAATGGTTTCCTGCTTATTGCGCACCCTGAATAAAGGTGTTTCCAAAATGAACACATGGTTCTGTTTTACCAGGTCAGGAAAGAACTGCAGGAAAAAGGTCATCATCAGCAAACGTATGTGCATGCCGTCCACGTCGGCGTCGGTGGCTATTACGATCTTATTGTAGCGTAAGCCGTCCAGCCCATCCTCGATACTTAAGGCATGCTGCAGCAGGTTGAATTCCTCATTCTCATACACCACCTTTTTTGTAAGGCTGAAACAATTTAGCGGCTTTCCGCGCAGGCTGAACACAGCCTGGCTTTCCACATTCCTGCTTTTGGTTATGCTGCCGCTGGCACTATCCCCCTCAGTTATAAAAATAGTAGAATTCTGTTGTTTTTCGGTCAGTGCATCTTTGTCTTTACCTGTTATCTCATCATTGTAGTGGTAACGGCAATCGCGCAGCTTTTTATTGTGCAGGTTGGCCTTTTTTGCCCTTTCATTGGCAAGCTTTTTAATGCCTGCCAGTTCTTTTCGCTCACGTTCACTTTGTTCAATTCTCTTTCGAATCGCTTCGGCTGTTTGCGGGTTCCTGTGCAGGTAATTATCCAGTTCTTTGGCAAAGAAATCGCCGATAAAAGTTTTAATGTTCTGGCCGCCTTCCGAAATATACTGGGAGCCAAGTTTTGTTTTTGTCTGGCTTTCGAATACAGGTTCCTGTACGCGTATGGCAATAGCCGCCGCAATGCTTTGCCTTATGTCGGCGGCTTCGTAATCTTTCTTATAAAAATCGCGTATGGTCTTTACAAAAGCCTCCCTGAATGCCTGCTGGTGCGTACCGCCCTGGGTGGTGTATTGGCCGTTCACGAATGAAAAGATATCCTCGCCGTAATCGTTATTGTGGGTGATGGCCACTTCAATATCTTCGCCTTTTAAGTGGATGATGGGGTAGCGTAATTCATCTTCATTCGTTTTCCTTCCCAGCAGGTCAAGCAGTCCATTCTTGCTTACATATTTCTTATTGTTCAGGTAAATTACCAGGCCGGCGTTCAGATAACAGTAATTCCACAACAGGTTATCAAGGTAGTCGTGAATAAAGTGATAATTGCGGAATATAGTATCATCCGGAATAAAAGTGACCAGCGTGCCGTTCTGTTGCTCAGTTTTAATTTCTTTATGGTCTTTTATCAATACGCCTTTTTCAAATTCAGCCGCCTTTGCGCGCCCCTCTCTAAAACTCTCAACTTTAAAATAATTGCTCAGTGCATTCACAGCCTTTGTACCCACCCCGTTAAGGCCAACGCTTTTTTGAAAAGCCTTGCTGTCGTATTTGGCGCCGGTATTTATCTTGCTTACTACATCCACCACTTTGCCTAAAGGGATGCCGCGGCCATAATCTCTCACTGTCACTGTTTTTTCGTGTATCGAGATCTCAATTTGGCGGCCATGCCCCATCATATGCTCATCAATACAATTGTCCACCACTTCCTTAATAAGCACGTAAATGCCGTCATCTGGCGCGGTTCCATCCCCCAGTTTGCCAATGTACATACCCGGCCTTATGCGTATATGTTCGCGCCAGTCCAGGCTTTTAATACTGTCCTCGTTGTATTCAAACAAGTTCTTTTCCTTCACCTCTGCCATTATATCAATATTTAATTTCAAATAACAAATCTCGAAGTCCAAATCCCAAAAAACTAAATTCCAAAGTCCAAGATCTAAAATTCAAATCCCAAAATCCAAAGTCCAACCTTCCTCGTCTATCGTTTCACGTTTGACTTTTCACCTTTCACCTTTCACTCCGCCGCCATGCAAATTTAACTGCCCAAATTATCGTTTCCTGTTTAGTTTTTGCACAATAATTATATTTGTGGATAAAAGCGGCCGTCCTTGTTTTTTATGCACACGATAATTTAACAGTATTAAAACCGGTAGTTTTTTTAGCTTTATGTATGGCCGTATTACAGAAAAGGCATTATACCACAACCAGTAAAATTCTTACACAGATAGCGTGTGTACTTATAGTAATACCGCTCGCCCCATTCATTTGCAGGTTTATACCCCCTGTAATGGTGGCAGGCCGTAATATAGACCTTGTGATTGCACTTATTATCGCTATTTTTCTTGTTTGGGCAATTTCCCATTTATTGCGCCCTCTTATTATTCCCCTGCTGGCCTTGCTTTGTATAGTATTGGTGTATAATGAATTCAGCAATAAATACACCTTTAAGAATCTGCTTAAGGATTATAGTGCTACTGTTAATACTAACTGGATGGTAAGGGAGCATAAGCAAACCGACCAGGTTAGTATAAACCCGCATTTATTTGAGGATATTTATGACCGTACCAGCAGGGAGGTTAAAGAAAAAGTGCAATACCAGGATTCTGTGGTACGCAATTTTGCGGTAAAGCATTCCTTGCAATATTTTGATGAATATCATAATAAATACGGGGATATAACCCGCTTCCTTTCGCTTTTTAAGTATATAAACAGCAATTTTAAATACGTGCCTGACTCTCAACGGGATGAATATTACGCTACGCCAAGAGAAACTATTTTAAACGGGCTGGGCGGGGATTGTGATGACCACAGCATTCTTATGGCGAGTTGTATGATGAGTATTGGCGCAAAATGCAGGCTGGTTATAATACAAGGCCATATGTACCCGGAGTTGTTTTTAGGAACCAAAAAAGAGTTTGATGTTATGCAGCAGGCCATAATACAGCTTTTTAGCGACGAAAGGATACGCGGACTTTACTACCATGAAAATAATGGCGAATACTGGATAAACCTTGATTACACAGCCCGTCACCCTGGAGGCCCGTATATGGACGACAAAGTACTGCTGATAATAGACCCGTGAAGAAGGTGGAAGGCGTAAGGTTTAAGGGATAAGGAAGGACGGCTGCCTCATGCTGTGCAGTTCTTGAAGAAGGCGGAGGGATAAGGTGTAAGGTATGAGGAAGAAGAGGAGAAGTTGAAGATATAAGGAAGAAACGAAATGGTAAAACAGCAATACCCAGGAGCCAATTACAAATTGAACGCTGCCACACCTTATACCCTATACCTTAAACCTTTTGTTTTTTAACTACCTTGCGCACTCGTGAAAATAGAAACAAACCTGGAACATCTTGGGCAGGCGGCACTTGAAAAAGTGGAAGAGAATTTTTACTTTAAAGAGTTTCTTGACAGCTATGACAGCGAATATGTTGACTCGCTTGTTCATGTCTTGAATGATGCCATCGCCCCGCAAATTGATTGTACTGCCTGTGGCAATTGCTGCAAAACACTGATGATAAACGTTACTCAGCCCGAGGTTGAACAGCTTTCTGATAAGCTGGGTTTACCCATCGATGACATAAAAGAAAAGTACGTTGAAACAAGCCTGATGGGGGATATGATAATAAACAGCATTCCCTGCCATTTTTTATCCGGTAAAATGTGCAGCATCTACGAACACCGTTTTGCCGAATGCAGGGATTTTCCGGGTTTGCACAGGAACAACTTTACCAACAGGCTGTTCGCGACGTTTATGCATTATGGCCGCTGCCCCATTATTTATAATGTTACCGAACAATTGAAAATGGATATGGGATTCATCTCCCCGGCATGCAAAGATGTTTAAACGGTTTGTATATTTATCGCCATAAAATACTGTATGCGTTTTACCCGGATCTGCCTTTTGCTGCTTTTATGCAGTCTTGAATGTTTTGCACACCAACCCATAATTACCATACTGGACAGCGGCCACAGAACCAGCCTGCGTGGATTAAGTGTTGTTAATGATAACATCATTTGGGCAAGCGGCAGTAACGGCACCGTTGCCAGGAGTTTGAACGGCGGTAAAAATTTTGAGTGGCTTACGGTAAAAGGATATGAGGCCCGTGATTTCAGGGATGTGGAGGCATTTGATGCAAATACCGCCATCATTATGGCTGTGGCAGAACCTGCTGTAATTTTAAAGACCAGGGACGGTGGTGCTACCTGGAAAGAAGTTTTTAGGGATACTGCAAAAGGAATGTTCTTAGATGCAATGGATTTTGTTGGCGATAATGGGGTGGTAATAGGCGACCCCGTTGCCAACAAGATATTTTTAGGCTATACAAAAAATGGTGGCGACAGCTGGGAGGTTTCAAAGATACTCGACAAAATACCTGCTGCGGATGGTGAAGCATTCTTTGCTTCCAGCGGCACCAATGTTGTGTACATGCAGGGCAAATTCGCGGTATTTGTTTCAGGTGGAAAAAAGTCAAATTATTATAACTCATCTTCCATTATTTATCCTTTGCCTCTTTTGCAGGGCAAGGAATCTACCGGCGCCAATTCCATTGCCCTGCAGCAGTTGAACGGTGTTATTGTTGGCGGTGATTTTGCAAAAGATACTATGACTACCGGCAACTGCGTACTCTTCAACGTTTTTCCTTTTAAGACAACACTGCCGGAAACTCCTCCCCATGGTTACCGCAGTTGTGTTACCTACACAGCAAAAGATAAGCTTATTACCTGTGGCACAAGCGGTGTTGATATAAGCAATGACGGGGGCATGAACTGGAAACTGATCTCAAGGCAAAGTTTTCATGTATGCCAAAAAGCCAAAAACGGCCACGCAGTTTTTTTAGCGGGCGCAAACGGTAAAATTGCAAGGCTTGGGGCCTTTTAATTTTTTACAATCAGGCTGTATTGACAATAGATTTCATCATTGCTTCAAATTTATCCCGTGTAATGGGTTTTACCTTGTAGCCTGAAACAATGCTGTATTCATTTGCTTTACTTATATCTTCCTGGCTGGTTGAAGAGCTAACAATATAAATAACGGATTTATAGTCACTTTTGAAGTCTATTTTAATGAACTCATCCAAAAATTGCCAGCCATTCATGTATGGCATATTAATGTCCAGTAAGATCAATTGGGGCAGTTCATCAATTGCCTCATATTTTTCCCTAAAGAAACCTATAGCTTCTTCACCATCATAAAACTGGAGAATAGACCTGATCATTCCCGTATGCTCAATTGTTCTTTTCATAACCAGCTGGTAAATTTGGTCATCGTCAATAATTCCTACTGTAGATAATAAATAGCTCATATAAAGGGTATCAATTTTTCTGAAAAAAAATATAAAATGCAGTGCCTTTGTTTACCGTACTTTCAACTTCTATACGCCCATTACAGGATTCTACCTGGTTCCTGGTTAAAAATAGCCCAATTCCATTGCTCTCATAACCTTTGTGAAAAACTTTTCTGTACTTAAATATTTCCTTGCCATATTTTTCCAGGTCTATCCCAATTCCGTTATCTGCTATGGACAGTAAAATATTATCGCCGGCAACCGAGGTTGTAACAGTTATAACGGGCGGCCCCTGTTGGTTCCGGTATTTTAACGCATTACTCAAAATATTATAGAATATACTTTCAAGATATATTTTGGGGAACATTATTTCGGCAACATTAATATCTGTATTAATAATTGCTTTTGTTTCTTTTATCTGTTCATCCAGCAGCAGCGTGCTTTGCTGCAACGCCTGTGCAAAGGAAGATGCTGTGAATTTTTTATCGTCGTTAAGCTGTATTTCAATAAACTCTTTCAGATCGTTCAGGGTATTTATGATCAGTAAAGAGGTGCTTTTTACTTTTGATAATAAAAAAATCCGGTCGTCTTCGTTATTTGAACTTTCGAGATACTCAGCCATATTGATAAGGGACGAAGCGGGTCCTCTCAGGTTATGGCCTATTATCCTGTTGAACTCATTTATCTGGGTAATATAATTTTGCTGTTCATTATTAGCTTTTTGTAACTCGGCATTCTTTTTCTCCAGCTCAATCGCCAGGTGTTTTTTGGCAGTTATATCAACAACCTGCGAAACAAAAAACTCAGGTGTGTTATTTTGCCATACCAGTGAAACAGAAAGCAGCGCCCATACTGTACTGCCATCTTTTTTATAATACCTTTTTTCCATCTGGTATGTTTCTATTTCTTTATCAAGCATCTGCTTAACAAGTGCAAGGTCCGCTTCAAGGTCATCCGGGTGTGTAATTTCCTGGAAAGTACATTGCAACAATTCTTCTTTTGTATATCCCAGAATATCACACAAAGCCTTGTTCGCATTAAGCCAATGCCCCCGCGTTCCTACTAATGCTATCCCAATCGCTGAATGATCAAAAGCATTTTTAAATGTTTGCCTGCTCTGTTCCAGCAACTGTTTGTTTATTTCTATTTCAGTAACATCGTGGGAGGTGCAGATGATCTTTTCTATTTTTTCTTCATCATCAAGTATTACAACCCCCCGTGTAAGAAATATTTTCCTATTCCCCCTGTCACTTACTATTTCTTGAAAATGTTCTGTATATTTTTTATTTTCTATACAATGCTGTATCCATTTCTCTTCTGCTTCTCTCTGTTCGGGTGTAAGAAAAGACAGGTAATCATCATAAGTTTTTATTTGCTTACCGGCCGGTACCTCAAATAAATAGTTCATTCCCACCGAACAGATAACTTCATTGGTTTTCACATTCCAGTCGAAATGCCCAAAACAGCCGATTATTTCAGCTTCATTTAGTTGTTCGTTTTTTATGATAAGATCAGCTTCTGCTTTCTTACGCAAA
>Ga0207159_1199_pt1 | contig 12160 bp, 15 predicted proteins | sample Alteio_BWMinHeat_23_FD_153511 | JGI IMG/M metagenome (GOLD analysis project Ga0207159, IMG submission 153511) | Enriched cells from forest soil in Barre Woods Harvard Forest LTER site, Petersham, Massachusetts, United States -... | ecosystem: Environmental > Terrestrial > Soil > Temperate forest >... | reverse complement strand
ACTTCCAGACTTTGACTGTTTGACAATGCCCAAAAAAGCAAAGCCGGAAAACATTGCAAACCGTTTAGATTAAGGTTTATAGCATAAAGCTTACAGCGAACATTCCCGCTTAGTTCAATTCACCCACTTGTAAGCTGGAAGGATATTTAGCATCGTGATAAATGCGTATAGTTTCTTTTTGAAAATCACTTTCATTCGCCGAAGGAATATCCATGAATTTTTGTGGATTACGGTCAACAAGCGGGAACCATGTGCTTTGTATTTGCACCATAATTTTATGGCCCTTTAAAAAAGTATGGGCAGTTGAATTAAGCATTAACTTAAGCGGGGTTACTTTATTTGGTATAAAAGGTTCTGGCTTTTCAAAACTGTTGCGGAATTTGCCACGTAGCACCTCTGCTCGAACCAATTGCTGTGTTTGCTTTTCATCCGGTAACACATCAATCACCTTTACAATAAAATCTGCGTCTGTACCGCTGGTACTTACAAACAGGTTTGCGTTTATTGGGCCTGTTATGGTAATATCACTGCTTAGTTCGTCGCTTTCATAATACACAACATCTTTTCTTTCAGAAGCAAAAGTTTGATCAGCCGCCATATACGCATTGATACGGTCATCAGATTTTTGGTTGATATACGGGATCGGGTCTGCAGGATCTGAAACGTATTCATCCATTCCTTTGGCAGCACCCTGTTTAAGTAAAAGTTTATGATCTTCATTTAGCCACCAGCTTGTTGCAACCGCATCTTTTGGCGGCCATTGCGCAAAGGTTACCCAATGGTTGCTGCCGGTTATAAATACCGTTGCTTTGCCCGCATCAAAATTCCCTTTGCCCTTAAGATAATAATTAAAAAAGTCAAACTCCATTTTTTGCAAAACTGCGCTGGTATTACTGCCAAAAGTATAACCGGCAAATTTTGTCCAGGTGGGGCTTTCCCAGCCACCGTGTGTCCACGGGCCCATAACCAGCCTGTTATTAGTGTTATTGCCGGGGTTTTGTTTTTCAATCGCTTCGTATGTATTTAAAGTGCCAAACATATCTTCTGCATCAAACCAGCCGCCTACCAAAAGCGTGGCAGGTTTTATATTCTTTAGATGCGGCCGTATATTACGCGCCTGCCAATAATAGTCGTTGGTGGCATGCGCCAAGTATTCGTCCCAAATTTTGCCTGTATGATGAAAATAAAAACTATCAAGATTTTTTAAGGGCCCGATCTTAAGATAAAAATCATATACGTCTTTTATACTTACAGACGGGTTCACCGGCGGGTTCTGCTCGCGCGGGCCTGCTCTTGGTGCGTCAAAAAAATTGTCAAAAGAAAAATTATCCATCTCATAAAAAGCGCCGCGGTGGTAGGCATCATCGCCTTCAAATTCATCTGTAACAGGCGCCTGTGGTGAAACTGCTTTTATAGCTGGATGGGCGTTTGGTAAAGATGCAGTAGCATAAAAACCAGGGTATGAAATGCCATACAGGCCAACCTTGCCATTATTATTGGGTATATTTTTAAGCAGCCATTCAATGGCGTCGTATGTATCACTGCTTTCGTCAACATCTTTGGTTGATCTTTTATTATCAATAGCCGGTGTCATTTCCTGGAACTGGCCTTCGCTCATATGCCTGCCGCGAACATCCTGGTAAACAAAAATGTATTTTTCTGAAGGAAAAAGTCTGTTTGGCCCAAGCCTGCCGGGATAATGATCTTCTCCATAGGGAGCGCAGGAATAAGGTGTGCGTTCTATAAGTATTGGGTATTTTTCCGAGCTGTCCTTCGGCATATAAATGGCAGTAAATAATTTTATACCATCACGCATGGCTATCATGCGTTCTATCTTTGTGTAAGTACTCTTAATATCAGGGTTCGTCGTTTGGGCGTGGAGCAAACACGTAATTATGAGCAGTAAAAGAAGGCCAGCTGATCTTTTCATAAATTGGTATTGAGGATAAAAGTAGTAAAGGATTACTAATAGTGAAATTATTTGGGGTATAAGGTATCAAAGAAGCAATATAATTTAAAGGTTGTAAGGATTTACAACAGTCAGACCGGGGAGATTACTAAAATCAGACAAGTTTCGCGTTAAAAGAATAAGATTGTGAACGACCGCTGTAGATGCGATAATGGCGTCAGGGGTTTTTAATTTTCGTTTTAATTTCCTAAAATCAATAGTTTTTTTAACAATATCCGGACTTAAGTCAAACGCAGAAGCCATATTTACAAAAGAAAGTGTATTAGCATCTACTTTTGCATCACCAGATTGGTAACTTAAGGTTTCAATACGTGTGATGATAGAAATAAAAAAACCATTGTTAACAATATTGCTCATTGCACCCATAGCAGGGGCAGGTAAAATGCCGGCTAAATAATCAATAATTGTATTGGAATCAAGAAGGTAGATCATTGTATTTTAATCCCACTCTTTGCGGCTTTCTTCAATATATTTATTAAAATCGTTTGCTATATCTAATGGCATAGAGCCAGCTAAATCAGAAGGCTTTATTCTTTGTATGGAATTAACTGGTATTTCAAGCTTTTTTAGATCCTCATGTCTGCGTATAATAAGCTCCCACTCATTTATTGGGATTAGAACAGCGGTATGATTACCTTCAACATCTGATATATATTGTAGTGGCATAACTATAATTTAAATAATTCTTTACGAGCTGTGGAATAGTTTTTATATTCTAAAGTTACGTCATTTTATCCCGGGATATTCTAATAATTTGTAAAAAGAAAAGAGGCCTCCCCGGTGAAAAATCACAATCCCAGCTCCTTAGCAGGATCCCAGAAATGCTTTTCAAAATCGACTATTTTATCTTCCACCACTTTTACATTTTCTTTCTCCAATAATTCCTGCATACGTGAAGGCGTCGAAAAATGCGGTTTGCCGCTTAGCATTCCATTGCGGTTTACTACCCGGTGCGCAGGCACTCTGGGTTTTGCATGGAATGAACCGTTCATGGCCCAACCAACCATCCGGGCAGATAATTTGGTACCCAAATAATTGGCCACTGCGCCATAAGAAGTTACCCTGCCTTTAGGAATTTGCCGCACAACATCCCACACGTCTTCAAAAAAAGAGTGTTTATTGATGTTATCCTTTACCGTAGATGTCGAACCGGATATTTTTTTCGGGCGCTTCATGATATTATGGAATTCAAATGACCTTCAGTCTTAAATAAGAAAAGATCACTTAATTTTTGTTTTCCTTTTAAGAATATTGCTTTTTGTCTGGCGTTTCTTTGAAGGCACAGCAGGCGCTTTATTTCCCATTATTATTTTTCCGGTTTTTTTATAGTGCAAAATTACGTTGCTTATTAATTTTTTATCTTCCTCGGTTACTGGTTTATTTTCTACCAAAAAATCAACTCCATAAGGTTCTTTTATATGTGCCATAGTATATTATTTAAAAATATTTCTTGATCAGTTTTAATGCAGATTCTGGAAAAATTACCATTTTGCTGCCGCCGATATGAGTCGCCCCAAGGCTCTTCTCATAGTGCCCTATTAATTTTGTTTTAGAAGTAAATGCTACAAATCCATTGTACCCTTTGTCCCACGAGCTTTTGCAGGTAAAAGCAAATAAGTTTCCTGGCACACCCTCATAAAGTTTTTTCTTTCCCATATTGAATGGTGCACTTTCAATCAAATGAAGATAGAAATGGTCTTTGTAATCACTTATACTTATTAAACCCTGAATGATAAACAGATTGTCACGAATTGCTAATTTGTATACTTTTCTGTCTTGTAAGTTGAATTCTGTCTTCTATGAAAACAGCCATCCATTAATTTTGATAACATTTTTTAGATCAGTCTTAGTTACTTCCAAAATTTCTGTCGAAAAACTGTCACCGGAAACGGTATTTACTATGCTGTTAGTTAATTTATCAATCTCAATTGCAACACTATATTTAATTTTCTTCTTCACATCCAAATATACAAAAAAGCTCTTTTTTTAATAACGTGTTTTATAAGTAATTTAGTTTTTTTGAAGATTTTTATTTGGATTTTCTTACTCACATTACCCTTCAGGGCCTTGAGGTTTCCTCAATAAACTTCTCCTTGGCTCTGGCACAGCCTCATAATTATAAGGGCAATGTAAACATCCGTTGCCGCAGCAAAAGCCACGGTCACGCAGGTATTTTTCGGTTAAAACCATCAGGCCGGCTTCGTTGAAATAATAATCTATATGCTCAATCAACTGCTTGCTCACGAAACATGTTTTTTAAAGTATCGTCTTCCTCTTCCGGTAATTCGCTGTTTAGTTTAAACTGCAGGTAATGCACTTTATTGCTGCCAGCAATATCCAGTGATTCATAATGTGTTTTAATAGACAACTCCGGGCTTATAACAGGCCACCTGTAAATGTTATCAATATCAGTTATTAATTCTAATTTATGCAGATCAACAACAGTCTTTGTAAAATTATACAGATCAGGGCTGTCTGTTTTTAAATGTACTATACCTCCCGGTTTTAAGAACTGTTTATACAAGCGCAAAAACTTTGGATGAGTGAGGCGCTTTTTTATTTTAGCTAATCTTAACTGCGGGTCGGGAAAGGTGATCCATATCTCGTCAACTTCGCCGTTGGCAAAATAATCAGTTACCCTGTCCATTTGGGTACGCAGGAAAGCCACATTGCCAAGCCCTTCTAATAAAGCAGTTTTGGCGCCTTTCCAAATGCGGTTACCTTTTACATCAACTCCAATAAAATTTCTTTGTGTATACATTCTTCCAAGACCAAGGGCGTATTCGCCTTTGCCGCAGGCAAGCTCAAGGGTTATGGGATTGGTATTCTTAAAAAAATCTTTCCAGTTCCCCTCCATATCCTTTGGATATTGCAATACATTAGGAAAAGTTTTTATTTCTGCAAAACGCACCAGTTTCTTTTGTGCCATACTGCGCAAATGTAAAAAGAAAGTGATTAAGAGAGTTGACAGATGGGAGATCACGGATGACAGAAGAAGATAAAAGTGATTGAAGAAAGCCCGTAGCAGATAGTCAATAGTCCATGGCAGGTCACTAACTAAAAATGCAAAATCAGCCAAAAACCTGCATGACAATTGGCTTAAAAGTTAAGTATTGAAATTGTCCCAGGCATCCCGTCCGACCAGCCATTCGCCCGGCTTCTTCGCGCGGGGAAGGAACGAGGATTAGGCCACAATTCTATCGGGTGTTACAGTTCATTCATCCTGTTGTATAACAAGTGTACCCGGTAAAGTTGTAACTTGCATTAAATGAATAAATTACTGTTTTGCTTTTTATTATTTGCGGTTGCTCATGCATCTGCACAGCAAATGAATGGTAAAGTGCTGGATGCAACAACTAATAAACCTTTGCCTTACGCAACAGTTTTATATGACTTTGAAAGAAAGATACTATACACTGATTCGTCCGGCAATTTCTCACTGAATAAAGATACACTGAATGAAAAAGACAGTATTTATATTGTTTATTTAGGATATAAAAGGCTGGGCATTTCTGTTGTACGGCTGAGTACACAGAATATATTCAGAATGGCTGAAGAATCACAAAACCTGGAGCCTGTTGTTGTAACTAACTGCAGGCAGTATAAGGATTACACCATAAACAGGAAAGTGGGCAAAATAAAGGAGTATATAGGACCGGGGCCTGAAACAAAATTCATCATATTGGGCAGGTATTTAAGCAGCAGGGAAACAAACGGATATATAAAGCAACTGGAAATTTACGCGGGTAATTTTAATGCATCAATACATGTGCCGGTACGGTTACACTGGTATGACTGGGATACCATACATAATATGCCCGGAAAAGAATTAACCAGCAGCAATATTATTGTTTACCCTTACCAAAAGGGATGGAATAGCTTTATACTGCCTGTAAACAGTATTTATTTTTCCGAAGAGGGAATTGTTATAGGACTGGAATTTATATACCCGGTTGAATATATGCAACAATACAGTTCCTTAACTTCTTTTGACCAAAAAACGCGCTGGCTGATGGATATGAATAACCGGTGGTCTGTTGGTATAGAAACTACAAAAGACGCAAACCAAACCGGGTTTTACCAGGTTAATAATTTTGCGATAATACGATATAACAGCCGCGGCCGCGACCTGTATATAAAACCGGCCATACGTTTTAGTGTAACTAAATGTGTAGAATAAATTTGTAAATCAATAGCAGTCTCTTTATATGGCACAAACTGCAACATGGCATTTACTGCTGCTGCTAATCGTTTTGCGATATATTTTTGTTGCCGGGGCAGCGTGGCTCGTATGGTATAAGATCATCCGTAAACGGGTATCATTCAAAAAAATACAATTAAAATTTCCACAGACGAAAGATTATGTAAGAGAAATACTTTGTTCTTTAAGCACCGGTACCATTTTTGCAACCGTTACTTACCTGATGCTGAATGCCCCAATAAGGCAGTACACGCAGTTTTATACAGGGTTTGGCACCTATGGAGTTTGGTATTTTTGGCTTGCCATACCGCTGATGTTTATTATACATGATACTTATTTTTACTGGATGCACCGTTTAATGCACCACCGGAAACTTTTTAAATATTTTCATCTTGTACATCATCAGTCAACAAACCCTTCGCCATGGGCAGCGTTTGCATTTCACCCGCTGGAGGCCTTAATTGAAGTTGGCATCATCGTGTTGCTATTGATGATAATGCCCCTTAACAGGATACATTTATTTATTTTCTTCCTGGTGATGATGGCGTATAATGTTTACGGCCACCTTGGGTGGGAACTGTATGGCAAAGGATTCTCTAAAAGTAGCGTTGGTAAATGGGTAAATACGTCCGTTAACCACAATCAGCATCACCAGTATTTTAAAGGCAATTATGGGTTATATTTTTTGTGGTGGGACAGGTGGATGCATACTATAAGGGATGATTATGATGAGCAGTATGAAGAAGTAAAAAACAGGCAGGTTGCTTTATGACCTGAATAAATGAATTATTACGAAATGCAATAGTCATCAGAAGGCCCATAGATTTTTTATTTTCTATGTATCACCTGTGTTTTTTATGATCCGATGTATTGATATTACTCATAATCCCTGGTTTCCCTTATTTCATAATGCTGCGCTTTTTCATCAAAATGGGATAGTATCGCCCGTGCTTTTGGTGGTACATACGCTGTTTCATAGCTTTCCCCCGCAAATTGTTTAATAGCTTCTATGCTGTCAAACATCATAATGGTCATGAATTCTACTTCAGTTTCCAAAGGCCTTCTGAATAAACGAATGCTTTTATAGCCCGGTACATTTTTCTGTTCTATACCGGGAAAAACCTCCGTTTTAAGCAATTGCTCGTAACTGTCTGCATTATTAAAGTTGGTATAACCATGCCATATCCTTGCTACCATAAAGCGCATTTTTATATTGTTTGTATAATAATGTTATGCTGCTGTAATGCTTCATATATCTTCCTGCTGAACCCTCCTGCATTTTTACTATCGCCATGAATACATATTGTTTGCGCAAGTACGGGTATGTTTTCACCATTTATTGCGGTTACGGTATTGTGCAAAACCATTTGTAAAACCTGGCCCAGTGCATCTTCTTCAGTTTCAATTAAAGCCCCTGGCAACGCCCTTGATACCAGGCTTCCGTTGTTATTATAACGCCTGTCGGCAAATACTTCTGAGGCTGTTTTTACCTGTATTTCCGCTGCTGTTGCCAGCATACAACTCTTGTGCAGCCCATATAATACCAATGTATCATCAACATCTTTTACGGCTTTTGCAATGGTGGCTGCAAGTGCTTTATCTTTCGCTGCCATGTTATATAAAGCGCCATGCGGTTTTACATGATGCAGTTTTGTATTAAATAAGCTACAGATGTTTTTTACCAGGTGCACCTGCTTAACAACAAGATCATATAGTTCAGGTTGGGATAAAAATATTTCAAGCCTTCCAAAATTTTCTTTATCTGCAAACCCGGGATGTGCACCAATGGCAACATTATGTTGCAATGCAAGTTCCATAGTTTTTTTAATAGTGCTTTCATCCCCTGCATGATAGCCGCAGGCAATATTTGCGGAACTTATAAAAGGCATAATAGCTTCATCATTAGCCATGCCTTCGCCCATATCACAATTAAGGTCAATATAATGCATGTGCAGAAAAAAATTCTTCAAGCCGTAAGTTACAGGCTATCTGTAATTGTAACAAATAGCGGTGCTGCCGTATTAATAAAGTTTCTGCTTCAGCAATATCAATCCATTTAAAGCCGAGTGTTCCGCCTGGCTGCTGTTGCGCGAGCGTTGGCATATCCGCTGAAACCACATGCGCGATGCGCGGATAACCGCCGGTTGTTTGATGATCTGCAGTTAATATAATAAGCTGGCCGCCCGGTAACAGTTGAATTGTTCCACGCGTTACCGCAGAAGATACCAGTTCAGTTTCAGCCTTTTTTTGTAAGGAAATTCCCAAAAGCCTGCAGCCCATCCTGTCATTTTCATGGGTAATGGTAAATGCAGTATTGATCAATAACTCTCTTGAGGCTTCGGTAAGCTGGTCGTATTCATTCCCCCTGCAGATACGTATAACCGGCTGCTGCAAATAAAGCGGGGCAACATCCGCTCTCCACCCCAATGCTAAAAAGCTTTTTCCGGCAATGGTTTTTGGAAAACTAAAATCATTTTTAAATAAAAGGGTATCCCCCGCTATCAGTCCCCTGCCCTTATATCCGCCGGCCTGTGCTTTTGTATTGGTTGAATAACTGCCAAGCCATTCACCTGTTTGAAAGCCGCCTTTTACGGAAAGGTAACAACGGCAGCCGTGGATGGGCCGTATGAATTCCAACACTGAACCTTTTCCAACAAGTACGGGCGTGTTGATGGGTATTGCCTCACTATTAATACAGGCATTAAAATCAGCGCCGCTTAAAGCGATCATTGCATCCTCTTCAAATAATATAGAAGATGCCGGATAGTGTAACTCGATTACCGCTTCGTCTTCTTTATTTCCAACAAGCATATTTGCAACAGAAAAAGCAAGTCTGTCCGCAACGCCGCCGGGATTGATGCCGAGGTGCTGATAACCATAGCGGCCTGCATCCTGCACTATATCAAGTATACCCTGTTTTATAATGCGTATGCTCATTGTGCAGATCTTATTTCTTCAAACTCCTTTTCTGTAACATCAAAAAATTGAACAATGTCGCCCGGTTGTAATAACGCAGGTATCACCTTATTTGCATCAAATAACTTTAAAGGCGTCTGCCCTATAATATTCCACCCGCCTGGCGACTCAAGCGGATATATGCCTGTTTGCAGGCCTGCAATGCCTACACTGCCTGCTGCCACGGTGATCCTTGGTTTTGTTTTCCGCGGCATGCTTATATTTTTTTCTACCGTACCCATATATGCAAACCCAGGTAAAAAACCAAGCATAAAAACACGGTATTGTTTGCTGCAATGTATTTGCACAACCAATGCAGGTGTCATGTTGTTGTGTTCAGCTATTTCATAGAGGTCGGGGGCATAAATCTCCCCGTAACAAACGGGTATGTTTATTATTCTTGTTTCGTTAAACCGGTGTTCTTGCTCCTCTGCAAGCGTGCTTTCAATTTGTTGTCTCACCCACGCACACACATTTGAGGGTGATATTCTTGTGTGAATAGCCAGTACATCATACACCACAGTTAAGCTGCTGTAGGCAGGTATAATATCTTTTACCCCAATAATATTTTTTTGTTTGATCTGATGGAACAACTGCAAAACACGGTCATTAATTGCCTCATCTATCTCATTGCCAAAATCTAGTGTAACAGCATGGTCACCACAGGAAACAATTTTGTATGGTAATACGGGATGCATTGCATACAAGTTACGCAACAAACTAAAAGAAAGGGGCAAATAGCAGAAGTTTTTGAGCAGCACAAATCCTGGAAGCAAAAAAATTAAAAGTAAAAATGGCAGGTTCGGATGCAGATTTGTCCGCCTGGGCTAAAAAAATGACGTACCCTGGTAACTAATTTATGTAACTTGGCAGTATACAGGCAGGGCATTTTAAAAAATCTAATTGACCTTTTATGGAAGTTATCAAAACGGCATTTGCACCGATGTTAATCATTAAAGACGGCGTGGCAGCCGTTGAATTTTATAAAAAAGCATTCGGTGCTATTGAAGTGATACGCTTTAGCAATGATGATGGCACTATACATGTATCTGAAATGTCGCTGGACGGCGCCATGTTCCATATTCGCCAGGAAACAAAAGAGAGAGGCGATTTTGATCCCGGAACAATAAATGGCCACACCATATTGCTTGAACTGGTGGTTGAAGACCCGCATGCAGTGCACGCGCGTGCTGTGGCAGCTGGGGGGAAAGAAATGACACCCGTGACTGACTATGAGCACGGCATGCGGCAGGGACAAGTAAAGGACCCGTTTGGACACGTTTGGCTAATTGAAAAAAAATTATTTGATCATTCAAAGAATAAATAAAATCAGGTCACACAAATTATATGAATGAGTTTCAAACGGTACTTATGCCAACATTATCAGTAAGGAGGGGCGCGGAAGCCATTGAGTTTTATAAAAATGCTTTTGGGGCTGTTGAATTGATGCGGGTTGCAGACCCCGACGGCGCGGTGGTTGCTGAAATGTCAATAGATGGCGCACGTTTTTTTCTAGCAGATGAATCACCAGCATATGGCAATTTTAGCCCTGAAACGATAGGAGGAAGCACAACGCGAATGGGGTTGTTTGTTGCCGACCCCGATGCAGCAGCAAGGCAGGCTATCGCCGCGGGCGCCATTGAAGTGTACCCGGTGGCTGACCAGAATTACGGATACAGGCTGGGCCGTGTACTGGACCCCTATGGGCACCATTGGGAGATAGCAAAGAAGATCGAATAAGTCCTTTTTTTGAAGACGAATTTGTATTTATGATTGTTGATATAACAGTAGCAAAACAAATACTTAAAACAGCAAAAGCAATTCTTCTGATTGACTGGCCAAGCCCGGATGTGCCGCGTGCGCTGGTTGATGCAGGGTTTACAGTATACGGCTACTCGCCAAACCGCTATTCTGTAGCTGAACTGGTTGATGATGGTACCGGCACTAAAAAAATGATTTTCCGAAAGCTTGATGACCACCCCGGTTCAGTAGATATAGTAAATGTTTTTCGCCCGGAAGAAGAACTTGAAGGGATCGTTAAAGAACATGTTTTGCCGCTCGGTGCAAAAACGCTGTGGCTTCATCCGCCGGTAGCCTCTGCATGGGCCCGCAGTTATGCCGGGCAAAACCACCTTGCTTTTGTTGAAGGAATTGATATAGCAGAAATTGCCGGGACATTGGCAGTTTGATATTCTTCCTCCTCCCAATCAATTTATTTTTTCAAATACTTATTAAACCATGCTATATGCCTTTCAAAACGGTCTTTTATATAGCTTGGCACAACAAGGCCGTGATTTTGGTTAGGATAAATGATCAGTTCCGTAGGAACGCCCAGGCTTCTTAGCGCCTGGTACATTTGTTCCGCACCAACAGAAGGTACATTAAAATCTTTTTGCGATGCCATAAAAAGCGTTGGTGTTTTTATCCTGTCAGCATGAAAGAACGGATAGGAAAGCTTTATCCATTTATCCGAATTTTTCCAGGGTGCACCAAGTTCTGTTTCGTATTGGGTTATGTATTGGTCAACCCCGTACATGCTCAACTGCAATGCACTGCCTGCACCGCTTACTGCTGCTTTAAAGCGTTGGTCTGTTGCAATGGTATAATCCGTGGAAATGCCACCATAGCTCCATCCGGCAATGCCCATACGGTTTTCATCCGCAATACCTTCTTTTATTAAATAATCTGCAGCGCCTATAATATCCACCTCTTCCTTATTACCCCAATCGCCGTAAATGGCACGTATATAATCAATGCCACGCCCGTTGCTTCCCCGGTAATTTACTGCTGCTACCGCATAACCTGCACATGCATAAATTTGGCGTGTAAGGTCGAATTCAAAAGCGTCCTGGCCCACAGGCCCACCATGAATAAATAATATAAGCGGCAGTTTTTGATTTGCAGATGCACCCGGCGGAAGATATAGCAGTCCCGAAACAACGTTGCCGTCCTTTACAGTTGCCTTAAAGCCTTTTACAGTGGCAAGCTGCAACGGCGCCAGGAAAGAATCCTGCACATTGGTCAGCTTTCTTTCG
>Ga0207159_1197_pt1 | contig 12231 bp, 7 predicted proteins | sample Alteio_BWMinHeat_23_FD_153511 | JGI IMG/M metagenome (GOLD analysis project Ga0207159, IMG submission 153511) | Enriched cells from forest soil in Barre Woods Harvard Forest LTER site, Petersham, Massachusetts, United States -... | ecosystem: Environmental > Terrestrial > Soil > Temperate forest >... | reverse complement strand
GTTTTTCTGCTTTCCAGGATCCGCAGCCTCTCCTTTTCGCTCGGATCAATAATTTCTTCCGGTTTCATCTTTTTGAATTCTTTTAATTGGGCAAGGACTGCTTTATATTCTTTATTCAATGCCGCCAGGGCCTCTTTCAACTCCGGCTGCTGATGCTGGTCTTTCGCATTCTCATATCGCGCTACCATTCCAGCAAACAGTTTGTCATCTTGATCTAGTTTTTTAAAATCAGCTTGCAAACCACTTATTTGATTTTGTATCACTGTATCATCCGGCGCTTGCTCAAATTTGTCTGCTAAACGCGTTAATTTATGGTCAAAATAATTTTCAAGCTTATCACGTTCTTTATCAGTGACAGCGGTATGTTTGGCTATAGCATCGAGATATCCCTTAATAATACCCATATTATTATTCTCTTTCTTAGCCTCAGGTAATTTAGCTTCCGCATACAAATTTTCCCAATCTTTAGCAGAAGATTTTTTTAATGGTGAATGGGTTTTATCAAGCAGAGAAGATTGTATATCGCGCGATACTTGTTTTTCTTTATATTCCGTTATCTTATCAAATTTTCGATCATGCGCAATTTGCGCTTGTTGTTGTCTTTCAGCAAAATAAGCTTTTAAATCCTGGCCTTCGTGCTGTTCAACAAATTTAGTAAGCGCTTTAAAATGCATATTGTTCATTTGTTTAAAAGGTTCTTCGCCACGAAGTGCTTTTAATGCTTCCGCATTTTTCACCCCTTTGGCCGACAAGGTGTCCAATAGACTCTTAATATTTTCATCGAATTGAATAGTTTGTTGAGTTTTATTAATGGCGTGATCAAACATGTTATCTAATTCAACTAGATTCACTTCGGCGACTGACTTATAACTTACTTTGACTGAAAAGACATGATTATCACGCAATAAATTCATGGATTCGGTCGGATCTTTGCAACGCACGACGCCATTATAAACAAATATTTTAGGCCCGCCTAATATGGCACCACCACGACGATAAACACCATCGGGAATATTATTTTCATGCGTTGCATCGGAGCCTTGTGAGAGTGTGAGATTCGCTTGGGCAAATTTAGTTTTTTCTTTGTCAGTCAAATCACGAATTTTAACCCAGTTTTTGCGGAAATTTGCGCGAAATTCACTTTGATAGTCTTCACATAGTTTTTTGTATTCATCTTCTTCACGTTTTCGCTGCGATTGTTCGTATAACTTTTGTTGTTCTTGACAAGCTGTTGCTGCGTTGGCAAGTGCATCAGGCAAGGTTGACTGAATAACATCTTGAATGGATACTTTATTTATGTACTCTTCTTTACCAACATGAACCCCTTTCATTTTCATCGGCACGAGTGTGTTGCATGCCGCTTCATGATCAATCAAAACCACGCTAGAATACATTTGTTGGCATTGTTTATCATCCCATTGCTTACTATCACCTAAGGTGCGCGCCGCATTGACGTCGCGGATTACCTGATTAACCGCACTCGTGTGCGATCCGTCGGCTGCCGGTAATTGCACTTCAATCCGTAGATTTTCTTCAACCAGTTTGCGATCTAAACCAATTTTGTTGATGAGATGATCTTCCAGCAGTGATTTTTCAGTTTGCAGATCGCGCGCATCACCAGAATTACTCGTTGAAACAATTCCGACTGGATAACCTTTACCTACCAATTCCTCGATCGTGTCTTTCCAATATTTCGCACCGCCAACAATGGAAGAGTTTGTCAGTGCACTTTCTAATTCATTTTGTCTCACGTTAGGATCATTCGATTTAATGGCATTATCTGAAGCTTTTGCTTTAGACGTCCGATCTTTAATCATCAGATCTTCAAAACCCAAGATAATAGTAGGTCGAATAATGCCGCTCACTTTAGGAACAGTAGGAGGCGCCACCAGTTCCGCTTCCGCGGCAGGCGGTGGTATTACCGGAGATTTTGCAGCTGGTTTTGGTACAACTGGCGGCGCAGCAGAAGCTGATAACCTCTCTTCAAGTGCTTTAACCGCAGCATCTGCATCTTTGATTTTACCAGGCAACGACACATCCATCATATCCTTTGCTGTTACTGAGGGATCATCTACCGGTACTGTCACGGTTTGCGCTCTGAGTCCTGTTGCTGTTTTGAGTCTGGATTCAGCAGTATCTGTGCTAAATTTATTGCCGATCAAAACCACACTCGGATAATATTCACTTCGTTGACCAGGAGTTAAATCGGGATGAAAATGCTGAATGGCCGATGTGATATGTGCATCATAATGAAGTTTTTCAACAGGTATTTGAGCAGGTTTCTCTTGCACTTCAATGTGAATTTTTTTCAATGTTGCTTCATCAAGATGAACTACATCTTTTAAATAACCTTTTATCAAATCAATATCGGATGAATTTTCGCCAAGAGTATCGGGAGTTGATGTGAAACTATCTTCTTCGCCATAAGCAGCAATTACTACCGTATTTCCTGCCTCAACTAAATCTTTCAGTTGATCACGCCAATGTAAAGCATTTGCTTCACGAGTGTCTTCATCACCAGTAGGTTCCAGTTTCACCTGACTATAACGCAGTGGTGAGCCAACAGTACTTGCCATCTGTGTGCCTCTCACCATGATTTCATCAAAGGCCAATACGACCATGGCGCGTTGAGCATCTCCCTCAGCTTTCTTTTTTTCATCACCATTAGCCATATAAACCTCCGGCGAAAAAAAACTTTAGCTAATCCATCTCCCTCCGCACTGTTGATCTCACTTCCGCTTGCTTCATATATAACTTCATGTCATCTTCGGTCGGCGTAAAATTGACGATTTCTAAAGGCCGACCGTGTTTATCACCTTGATGCTGCACTTCAATCCACGCTGCACGCACCATCTTGTCGAAACCAGCAAATTCAATCGCCCAGCCGCGCTTATAAACTTCACGCGCCATAGCACGCGCCGTCATCAATGCATCTTCACTAGTACGTTCGTGAGAAAATAAATCTTTAGGGCTCGCCACTAAACAACTACCGCGATCATAAACATTGTAATGCGGACTGGCGCCTTCTAATTGCAGCAAATGCTTTTCACCCGCTGGCTCGAGATTGTAAGCATCCCAAATTTTCAAAGTCGCCCAGCGTTCCAATAAATAATAAATTTCCGCGATGGTAATGGGTAAACTGTAGAGTGCTTCTAAATCCGGCATAGGCAATCCCTGATCGAGCGCTTCCCACACTTTAGATTTCAGTTGCACATATTCATCGCTGGTGACGCTGGCGGTTAGACTGGGTTTGATAGTCAATTTAAAAGTCGTTGTCCATTTCTCCCCAGTACCGCTGATGGCGGTCAGTAAAATTTCATAGGTTCCTTGCGTTCCCCTGGCGGGAATGCCGCTTAACAGACCATCTTCCGTACAAATCAGTCCTTTGGTTAAAGATTGACCGCTATCTGCAATTTCTGCTTCAAAACGCAACGGGATCGGTTCCATCCCTTCAGGCCATTGAATAAAATCATAAAGTGCAAAAGGACCATAGGATGCCCCCTCATTGATTAATTGAGGTGGTATGTTATTGAAAGTTATTGAAAATGCTTCATCTGCCATATCGGTTCATGTCCGCTATGAATACTATATTTAGTATAAGAGGGAATGATGAAAATAGCATTAGGCATCTTCAGGTCTGTTTACAAAACTACTGTTTAATATCTTCAACCCAAAGCAGTAATGTCGCGAGAGGTGAGTTTTGTAAATTATTATAAAAAACTCGATCTGCTGTTACTAATGGACTTCCTTCTTGCTGCGCCAAGGCTAAATATAGGCTGTCATAAACAGTGCATTGATATTTGATAGCAATTTTCCATGCTGTTTCTAATAAAGTCTCATTCAAATAACATTCAAAAGGCAACCTGCTAAAGTCATTCAAAATATCAGTAGCCATTGATAGAGTTAATTCTTTAAGACGACATTTTTTCCAAAGAATGTTACCTACTTCCGCAAAAATAAGATCAGGCACTATCAGCTTTACATTTGCTTTTAATAAACGCGCAGCTGAAATGGCATGAATTTCAGGTATAAACCACTTGATAGCAACACTGGCATCTACTACTAATGCTTTCAACGGTTTCTATCCTCGCGAAGATGCTTCGCGCTATCGCTAAATGCGTGACCAGTTAAGCGCTTATGCCATGTCTTACTCGCGGTTTTTGCTTCTTCGATTGTTAATTTGGTAGCAGCCTCGACAATAGATTTTAACTCACCTTGCAATGATCGATGATGTTGTTTAGCTCGAAGTTTTAAACGCTTAATAACCTCGGGCTCCAAATTACGAATAAGTAATTGTGCCATTGGCGTTACTCTCAAATGAATGATAGCATTATGATATCATTCAGAAACAAAAAAATCAACAGACCCCTACCCATTCGTAAATTTCTGTGGTCGCACTATCACACTTAAAACACTGGCTACCACAGGCAGCGGTTTTCATGCAGCATTTTACTTTTCCCTTGCGCATCCAATGCTCAAGCATACAACGCATTTTATCCGCATCCGTTTGAAATATTACGCACAAAGCATTCAGGCTAGACATTTTGACTTGCATTAAATGTTGCTTGATAGCAATGAGACTAATCATGAAGGTTCCCTCACTGGAACGAATGTTGAAGTGAGACGTTGGTCGCGTTTGGCAAACCAACGCATGCCGAATAAAGTCGATAAAAATATTCCGCTGACTGCACACACCCACAAACTAGAACTCATGGGATGTTGCAATAAAGTGGCTGCTTGATAAAAAACGACGGCGGTGCCGTAAGCAATTCCCGTCATCCACAACACTGAAAACACTGACCAGCCGCGATGTAATTCACGCAACATCGCCGCTGTGGTCGAGACGCAAGGGAAATAAAGTAAAATAAATAATAGATACGCGAAGGCACCAATCTTGCCATCAAATTGTTGATACATCATGCCATACACACCTTTATCGACCGTATGAATCGGTGCTTTGGCTAACACAGGATTACTGAGCGCGCTGCCAAGTTGCGCAAAATTTTCTGGGATGGAACGCAGCGCATCGTGCAAACCAGCGAGGATGGAAAAACTTTCGTTACTCGCTGCTGAAGCTAAATGACCCATTTGGCTATACAAGGTGTTTAACGTACCGACGACGACTTCTTTGGCAAGAATTCCCGTCACCAAACCGACAGTGGCCGGCCAATTATCCGCATGCATGCCCATCGGCTTAAATATCGGCGTCGCCAAGCGGCCGATGTGCGATAACACAGAATTCGCATCGCCTTCACCTGTGTTTAATGTGCCATCAATATTCAAGGCATTCAGCGCACCGATCAACACACAGATCGGCACAATCAAACGACCAGCGCGAATCACAAAACTTTTTAATCGCTGCCAGGCGTGTAAGCATAATGTTTTTAAACGCGGCACGTGATACGGCGGCAATTCCATGGTGAGTGGTGAAGGTTCGCCGCGCAATAAGGTGGTACGCAACACAAATCCAGTTAACATTGCCATGGCAATGCCGATGAGATAAAGCGCGAACACAATATTTTGGCCGTTATGCGGGAAAAATGCGGCGGTAAAAACTGCAAAAATAGCGAGCCGCGCGCCGCAAGACATAAACGGACTCATCATGATGGTGAGAATACGATCGCGTTTATTTTCGAGCGTGCGTGCAGCCATGACGCCGGGAACATTGCAACCAAAACCGACGATCATCGGCACAAAAGCTTTGCCTGGCAAGCCGAGCGCGCGCATCAATCTATCAACGACGAAGGCCGCACGTGCCATGTAGCCAGAATCTTCGAGAAAAGCGAGAAATAAAAACATCGCGCCAATGACCGGAATAAACGTGAGCGTGGTGGTGATGCCTTTGCCGACACCATTGGCGAGCAATGCAGTCAACCAAGCGGGCGCGTGTAACGCATTGAAAGCGGCGGTGAGACCGTTGACGAAAATGGCATTGCCGCCAATATCAAAAAAATCTTGGAAGGCACCGCCGATGTTGATCGCGAATAAAAACATGGCATACATTACCGCGAGAAAAATGGGGAGACCGAAAAGACGATGCAAGAGAATTTGATCGAGACGTTCAGTGCGCGTAATTTTTTTGGTAGCGGATTGTCGTACGCATTGCTGCACGAGGTCATGCACGAATTGATAACGCGCATCGGCGAGCAAGATATCGGCATCTTCATTTAAAGTAGCAGCAAGTTGATTGCGTAACGGAAGAATTTCTTGCAAGGCTTCTGGTGTGAAAAAACGGCGGACGAAAATATCTTCTTCGAGTAAGCGCAGCGCGAACCAGGAGGCGTGGTCGCGAAAATTTTCGGGCAAATGGGGTTGGATGGCGGTGGCGAGCGTGGTGATGGATGAGTCCAACGGAGTCGTCAAATTAATATTATGAGCACCGCTCCCTAACGGTCGCGGCTCCGTTTGTTTCCTATCTACCACACGTTTTAATTCTTCTACCCCTTTTCCTTTGCTCGCTTCCAGCGGCAACACCGGGCAACCTAATAATTCCGACAACTTACACAAATCCAAATGAATGCCACGCGTGCGTGCGACATCCATCATATTCACGGCGACGATCATCGGTACGCCCATCTCGAGCAATTGCGTGGTGAGATACAGATGTCGTTCTAAATTTGTCGCATCTAAAATATTAATCACCACATCCGCTTCGCGGCGCAAAATAAATTCGCAAGCGATACGTTCATCGATTGCGCCCGATTCCGACATAATTGTTAACGAGTAAACACCCGGCAGATCGATCACTTCGACGGTGGAATTGTAATATTGATAATAGCCGCTCTTGCGTTCGACGGTGACGCCCGACCAATTACCTATGCGTTGTCGCGCGCCGGTGAGAGAATTAAATAAAGTGGTTTTACCGCAATTAGGGTTGCCAACGATGGTGATTTTTTTAGTGACCGCTGAAACTGGGCGAGAACAAGACTTTTGTTCACAGCAATCCTTCATTGGCTCACCTCTTCTATAATCAATATCCCTGCTTCGTGCTTCCGCAAACTCAAGGCATAACCCCGCACTGTAATCTCCACCGGATCACCCAAAGGAGCCATGCGTGACAATGTGAATTCTGTCCCTGGCAGCAAGCCCATGGCCAAGAGACGCTGGCGGTAAGCCTTATCGCCTGCTCGTAAGCCTTTGATTATGGCTTTATGGCCGACTTTTAACTGGCTAAGCTGCATGGCATCCCACTCCTTAGATCATTATTTAACTCGTTGAATAACTGAGATAATGCTTAGTATCTGATGGAGAATGGGGATTTGTCAATATAAATGAGAATTATTCGCATTTGGAGACTTGAGTTGGAGGGGGAGAAGCCCCATACTATAGAACTTATAAAAGATAGAACGATGAATATTCGTTAAAAAAAGATAAAAAATTTTAATATTCCCTTAATATCCGAAGAGTAAACTAGTTGCATTATTTAAAATTAATCTAACCAGCAGGTGGATTTACATGAAACCAAGAAAATATCAAGAGGTAGCATTGGGTGATAACAACTGCGCGTTCAACGCTTTTTTGTTAGGGTTATGCGAACAAGATGTCTTAAATAATATTGAAGCTAACATTGGCCTCGCTAATATTGATAAACCTAAAGCGCAAGGCGGGTTAAGAGAATTTATTACGGATATCGGTACAGCCCTTGGTTTGTCAGGTGATGATCTCAAGTGGGTTAATATTAAAGATCGATTGATCCAACTAAAAAAAGAAGGTAAAGACGGAGTAAAACTACAACAAAAATTACAACAACCATTACGAGAATTTTCAGCTAAACAAGCCAGATTAGACAATACTTATGCCGATCGCACCTGGAATTCTGTATCTAATGGCTTCACTGATTATGTAAGAAAAGAACTTAAAGCTACCTCACCGACAGCAAGCTTTACTGATGCTGGTATGCCAGATGATGTTTTTCTTCCACAATTCAAAGATACTAAATTTCAAGAAATACTAGAAAAATACGCTGAAATTGAATCCAAGAAACTTCCTACCCATATCACAAAAGTCACACCAGCAACTCCTCCCCGAACTCTTTTTAAAGTGAAAGACCGTGGTGACGCTAACATAGCACTTAACCAAATTATTAACTCACCAGGCGCACAAGCAGAACTTGAAGGATGGTGGAAAAATGCCACCCGGACAGAGAAGAGTGGATGTGGTCAATTTATTGATAAGATGGCCAAAGATAAACAGCTAGCAGGTGATCTGGAATTAGGTCTGCTTGCAAAGTACTTAGGTGTCAACTTTGAAGTTGAAAACATTCTCCGCGAAGCAACAACAAGCGCTATTATTGGTACTCCTTCTGTCAATATAAGCCATAATGCACACGATTTGTTACCGCTTGATGCCAAACAATTTGCTAGTGTTTACAACAATGGCAATCGTACTGATGATCAAGATAAAGAAGTTAAAAAATCCATAGATCGTTTAATGGCATTAAAAATTATTGAAGATCTTAATTCAACTCAATTAACGACTGATTTACGTGGACATCATGCCGCACTGAATCCTGGGGTATTGGGGAGAGTGATGGGGGTATTATCGGCCATCCCTACTCTAGCACCCAGACTTCAATTTAGAGCGAACTTAGACAAACCAACGCTCGATGCACGTTTGTCTGCCGTTTCGAGCGATGCCGCACATATAACAACAATCCAAAACTGCATTGCTACGCAATCCAATGCAGTAGATCCAACGACCGGTAGACGAGTTCCTATAGTAGATCAGCCAGTTCCTCCTGAGATGCAAGCTTTACCAGAAGCCTGCAAAAAAGAACTTATTGCACGCAACATTATTAAACCTGTTGATGCAAGCACTCCGATAGCTTCTGTCACTTTAATATGGAAAGAAGATTATAGAGATCTTCCTGTTGGCAGTTCTGCTGATGATATAGCATTCCGAATCGCAAAACGAGATGCAGCCGTAGATTCCGTAACCGAACACCCATTAAAAAGGCACGTGATCGATCAGTACGATGCTGTTTACAAACAAGTTCCAACGATTAGTTTGCGTCATACTGGTCGAAAGGATAGTAACTTTGGTCACTGGGATAATTTGTCTACTAAGTCCCCTGCTTCATCTCTTGTCGAGGGACCACTTCATGTTAACGATTTCAGTGATTCAACAAACAAGGTATTAGTGCTTGCTGGTACACACACTATTGCAGATCATTATTCCGAAATTAATTTCGTCAGAGCAAAAATTGAAAAAATTACTGGGATCACTGTTGCAGAAACTGATCCAAATATCTTAGCAAAAAAATTAGAAAAAAATCTGCAAGATCGGTTACAAGACAAATCAAAACCCTTAACCAAAGAAGAAATAGCAAGCTTATCGGCATTATATACTTTTTATCTACAAACTATCCCGACATTGCTAGGACGTGATCCGGAAACTACCGCCGAAAATATTGCTCCTGCATTTCAAAAGTTGCGTGGCCAAGATAGCCTGATGGGAATGCTTTTGGGATTCTTCCATGAAAACAACCACGCTTACTTCACTGCTTATGGCGATGCGCACACAGTGGATATCAGCGGCAGCACAGAAGAAGAAAAGCAAAATAAATTAAGCACTTTTCTCGATAATTTTTTCCAAGGTAACGACCCTGCTGCGACAGCCACTGGCGGCTTGACTTTAAGCAACAGAGCTTCTAGCGCTCGCCCTAAACATTTTACTGCTACTTCAATGCCCACTAAGGATGAAGCCCGATGCACCACATTGAAAATGAGGCTAAATACTGAAGTAAAGGCACCGATAGCGATTGTCGATACTCGTAAAGTCGACAGCAATGGCAAAACAACTTTAATGTCACAATCATTTGTTGGCGGGAAAGGCAGTACACCCGAGGAAAAGACAGCTGCTGGAAACAACAATTCAGAGTTGCTAAGCAAGAATAAAGATGCTTGTCGAACGCTGGCTATCAAACAAATTGAAAGTTATCGTCCCTTATTAGCCGCAGAACAAAAAGAAGTAAACCCGGTCATTTGGATTTCTGGTACTAATTATGAGTTGTTAGCTGAAGCTGTAAAATATTGCTTAGCGAAAGGATATAATCACACGGTCGATCCTGCTTGTGAATTCAAAGCAAAATTGATCGATTTAAAAATAGATATGACAGAAAAAGCTTGGATTGGCAAATCTACTATGGAGAAATACCAACTTGAGTTAGTTGATAAGGGAGCAGCGCCTACCCTTGCTAGTGAACAAATTACCGAAGCAGACAAACTGAAAAAATTGGCTAGAGAATTAAAAGTCGAAGCGGCCAAAAACACTGCTGAAATAAGCCGCAATGCGAATATTGTCCGGGAAACTCCTGGTATTGTTGTTGTTGCTAGTGGCGTTGCGGCTGCTACCGATAACACGAGACTTTACGCTGAATTTGCGCAGGTGGCACAGCAGGAGTTGAATACTTCCGCAGATAATGCAATTAAAGCTGCAGAAAATGCTAAAATATTTGCCGAAAAAGCAAAGCGTAGTTTAGATACGCAAAGACGCAGCGATTTGATACGCGCAGCCAAGGAGGAAATGGATAAAGGTGTGCAAGCATTAAAAAATACACAAGCTGCCGTTACTACAAGCAATATCGCGGCAGAACAAAGCGCTCGCATTGTGAAGCAAGTTAATCCGCATACCCGCTCGGCAACCCCGCCAACCCTCGCTAAGGCACCAGCAATGCCCGAAGATAAAAGAGGTATTTGGGATAAAATTAAACGGGTAAAACCAGTAACATCAAGACAAATATTAGATAGCAAGGCACCTCGCGAAGCAAAAACTTTAATGGAGAACGCGAAAGTTGGCACTGCATCAACCAGTACAACTGCGACAAAACAAAGTGAAGTAGATCAACTCGCAGCAGAATTAAAAGAGATTAAAAGCCAATTTCGTCCGGGCGCCTAATCTATATTTACATTACTTCATTGCCGCATGAAAAAAGCGGCAATGTTATCATTGTAAAAATGTTTAGGAAGTTTCATCCTGTTCACTATCACTAACCCAATTGACTAACTTTATAAACGTTAGGTATAATAACGTTATAAACGTTAGGTTTTCAATGGATAATATTTCCGCTATCAATAATTTACTTGCTCTCGGTAACATCGCCGAGAAAGGGCTATTTCCCCATTTAGAAAGTTTAAAAGAATCCCCCTTTATTTTTAACATCGATTTTGGCCTGAAAACTCTTCCCACTGAACCCGGCATTTTACTCATCCGCGGAGCTCGACAATATGGCAAAAGCACTTGGTTAGAAGGACAAATTCGTGACACCATTCGTGAATTTGGTGCGGGATCCGCTTTTTATCTCAATGGCGACTATATTTCTGATGCAGATCATCTGGAACGTGAACTAATCACTTTAAGTGCATCATTTGCATCTAACGCTGCAGTACAGCGGATCTTTATCGATGAAATCACTGCTATTCCTCGCTGGGAATATGTCTTAAAAAAATTAGTAGATAACCGGCTATTAGCACGTGCATTAATTATCACCACCGGATCCAAAGCAACGGATTTACGCCGTGGTGCTGAAAAACTCCCAGGGCGTAAGGGTAAATTATCGCGAAGTACGTATTTGTTTACGCCACTTGCCTATCAAGAATTCCACCGCGTCTGCAATAAAACCCTCGGCAAAAAAACCTTAATTGCTTATCTCTTATCTGGCGGCTCACCGATTGCTTGCGCTGAGTTGGCAGCTCGCGGCTCAATACCAGAATACGTAATCGAATTAACTCGCGATTGGATTGAGGGGGAAGTGGCCGCCTCTGGCCGTTCCCGTGCATCTCTATTAAATATCATGAGCACCTTGTATCGTTTTAGCGGCTCACCTATCGGCCAAGCTAAATTAGCCAGAGAAGCAGGCCTTGCTAACAATACCGTCGCTGCAAATTATATGGAATTGCTTAATGATTTAGGATGCGTTGTTCCCGCCTACCCTTTTGATTTCGCAAAAAATATTTTAATCCTACGCAAACAATGTAAATATCATTTTACTAATTTATTAGCGGCTATTTCTTTCTATCAAACAAGAATTCGTCATCCAGAAGATTTTTTATTATTAAGTGAAAGCGAACAAGCGATGTGGTATGAATGGGCGGTGGCGCAAGAATTGCAACGCCGTGCAGCTTTAGAAGGGGCATCGATTTTAGCGCCGCTTGCATTCTGGCAAGATAAAAATAATGAAATTGATTTTGTTGTTCCACCTCATGAATTTATCGAAGTAAAACGCGGCCGTAG
>Ga0207159_1188_pt2 | contig 12241 bp, 19 predicted proteins | sample Alteio_BWMinHeat_23_FD_153511 | JGI IMG/M metagenome (GOLD analysis project Ga0207159, IMG submission 153511) | Enriched cells from forest soil in Barre Woods Harvard Forest LTER site, Petersham, Massachusetts, United States -... | ecosystem: Environmental > Terrestrial > Soil > Temperate forest >... | reverse complement strand
TTGTTTTGCTACAATCATCTGTTATAAAGCTGCGCGAGATTGCCGTCATTTGTTCTTTCTTGGGATGGGGTGCCAAACCTGCCGCAGAGTCCATGCCAACACTGCGAACCTTTGCAATGAGACTCTGGCGGAGAAGGTTAAAAATTGAGCCTACTCCGTGGAGAAGAAAATATCTGATTAGTTATTTCATTTTAACCGGCCTAAGCAGCGTTGAAAAAGTGAGCGATCCCATTTTCCATTTACCATCTTCCTTAAGGTAAACTTCAGTTACCATAAACGCATGCGTAACTTCGTTTCCACCTACTACAGCAAGCAGGTCAATGTCATTTAAAAGGATGGCGGTATTACCAAAAATGTTTACTGATGCGCCGTAAACCTCAGCTTTCTTATACCAGATCATGCCACCTTTAATGGTGTTAAGTTCCTGGCTTTTTCCCCAGCTTCCTCCCATGTGAACAAATACGCAGTTCTCAGCAAACAGTCCGTTTAAGGTATCTGTGCTTTTGTTCGACATCCATTGCCATTTGGCTTTCGAAAGATCAAGGAGTTCCTGCTCGTCTTTGGTGAAAGACGCTGTTGCAGCTGTACCTGGTAATTTAGCCTGTGCATGCGAAAATTGTGCGCCAACGGTTAATAAACATAAAGCAAACAATAATGGTTTCATATAGTTTTTATTTAATAAGTTGCAAAATGTGTGATCATGATTTAATTATTTAATTTTCTTTCTCCCAGCCATTTTACCATAGCGGGGTCGCGGTTGTCAAAAAAACTGCTTGTGTTTGTGTCAAGGGTTTTGATTGCTTCCATGTCTTTAACGCTGAGTTCAAAATCGAAGATGTTCAAATTCTCTTCCATCCGTTCTTTACGCACTGATTTAGGGATGGCAACCACGCCTCTTTGCGTAAGCCAGCGAAGAATAACCTGCGCAATTGACTTGTTATATTGATCAGCAATGGAGCGTAACAGTTCGTTATGAAAAATATTATTCTTTCCTTCGGCAAAAGGCCCCCATGATTCCATTTGCACATTATTTTGTTGTAAAAATTTCTGTGTTTCATTTTGCTGGTGAAAAGGGTGTGTTTCCACCTGGTTAACTACAGGCACAATTTCGTTGTGCACAATTAAATCAATAAGCCTGTCAGATTGAAAATTGCTTACGCCAATAGCCCTTATTTTTCCTTCTTTGTACAGTTCCTGCATAGCCCTCCACTCACCGTACACATCGCCAAATGGTTGGTGTACCAGGTATAAGTCCAGGTAATCCAATTGTAATTTTTTGAGCGAATTTGCAAATGCTTTTTTCGCACCGTTATAACCGTCAGATTGTATCCATAATTTGGTAGTGATAAACAGTTCTTCTCTTGCCACCCCGCTGTTTTTTATTGCTTTGCCAATGGCTTCTTCGTTCATATAGGATGCAGCCGTATCAATTAAACGGTAGCCCGTTGCTATTGCATCCAATACGCTTCTTTCACATTCTGCCAAATCCGTCACCTGGAAAACTCCAAACCCAAGAATGGGCATTTCAACGCCGTTATTTAATATCACGCTTTGCATTGCATTCTTTTTATAGTACAAAGGTGTCACTAACTGGCTGCCCGTATGGTATACAGATTACGGTATTTACAACCAATATTGCTGATTAGCAATAGCCTGCCCTTTAACAAAGGAATAAACCGGTAATTTTGGGTAGATAAAAATGACAGTGTATGGATAACATGCGGCGGCGATTTGAGACAATAAGCGATTACAATGCCTTTAATAATAACGAAACATTTCACCCGCTGGTGAGCGTTGTTGATTTAAGCAAAGCAAGTCCCCGGCAGGGCTCAAAAATGTATTTCGGGTTTTACACAATATTCCTGAAAGAGGCAAAGTGCGGTGATTTGCTATATGGCTGCAATACGTATGATTACCAGGAAGGAACCCTTGTTTTTCTTTCGCCCGGTCAGGTGGCTGGCATGAACAGCAACGGGGAAACTTACCAGCCAAAAGGCTATGCGCTGGTTTTTAGTGCTGATCTGATACATGGCACAGCCCTTGGCCGCCACATACAGGAATACACATTTTTTGGTTACCAGAGCAACGAAGCATTGCATTTATCAGAGCGCGAGCGAAGAATTATATTGGAATCTTTTTCAAAAATTGAATACGAATTACAACACCCGGTTGATAAGCACAGCAAAAGGGTTATTGTGTCAAACATTGAACTCTTTTTAAACTATTGCCTGCGTTTTTACGACCGCCAGTTCATCACCCGCGAAACTGCACACAAGAGCATTTTGGAAAGATTTGAAAATTTACTGAACGAATATTTTCAAACTGACAAATCCCAAAACATTGGGCTGCCTTCTGTAGCTTATTGTGCCGGCGAACTAAATTTATCCCCCGGCTATTTTGGCGACCTTATAAAAAAGGAAACCGGAAAAACAGCGCAGGAATATATACAAGCCAAAATAATTGACACGGCCAAAGAAATGGTGTTTGACCAAAACAAATCAATCAGCCAAATAGCCCATAAACTCGGCTTTAAGTATCCCCAACATTTTATCCGCCTGTTTAAACAACAGGTAGGGCAGTCGCCGAATGAATACAGGATGCTAAACTGCCCCGTCCCCATTATCAATTTGCCTAATCTATCCACCTCACGAAAAGGCTTAGCAGTTATTTAAATTCAGACGCCAGTAGTTAAAAAAACATTAAATACTAATTAATTAGTAATACTACTAAGTAATTAGTATTAATTTCGCTATCAAATTAATTCAATGCAAAAGCTGGCTAAAAGAGAAGAGCAGATCATGAATGTTTTCTGGCAACTGGAAAAAGCATTCATCAAGGAGGTTATTCCCGAACTGCCCGACAAACCCCATTATAATACCGTGGCTACCATCATAAAAATATTGGAGGACAAAGGGTTTCTTTCACATGAAACCGTAGGTAATATTTTCAGGTATTATCCCCTTATTTCAAAAGAAGATTACCAACGGCATGCAGTAACTGATTTTGTTGGCCAATATTTCAATAATTCTTATTCAGGGATGCTTGCGTTTTTTGCGAAAGAGCAAAAAATATCCGCGGATGAGCTGGCTGAAATTATTAAACTGATTAAACCTGCCGGTAAATGATGTCATATATACTGCGCGCCGCCCTGCTTATTGCAGCAAGCCTGTTGTTTTATAAAATATGGCTTGGAAAGGAAACCTTTTACAGGTTAAACAGGCTGATCTTAATATTTTGCCTGGCTCTCTCATTTACGCTTCCGCTTATACCTGTACCACAAAGCTGGGCATTATTAAATGATCGTGAAAATAATGAATTTGTAACCGGCAACAGGGCTGTGAGCAATAATATTGCTGCCGATGACGCCAAAGGCAACAAGGACAAGGTATTTACAACAATACATGAAGTACCTGTTACGCAACGGGTAATACATTGGATCTCATATTTGTATTGGGCGGGTGTAATAATTTTTGCACTAAACTTTCTTATCCAGCTTGCAGTATTGTATTTACAGGCTTACAGAAATGCTGCAGTGAAAGACAAAATTTTTCGTATTGTTGAAATAAACAGCAACAGGCCGCCCTGCTCATTTGCAAATAATATTTTCATTAATCCTTCTAATTACGACTGGGATACCTATGACCAAATACTGGTGCATGAAAAAGTGCATGTACGGCAATGGCATACGATGGACATTGTTTTAATGCAGCTGGTATTAATGTTCCAGTGGTTTAACCCTTTTGCCTGGCTGTACAGGAAAGAGCTTGAGAACAATCTTGAATTTTTAACCGATGATTGTGTCCTCAATCAAAACAGTATCCCAAAAGAAAGCTATCAGCAAAACCTGGTAAAAGTATCGGCCCCTTACTTGTCGCTCGGCATCACCATCAATTATAATACTTCGTTACTAAAAAAGCGCATCGTTATGATGAATGCAAAAAAGTCAACCGTGAGCACTTTATGGAAGTATTTCTTTTTAGTTCCGGTATTTGTATGCCTGGTATGCTTGATCAATAACCCGGCAACCGGCAAACAAACAGCCCGGAGTACATTGAGCAGTGTACCAAAAAATATTTCGCCACCTGTAACACAAGCAGCACAGAATTTACCAGCGCATAATGTGGAAGGCGCAGCAATGTACGATACTGCAAAAACCGCCGTCCGCAAGGCCGCAGGTCCGGATACGTTATTGTTAAATACAGCAACCATCACGCCTGAATTTATTAAAAGCTTTGAGAATATTGGATATGATCATATACCTGCCGAAACACTTGCTGCCTTTAAAGCTTACGGCATTACAGCAGATTTTGCAAAAAGCTTCTGGCCTGTTGGATATGATAAAATACCGGTGCAGCAGCTTCTTTCCTTAAAGCAGTTAAATATAACGCCGGACTATATAAGAAGCTTTTGGAGGGTTGACTATGTGAATGTGCCCTTAACCCAATTGATAAAACTAAAAGAAAAAAATATTACACCGGGCCAGGTAGCAGCGCTTGAAAACTTAGGCTACAAAAAAAATTCAGTAGACAGCCTGCTGGGTATTCAGTAAAACAAAACGAAAACATATAAGCCGTGCAGCCGTGTTATTCCGGCTGATGGTATTGTATTGCCATTACCTGTTCAATAAAAATTAAAATGAAAAAGAAAAATTTCCGTTGCCTGCCTGCTATAATATTTATGCTTATTTCAGGCATTGCCGCACACGCACAGGATGTGCCCGGTGAGCCTGATACAATTTATTCCAAAGCGCTTGGTGAAAAAAGGGCAGTACGCGTTATTATGCCGGATAATTATAAGCCCGGCACAACAAAATATGATGTGCTGTATGTGCTGGACGCAGAAGATGATGCCAGGAAAATATTAAATATTGAACGCTTTGCCGAGCGATACGCCTTTGTGCCGCAATGTATCATCGTAAATATCTTCACCATCTATTTTAACGACCGTGACAGGGATTTTTCACCCAGCCATGTTGCGTCTTCGCCAACCTCCGGCGGCGCGGCTAATTTTCTTGCTTTTATTAAAAATGAACTGCTGCCTTATATTGACAAAAAATATCCCACCAGCGGCATAAACACGCTGTACGGCCATTCTATGGGCGGCCTGTTTTCTATGTACACGCTGGTGGAAGCGCCGCAGCTTTTTACGTCATACATCATCACCGACCCTTCGCTTTGGTGGGATGACCGGTATATGGAGAAGGTACTGAATGATAAATTGGCATCAGCCCCGCTGGCAGGCAAAACCGTATGGATTGGCAGCCGGGATGGCAAAGCGCATGAGGATATGGGTATTACCGAAATGGATGCTATTTTTAAGGCAAAGGCGCCACCGGGGCTTTTATGGAACAGTGTTGCCTATCCCAATGAATCTCATTTTTCACTCATCTATAAAAATGCTTACGACGGCCTTAAGTTTGCTTATACTGCCTATAACTCCGGCAGCATGGAGTTTCACCCGATGGATGGCATTGTTGTAAAGAATAAACCGTTTACATTATATTTCTTTAACCCTTTGCCGGACTCGCCCGCCATACGTTATACTACCGATGGCAGTAAGCCTGCTGCAGCATCCCCTAAAATGCAGGAAGAAAATACCATACAAAACTCCGTTGATATTGCTATAAGGTCTTTCTGTGTCCGCAACAGGTATGATACCACGCTGCATGCTCATTATACATACGGTGAACCTTTGCAGCCTGTTGATAAGCCCGCCAGCATCGTGCCAGGCGGCTGGCGCTATACATACTATGAAGGGCATTGGGACAGTTTGCCTGATTTTGCCGCCTTAACACCGGCGAAGACAGGCGTTGCAGACAAAGATTTCACGTTTGGCAAGCTGCCCCGCCAAAACAATTTTGCTTTGCAGGTATACGGCTATATTGACATTAAACAGGATGGATATTATACTTTCCTGTTAACCTCCGACGACGGGGCGAAACTCTTTATCGGCAACCGGCTTATCATTAACGAAAACGGTTCCCATTTCAGGTTGCAGAGATCTTTCATGGTTCCCCTGAAAAAAGGTTTTTATCCGGTCAAGATGGAATATTTTCAAACATGGGCAGACCTTGCCCTTGACATTAGTTATATACCGCCCGGTGGAAAATCAGCGGTAATGATACCTTTTGAATGCAGGTACAGTAAATAAAACTACATACAATGAAAAAATATCTTTTCTTTTTATTGAGCAACATGTTAGCCATTGGCAGTCATGCACAGGCAGGTAAAGTGTTGCTGGCTGTTTTTGCACATGTAGATGATGAAGAAACTATATCGCCTGTTCTTGCTAAATACGCAGCAGAAGGTGTAACGGTATATCTTGCTGTTGCTACCGACGGCAGATTGGGCGTATCAAAGCATGCAGGCATTCCTGCGGGCGACAGCCTTGTTGCTGTACGTATGAAAGAAATGCAGTCTGCTGCTGCACAACTGGGCATTCAGCCACCGATTTTTATAGGTATGCACGACCAGCTAAGGATGACTGGAGGCAGTGCTGCGCTGGAAGGTGAAATAGATACTATACGCAACACCATAAAAAAATTAGGTATTAATATACAAAGCCCCTCCGCTAAGATAGTGTAAAAAGGCTTGGCTTTTTATATAAAAATTGCCAAATGGTTATCCTGATAATATAGATAAATTAATAGAACCGGTTGTTAAGGTTTTGTGCGAGCATGGGTTTAAAACATTTGAATCATGTCAAGGAGGCGAGGGTCACTGTTCATCGGAAGCCTTTGTAAGATTTGAGGGAGATGAAATAGACCTTATAAGGGCAGTTGATATTTGTGGACTTTACGGATTTTGGGTAACTGATGCAAGGCGTATTTTCAGAAAAGTACCGGTGTATGCAGACGGTAATTCCCGTAATGCTCGCCTATTAGGCAAAACATGGGATAGGCCTTTTAATGAACTTGTATTCTCTATTGAGGCTTCTTTAATGCCGAAAGATACAGGTTAGACATTAAAGAGGTATTTGGGAAAAGAGAATGCAAGTTTTCAGCGGCCCTTATTTTCCCAATCATATCTTTTGCCATAGCATCGGCATCTGCGAGTTTTTCGCAATGCTTGCATAATCGTTTACCGCCTACACCCCAAGCAAAATATTTTGTCTCAATGTTATTTGCTTCCGTGCATTCGGTATGAATATGATAAACCTCACATTCCGGCTGTGTGCTGTGTCTTGGTTCTTCGAGTGGCATAAATAACTGATTTTAGTTACCCAAATATACAAATAATCCAATACTGACTGAAAAACGAAGTGCACTGTACCCTTTTGATAGCAATAAACCATTAATAACAATACAAAAACACACTTCAAAATGAAATCGCCGACTGAATTTAACAGCCTGCTTGAATTAATGAATTATTTTGACACAGAAGAAAAATGCTTGCAGTATATAGAACAAATAAGATGGAACGGTAGCCCGGTATGTACAACTTGTTTCAGCGAAAAGATATACCGGTTTAAAGATGGTAAACGTTTAAAATGTGCCGATTGTAAAACTGAATTTACTGCCAAAGTAGGGACTATATTTCAGAACAGTAAATTACCAATGATAAAATGGTTTATGGGCATGTACCTTGTTTCTTGTCACAAGAAAGGTATAAGCACTTATGACTTGGCGGACGACTTGGAAATAACGCAAAAAACTGCATGGTTTCTTCAGCAAAGAATACGTAAGTTATTAGAACAGGACGATACCATAATCTTGGAAGGAACGGTACAGTGCGACGAAAGTTTTGTGGGTGGCAAAAACAAGAACCGTCATAAGGATAAAAAAGTACGAAACTCACAAGGCCGGTCATTCATAGATAAAACCCCGGTGTTAGGAATGGTTCAGCAGCAGGAAACGGAAATAGTAGAACGGGAGCACAAGATTATTAAAGGCAGAACCGTTAAAGAGAAAAGGATAACCAAAAAGGCATTTGTTAAGTGTAAGGTCATAGCCAGTACACAGGCAGAAGCTATTCAGCCGGTTCTAAAGGATAATATCAAAGAAGGCAGCAAAATATATACAGACGAATGGAAGGGTTATAATGGGACTGAAAATCATTTTGACCGGTCTTATGTAGATCATGGGAAAGGACAATACGTTAACGGCGAAGTAACGAGTAATGCAGCCGAAAACGTTTGGTCTCAATTAAAACGTTCTATCTTTGGTATTCATCATTGGGTTAGTAAAAAACATTTACAAAAATATGTGGACGAATGTACCTTTAAGTTTAATACCTGTAAATTCAATAACGGGCATAGGATTAACTTAATGATGGCTAATATATCAGGTAGCCAACCATACAAAAAACTTATTCAAAATGGGTAACAAAATATCTCCTGAACATGCAGCTAAAATAGATGAGCGGATAAGAAAAGATAATCTTAACCCTACGGTAAACTTAGCTGAAATTGTCAAAAAAGCCGTAACCCCAAAAAAGAAGAAAAAGAAATGAGAAGAAAGAAAAAGCCTTATTGGTACAGATGGTTACGGCTTATAGTAAAGGAGTTCTGCCATGTTCTTTTATTCCCTCCTGATTATAAATATAAAGGATAAGTAAATTATATGTTATTAAAGGCTTAGCTATATGTATTAAAAAAGCCGTACTTAGACGGCTCATTTTTTCTCTTTTGTCTTAATAACTACACAATCCGGATAAGGTATTTTTAATTGGTCACAACAATCCCTGATTACACGATCCGGCATTTCTCTGTCATTAATTGGTGTCATTATTATTGTATAGTATTCGGTGTTATGCCTGTTCACATAACAAATTCCACGGCTGGTGATGTTAATGCCTTCAAATGGTTCGGGGTCACAATCATGCGCCTCCATCCACATTACGTATTGCTCTCTTGTCATGCAGTAACAGGTAAGTATTTGTTCAAATTAGATAATTTGTCAATGTTCTGTCTAATTATTTCATTAACCACTTCCTCTTTCCGGACATTAAAAAGAACTTGTAACCCTTCGTTTAATTTCACTTTCGCATCTTCAATACTCTCTCCAACTGCGATAACTCTTGGAAATTCCTTGAATGATGCGGTAAATAGACCAGTTCGGTCGTCTTCATTAAATTCTGGATTAAGCCTGAATTCCAGATTAATTGCGGTTTGCATTTTCAGATTCCCTTTTTTGGTTATGAGCGTTAAGTACAAAACTACGCCTAATATAACACATGGTTTTTGTATTACATAATTTTTGACTAAAAATTTACAAAAAACATATATTGAAAGCACTTTTTAGCCGATTTTTAAGCCTTTATCCCCTTGCAAGACAAATAAATAATGAGTATGTTTATATTCAAAAGTCCTTTTCAGGCCATCTAAAAACATAAAAATCATCACAAAGTCGTGTGCAGCCATAAATAAAAGGGGCGCAACGGTTTGGCATTCTTGCATTTACGGGAGTGTGATGATTCCTTATGTTTGACAAGATGACCGAACTTAGTTGCGCCTTTTATTTTTGTGGATATGGGATGTTAAAACCGGGGAGGACGGGGTACAGATGCAATAATAACCTTTTTTTATAAACATTAAAATCATCACAAATGAAAAGGAAAACTCTATCGGGATAAGATTAAAGGGACGCTCTTTTTAGATCAGTCCCCTTATAAACTCTTATTTGAAATATAGTAGCGTTTAAGTCTTTCTTGCTTTTTTCGGAAACTACCAATTTTTTCAGACAAGCAAACCAAGAAATGACATTTAACGCTCACGTCAAGGCGTGGGCTTATTATGTCTATTGGTTTGTTTAAAAGGTATTGGTAGTACCTCGAAAGAAGCAATAGCGAACTTAATAATGTCCCACGCTATTTTTATGTACATACCTGAATGGGCTTACAGGAAAACTAAATCATAAATTTTATGTGGATGGCATTTGTAGGAATGGGAGCATTCTTTGCTCTATTCGCATGGTTTTTTGAATCAAAAAGCAAGTTTGCTGATAAGTTCAGAATGGTAATACTTATTTGTTGCTTTATCCTTACCATACTGTTTATTATATCCCATATATGGGCTTCTATTATTGCATTTATGAAAACAATTTTATAAGATTATAGTTTATGAAAACAATATTTAAAGTATTTAAATGGGCTGGTATTATAGCATTGATTTTATTTATAATATACTTATACCTTGATAAAAACTTAAGGGATAAGGAGGAAGCGGAATTGTCTCATGAAATTAACCCAAGAATTAATTTGCACGTGGATACTGTGTTTTATGGCGATAGCGTTTATGTAGTTTCAAAAAAGTATTGACTACGCTCTTTCTTTTAAAGACTATTTGGATATTAAGAAGGGTAAATATTATGCAGTATCTAAAAAGCCAGATAACGGTGATTTCCCTGTTGAATATGTATCAGCCAGAGTAAAATACCCTGATTCAACTTGGGCTAACTGGATAAAAAGTTATGATGAACGAAATAGCGTAGTTGTTAATCAGGACAGTAATTATATTATAATGCATTATGAAAAGAACATGATACGATTGGAAATAATGAATACCGATATGCCGGATAGTGGCAGAGGCGGTAAAGTGTGGTGGTTATGCAGAGACAAGGATTCCGATCATTCTTGGTGCGGCGTTTTATGGGATTTCTCTAACAAGAAAAATACAATTACACTTACATCTAATGATATGCAATTATGTTATTATATAAAATAATCCGACTTTTAATTGTAATTATTAGCTTTGAAACAAAAAATGAAATCAGTAAAAACTCTTGTGGCAAATATTGCAATAGTCAGACCCAATAGGGATGATTATCAAATTTTTACTACAGATGATGTATGGAGGCTTGATATACCAACAGATAATTATCATCATTGCGGATTTATCGAACCGGGAAACATTATAGCGTTTGATAATAAAAAGCACATAGTTTCAAAGGTATGGTTTAGGATTATTCCTAAAGACAGCTCTATACGTGAAATTGTTGATTTGTATTCAGAAGAACCAACCGGAGTATCTAACTGTACTATTTTTGTAGAAGTTCAGGATTACACTGGTTGACAGAGTAACTTAATACACACTTAGTACGAATAATTTTGTTAACTCGTTCAAGTGCTGTATTTATTTCTTCATACGATCTGCCATTACAAAGCAATAATATCTCATCAAATAATTGAGGGTTTCTGTTGAAATACTCTTTCTTTTCTGTATTAGAGGAGTTATTTATATCAATACCAAAAATTATTTACCAGCCTGCAGCCTGATGTAGTAATTACCTGGGGGCCTTCAGGCTGGACGGGGCACTCAGACCACCGGCTTGTAGGCGACATAGTAACTGAAGTATTTGAAAGCAGGCAGTGGCAAAAACCCGCAAGGCTTTATTTTGCAGGGTTGCCAACAGAAAACAATACATACCCATCCTGGCTGGCTACAGTAGATTCAAGCTGCCTTACAGTACGTGTGGCTGTTAGCAAAAGCGACCTGGATAAAGCACACCAGGCATGGCTTTGCCATAAAACCCAGTATACACCGGATGTGGTTGCTGTACTGGAAAAATGGTGGTGGCACCCGGAATTAACAACTGGGTTTGCTTATTTCAGGCCCTATCAATCAACGGGTTTAATTCGATATTCGTTATTTACGGATCACTGATAATAAGTATGAATATTTTGCCCGTTATTAAAAAATTGAACCACGCTAATTTCATTCTATCTTAATATCACGTAGAAGAATAGCTTTGACCATAAATCATTTAAAAGTCAATGAAAAATGTTCTGCTTTTGATATTGCTTATTGGTTTCAATAAATTATCCGCTCAGTCTTTGGATAATAAATTAATTATTGGGTCAATTGACAGTGTTCATTCAAATATATTAAACCAGGAAAGAAAAATATGGGTGTCGGTTCCGGATTAAGCGTTAGATTCATACTACAGTAATTCGGGAATGGTACTTATGCGAAAATTGATATGCTATTTGTCTTTTATCTTTCTGTTCAATTGCAATGACGCTGTAAATGATAAAAGAAGACCGATGGCAATTCTTAAACCTTCAAAATTTATTCACGTTGACTTCGGGGTGTCTGCTATTTCTTCAGACTCAATAATTGTAAAAGTTGCAATTACTAATAACGGGAACAGCACCTATATAATTTATAAGCCATTATTGCCCTATGAAAATTTTACTGAAGATATTTTTGCCATTTTTGAGCCAACAAATTACGACGAGGTTTCTTTTTTAGGCAATAATCAGGAACATTATCTTGAAGATAAATATCCGGGCATGCTTCGCTG
>Ga0207159_1196_pt1 | contig 12397 bp, 10 predicted proteins | sample Alteio_BWMinHeat_23_FD_153511 | JGI IMG/M metagenome (GOLD analysis project Ga0207159, IMG submission 153511) | Enriched cells from forest soil in Barre Woods Harvard Forest LTER site, Petersham, Massachusetts, United States -... | ecosystem: Environmental > Terrestrial > Soil > Temperate forest >... | reverse complement strand
GCACTCACCGTTGCGCCGAGTTGAGCGCAGCAGATGCAGGCGCGCGCGTGACGTTGATGGGCTGGGTCAATCGGCGCCGCGACCATGGAAATCTGATCTTCCTCGATCTGCGCGACCGCAGCGGCATTGCGCAAATCGTGCTCGACAAAGAAGCGAGCCCCGCAGCGCACGCCAAGGCGGAACACGTGCGGCCCGAATACGTCGTCGCCGTCACCGGTGTGGTCCGCAAGCGCGCCGCCGAATCGGTGAACCCCAACATGCCCACCGGCGAAATTGAAATCGCTGCCAGCGAAATGCTCGTGCTCAACGACGCGAAGACCCCGCCATTCTCGCCCGCCGAAGACTCCATCAGCAACGAAGAGTTGCGCCTCAAGTATCGCTACCTCGATCTGCGCCGACCCGAGATGCAGCACAATTTCCTGCTGCGGCATAAGGTTGCGCTGGCGATTCGCGAGTACCTGTCCAGCCAGGGCTTCCTCGAAATCGAGACCCCCTTCATGACGCGCTCTACCCCGGAAGGCGCGCGCGATTACTTGGTGCCTAGCCGCGTTCATCCCGGCAGCTTTTACGCCCTGCCGCAGTCACCGCAGATCTTCAAGCAGATCCTCATTATCTCCGGCTTCGATCGCTACTTCCAAATCGTGCGCTGTTTCCGCGATGAAGATCTGCGCGCCGACCGCCAGCCCGAATTCACTCAGATCGATCTGGAGATGGCATTTCCGCAACAGGAAATGGTTTTCGCCGTTGCAGAAGGGTTTTTGAAAGCCGCATGGACTGCGGCCGGCCTCGAACTGCAGACGCCGTTCGTGCGCATGACATACGACGATGCGATGCGCGCCTACGGAATCGACAAGCCAGACATGCGCCTGCCTGCGTTAGCAGATTTGAGCGAGGTAGTTTCGTCAGAACTGCGCGACACCTTAAAGATCGCGCAAAAACTGCCGGTACTCGGCTTCCGCATTCCGAAGGTTGGCACAATGAGCGGCACGCAACGCCGTGCGGTGACCGATGAAATTCGCGCTTCACTCGGCGAGGGACTCGACTTCCTCGACGTGAACCGGCTGAAGACGAAGCCCGAGTTCGAGCCACTGCACGCGGCCATCATGAGCGCGATCGGCGACGTCGGCGCCGACGATCTCGTAGTCGTCGTCACACCAAAACTCGGCGCAACTGCCCCAGCCAGCGATCCGCAATACTGGGTACACCGCCGTGCCGGCGCGTTACGTCTCGAACTCGCCAAAAAATACGCAGCCCAGCACAAAGGGTTCGAGAAAACCGGCACCCCGACTGACTACAAATTTCTTTGGGTCACCGACTTCCCGATGTATGAGTGGAATGCAGAGACGAAAAGCTGGGACGCGGCACACCACCCCTTCACCTCTCCGCACGAAGACGACCTGAAAGCGGGCCGCTTGACCAGCGACCCCGGTGCCGTGCGCGCTCTCGCATATGACGTAGTCCTCAACGGCACTGAGCTCGGGTCGGGCTCGATCCGTATTCACCGGCAGGATGTTCAGGCAGAAATCTTCCGTTCGCTCGGCCTGACCGACGAAGAAGCAAAGGAACGCTTCGGCTTCTTTCTCGAAGCCCTGGAGTACGGCACACCCCCGCACGGCGGCATCGCCCTCGGCCTGGACCGTATCGTCATGCTGCTCGCCGGTGCGTCGAGCCTGCGCGAGGTCATCGCGTTCCCCAAAACAGCAAAGGCAATCGACTTGATGATGGACGCGCCGACCGAAGTCAGTGAGACGCAGTTGCGGGAGTTGCAGATTCAGCGTCGGAAGTAGCGCCCCGGGCCATCTCTTCCCACAGGGATGACCCCTCCGGTCGCTAGAAAGTCCGGCCTCGGCATATTTTCGCGACTTGCTACGCAGCCACTTTAACGTTCACGTACGGGTTCAGCCTTTCAGCGATGGCCGTCAGCGTTTCATCCGCCTGATACTCCTGTTGCAAAGTCGTGTCGATTACCGCGATGTGATCACTGAACCCCAACATCTGTGCCCAGGTTCTCAGCGTGCCGTACGACGCAATTTCAAAGTGCTCGACTCTTTGCGCAGATGCAATGATGCCGATGTCGCGCAGCGGGCCTTCATCCGTATGCTTGATGATGTCTCTCGCCGCGCCAATCAGCGCAGTGCTGACACCGCACTTCCTCTCCTCGAACTCGCCAACCGCACCGGTCAGGATCTGCTCCAGGTGAAACGCGTGCAGCTGAGTTTCTTCGCGGTGTTGACGCAGAGCGCTGGTCAGTTGCGCGTCCGCGGCCGCATCTTCCATTTCGGGCAGGGCTTCGGCTATGTGACGCTCGGTTGAGAGCATAAGCCTGAGCTGATTGACGTAAAGAGTCTTGAGATCCTGGATTTTTCCTGCGAACAAAGCCATCTGATTTCTCCAGGGCTTATAGCAAGCCTTCTTAGTGGGAGTGGCCATCAAACAACGACGTTGGCCGTTGTCGACAATTTTATCCCCGTCAGAGACCCGTCCAGCCAGTGTTCAGTCAATAGGGATTAACGCCTTTTCTAACGTGGCTTTAGCTCTTATGACAGTGACGGCATGGGCCGCACCTTGAATGCGGCCCATGGGCGATTCCAGCTTTTTACGCAGCGCGACTGGTCGCCTGCGGGTTCATCCGGTCAGAGATCGACGTCAGCAGGTGGTCGGCGTGGCCTTCCTCCTGTAGGGTCTTGTCCAACATCTCTGCCTGGTCATTGAAACCGAGTGTCCGCGCCCAGTTGCGCGCGGTGCCGTAAGACGCCATCTCAAAATGCTCGACCTTTTGAGCCGACGCGATGATGCCGGCGTCGCGCACAACAGGGTCCTTCGTGCTCTTGATTATGTCTTCGCCGGAACTGATTAGCGCAGCCGTTACGGCGCACTTCTTTTCACCGGTTTCGCCGCCCAGCTTGCCCAGAATTTGTTGAAGGCGCTGGACATGCTGCTGCGTTTCTTTCAGGTGGGTTTGCAAGGCTTGCTTCAGTTGCGAATCGGTAGCGGCGTCCGCCATCTTGGGCAGCGCTTGTGTAATTTGATTTTCGGTAGAAAGTAACGCTCGAAGCTGGTTGTTGTAGAGGGTCTTGAGGTCTTCGATGTTTCCTGAAAATAAAGCCATGTAATTTTCTCCGATACGGCAAGGAGCCTAGTAAATGCGAGGCGCCGCAGTAGCATTCCGTTGCCCACGGAGAGAATCGAGCGGTGGAAAAATCAATTCATCCAGCGCTTATCGTTGGGCGATTTCACGCCTTTTTCGTCTGGCACTCTATAACTCTTTTCACCCGTTTCTTTACGCATATACACCTCAAACTTGCGCGATGCCCGCTTGCGTTTCCAGCGGTAATAGCTGTTGCGCAGGCCAAAAACGGTTTCGCTGCCAGCGCTGGCAAATCCGCGCCGGGGAGCAAATTTTACGTAGAGGTAGCCAAAAAGTGCGCCACCCAAATGAGCCAGATAAGCCGTGCCGGCGGGGCCGCCGAATAAACTGGCAACCGCGATCAAAATGTAAACCGCGACCAGATACTTCGCCTTGATGGAAAAGGGAAGCGGGAACATAAAAAATTCCTGATCTCCAAAAAGGACCGCGAACGCCATCAGCAATCCAAAGATTCCGCCCGACGCGCCCAGCGTAGTCTGGGCCGGGCTCATGCCCAGCACATGGGTGTAGGAAATCGCGATCGTGCACAGCGCTGCGCCAATAACCGAAATGAAATAAATCTCGCGAAGCCAACGCGTTCCTTGAGAGGCCTCCAGATACGACCCCACAAACCACAGCGTCAGCATGTTGAAAAGAATATGCAGCAGGCCGCCATGAATGAAGGCATACGTAACAACCTGGAAAACGTACCCGCGCATCACCAGCGTCGGAGTCAGCGAAAAAAGCAGCGTTATCGCAGAAGCGGCCTGGCCCGAAAATGCACCCAGCAGCAGCAGCGCGAAATAAATAATTACATTGGCGAGCACAAGCGTGCGCACCAGTCCGGCAAACGGCGGGAACGACATCGTCATGGAGCGGCCGAGGCGTGGCATTGGAATTTAGTTTAGCCCTTACGCATCTCAGCGCACCGGTAATGGTGGAACGGCAACACTACGGTGGCCCGCCGGGTCCACGCTGCGGACGCCAAAGAAGACGTTGTCTTTGGAGACGGGCAGCGTGATCGTCAGGGCACCCTTAGCGGACTTGGCGTTCGTCCAGTCCGGATCGGCCGTCGCGCGCCAAACAACTTCATATTCCGTATTGGCAGGCGCGCCTTCTGGCGGCTCCCATGTCAACGTGGAATTGTTATCCAGCTCCTTTGTCACCACTTTCACATTGCGAGGTTCACCAGGCGCGGAGGCCAACACAGCCAGCGTCGCAGCGTTCACCCGGGCCACGTTTGCCACATAGCGCGTGTCTACAAACTTCATCAGGTCGCCATACTCCACACCATTTTCGGTGCGAACATTCTGATGCTGATGATTGAAGTTTTCTCGCCATTCAGAAAATCGCACCGCCGCAAATCCCTCCTGATTGAACGAAGTATGATCTCCGCCCCGTAAATAGCGGTCAGGACGCATCTCCATCACCGGCGTCACAGACGACCCGCCAACCGAAAGCTGAACGTGCTTGCCGCCGTACGAGTGTGCACCCGAGTACATCGGCCCGATGCCGACAATGGCGCGAGCCAGCTCACGCGACGGCGAATCGCTCTCTGTACCAAGCCCGCGAATGCTCCGGATCTCCTTCTCATCGCCCACCGCCGTCGAAGGAATCCCCTCAGAAAAGACTCGCACCGCATCCTTCCGCGCCAGCTTGTCGCCCGGAGTGGTGTCGCCGCCGACGATATCGTTGTTCAGCACAGCCTGCAGCTTCCACCCCTCGCTCTTCGCCAGCTTCGCCAGATGCCGGCTGCCGTTCAATCCCTGCTCCTCGCCGGCCACGGCCACAAACACGACAGTAGCCGGCATTTTCACCTTCGACAGCACCCGGGCACACTCCAACACGACGGCCACACCGCTGGCATCGTCATTGGCCCCCGGGGCCGCGTCGGTGATGCTTTCGTTGGTAGAGTTGCGCGAGTCATAGTGGCCGGTCACCAGCACGCGCCGGTCAGCCTGCGCCGGGTCAGATCCGCGCAGCACCGCGTAGATATTGTTGATAGGCGTCGGCGCAACGATGCGCGATTGCGGTGTCTCCACGAAGCTGTCGCGCTTCACCTCCAGGCAGTTGCTACACTCTGCCGAAATCTGCCGGAACTGCGACTCGATCCAGTCTGCTGCCGCCAGCACGCCTTGGCCGGCGGGCAGGGGTCCGCTGGCAGGCGGCAAGCTCGACAGCGTGCTGCGGTTGCCAAAGCTCACCAGTTTCTCAATGATGTCGTGGACGCGTTCCGGAGAAATTTGCCTGACGGCGGCCTGTATGGCGGGGTCGGCCTTCACGGGCTCCATGTGGGACGCCGATTGTGCACTGCACAGCACATTTGCAGTGGCGGCAAGGATGGCCGCTGCGGCCACCCAGTAAATCGATTTTGTCCTGGACAAGAAAATCTTCCTCCAACAATCCCTCTTCGCGTTGGTTTGCATCGTAGTGAGCGCGTCCGCTTGACGCACACGGCATTTGCTCTTACAACGAAATTGAGCAGTCACCATCCTAAACTTTCAAATGGCGTGAATGGAGATAAGCATGGCAGTTTGCCAGGAATGCGACACACCTCTCGATTTTGATGTTGAAGACGCAGAGGAAGGCGACGTGATCACGTGCGCCGAGTGCGGTGCAGAGTATGAGATCGTCGCGACCGAGCCGCTCGAGTTGAGTCGCTTAGAAAGCGATGAACTCGAAGACGACGAAGACAGGTTGATAGACACCGACGAAGATGAGTAGCGTGCCTGAACGATATAATGGAGGGCATGAGAAATCGTTTCGCTGGCGTTCTATTGGCCGTCGCCGCGCTCGCTGTTCCGGTGTTGCCGGGGCAGTTGGCTCATGCGCAAAGCCGGGGTCCGGTCCAGCGTGTAGTGCAGGGGAAAGTCTTAAGTTCCGCGGACGCCCCGGTGACAAATGCCGTGGTTTATTTGAAGGATATGAAGTCCCTCGCGGTAAAAAGTTTCATCACCTCGGCCGACGGAAGCTACCGCTTTGGCCAACTCACCCCGGGAGTTGACTACTCGGTTTTCGCAGAACTGAACGGCAAGAAAAGTTCTGTAAAAACAGTCAGTGCTTTCGACGCAAAAAACGAGTTCATCATCAATTTGCATCTCGCCCAATAACGAGATCGTAGAGAAAAGAAAGCGCGAGCCGCAGCTCGCGCTTTTTGATTCAGCCTGCGCGCTTTACTTGGCCGCAACCGCGCTGGCGCCTTTAACGCTGGCAATCCATCCGTTCGTGCGCGCGTCCAGAACATCCAGCGGCAGCGCTCCGCCATTCAACATTTCGTCGTGGAAATTGCGAATGTCGTACTTTGCCCCCAGTTGATCCTGTGCGCGCTTCCGCAACTCCAGGAACTTAAGCTGGCCCAGTTTGTATGCGAGTGCCTGCCCCGGATTCACAATGTAACGGTCAGTCTCAGACTGAATGTCGGGCTCGTCTTCGCCAGAATGTTCGCGGAAGTAAGCCACCATCTGCTCGCGGGTCCAATGTTTGGAGTGCACGCCGGTGTCGAGCACCAGCCGGCACGCACGCAGCAATTCATCATTCAGCCGGCCAAAGTCCGAATAGGGCTCCCGGTAGAAACCCACCTCCTTGCCCAGCCGTTCTGAATAAAGCGCCCATCCTTCAACATAAGCCGTATACCCCGCATGCTGGCGGAACGGCGGCAGCGAAGGTAGCTCCTGCGCAATCGAAAGCTGCATATGGTGACCCGGGACGCCCTCGTGGTACGCAGTCGACTCAATGGTCAGCAACGTGCGATGCGAGAAGTCGCTCGTGTTGATGTAAACCTTGCCCGGCCGTTTACCGTCCGGTGTGCCCACGTTGTACTCCGCCGCGGGCGCTTCCTTTTCGCGGAACGATTCAACCTGCACCACCTCCACGGGCGCCTTCGGCAGCAACCCAAACAACTTCGGCAGCTCAGGATTCATCTGCGCGATGTACTTGCGATAGAGATCCAGAATCTCCTCGCGCGACGTCGCAAAGACCTTCGGGTCGGTCTTCAAAGATTCACGGAATGATTTCAGGTCCTTCGCCCCAAGCTTCTGCGCGATAACGGTCTGTTCGCCCTCAATACGCGCCACTTCGCTCAAACCAAGCTGATGTATCGCGTCCGGCGACATGTCCGTCGTCGTCTGCGTCCGAATGAAGTACCGATAGAGAGCATTTCCATTGGGCAGCGACCACAAACCCATCTCGGTGCGGCCATACGGCGCATAATCTTTTGACACGAAAGCCGACAGCTTGCGATACGCCGGTCGCACTTCATTGTCCACCGCGGCCACAATCTCATCGCGCAGACGCTTCTGGTCGGCGGCCGAAATGCTGTCCGGAAAATGCGCAGCCGGCTGCGCGAACGGGTTCTCCAACCCTGCAGGCCCTGCAATGCTGTCGCACTGCGTCGCCACCTTCTCCAGCAGAAACTTCGGCGGCATCAGCTTGTCCTGCTTGCCCTGCCGTGCAATTTCTGTCGTCTCATCCAGTAACTGCGGAATCTTGTGAAGCCGCACGATGTAGTCCTCGTAGTGCTTCACAGAGTCCAGGGGAACCAGCGACGCAAACTGCGGCAGCAGCAGGTGGATGCCATTCTGCTGATCGAGCGGCATCTCGTACAGCTTCAGGTCCGTGCCCTCAATGTTGTCCTTCAGGTTCCGGATCATCAACTCTTTGTTCAGCCGCTCCTGCTCAGGGAAGCCGGCCGTATCGATGGCCGCAAATCGCACCAGAAAATCCTGTGCGTCCTTCTTCTGCTGCATAATGTGCCGCAGCGAAAACTCTGACCAGCGATCGTTGTAGCGATAGTCGCCAATGATCGTTGCCTGTTCCGGCGAATCCTTCAGTGTATATTGCCATTGCTCGTTCAGCAGTTTGTTCAGCGCGTCACGGCGCGCTTCAAGAGGCTGGGCTGTCTTGGCATCTGCGGCGTTGGCATCCATGGGCAAGGTCAAAGCGATTAAAGGGAAGGATAACGCGGCCAGAAACGTGGCTGCGCGGAAATGCCTGCGGTTCATGTTGCCTCCAAATTGGGGTGACCAAAAGGATACGCGAACACAGCCGCCACAGTTCACAGCACATCAATCACAAGCAACGTCAGGTCATCCTGCTGCTGAGAAAACGTATCTGCTCCGACCCACTGCTTCAACCGATCAAGCAATTCGTCTGCGGCTTGCTCCGTATCAAGATGGGCCGAGGTGGCCAGCGCCGCTTCCACGCGCTCAGCCGAGAAAGACTCGCCATCCGCGTTCGTCGCCTCAATCAGCGCGTCCGTGTACAGCAGAAAGCGGCTCCCCGCCGTCAGTGGCCGCTCGGTGAAAGAGTAGGTCGCGACAGAAAGCATTCCCAGCGGCAGTCCGTTTTGTTCAACGGCGGCTATCGATCCGTTGATGCCCTGGCGATACATCGCCGGAGGATGTCCGGCCGCCGCATAACGCAGAATGTGTTGGTCCAGATCCAGAAACAGATACGCCGCCGTTACAAACTGGGCCGTCAACTTGCCGCACAGCGCGTGATTCATGCCCGCAAGCACCATCGACGGATCTTCGGCATGAGGCAGTTGGCCAGCCGTCGCCACCTTCACCATCGACGCAATTAGCGCCGCCGGCACGCCGTGCCCGGAAACATCGGCGATGATGACGCCAAGCTTTCCATCGTCATGAACGAGCACGTCGTAGAAATCTCCCGCCACAGCAGTCATGGGCAGATAGCGCGCCGCAACGCGCAGGCGGCTGCTGTGCGGCAGTGCGGTGGGCAAAATAGACGCCTGAATCTGCCGCGCAATCGCCAGCTCGTGGTCGAGCGCCGACAGCCGCTCCTGGTTCTCAATCGCGCGGCTGGTAATCAGCGTCCCCAGCGTAAGCATCAGAACTGCAAACCCGACCGGCTCCGGATTGAACGGCAGTCGCAGCACATGCATTCCGTAGAGCCTCGCCGCAACCATCGAAATACTGAACACAATGACGCCGATCCGCATCCCGCGCGTCGAAAGTGTCTTCTGGCTCAGCGTAAAGACCGCCACCACAAAGACCAGAAAAATCACCAAAGCAAGAGTCGTATTGAATTCGTAAAACGCGTTAGGGCGGTGAAGAGTGAAGTCTGCGACGAGATTAACCGCCATTATCGGCACCATCGCCCACAGCACCCACCGCAGCACGCGGCGCCAATTCGGAAAAATCTCCCACAAAAACAGCAGAAACGGAAAGACCAGCAAATGGTGAATCACCGCTGAGAAATAAGCCCAGAACAACGGCTTGTTCAGATGCACAAGAAAACTGACCACATGCAGAAAGTCGGCGTTGCGCGCTCCATAAAGAAGCAAAAACAACCCAAACCACAACAAGGCAGCGTCGTGGCCCCGCTTACGCATCCTGTAGATCACAAGACAGGCGATCCCAGTAGCAATAAACAGGATGGCGATGACGGTGCCGATTGCGCTGTACAGCAACGCGTCGCGCACGGGTGCGAGATACTTCTCAGGAATCTGCAGCGCCAGATCGTGCATGTGTGGGTTAAGCACACTGCATATTAACGACAGATGACCGAAACAAAAACTCCCTCCCCGTCGCTCTGCACCCTTTCCGCTGCAATCCCTCCCGCCGCGCAGCCCATTCTTTAAAGATTGATGAATACTGCAGCCCACTCTACGCGCCAAAATCCCCTAAACCCTGCCGTTCCGGCGCGAAACTCGAATTTCCGTCACACACCTGTCACATTTGATGAATAGGCTTGGGTTGCAGAAGAGTCAACCGGCGGCGTCGGGCAAACCGGCGCGCACGCGGTCGTCCTCACTCATTCAAAGGAGCCTCAATGCGCAAGTTTTCACCTTCAATCGTTCTCCCCTGCGCCTTATCCATTGTGGCAGCGGCGTTCCTCGCCGGCTGCAGTTCTACCTCACCAATGGTCACGCTGGGACCAGGAGTACCCGCCGCGGTCAAACCCGCCAGCGGCTACAGCGTCTTCATCTTCGCCGGCCCTGCCGCCGCCGGCAAAGCCACGAAGCCGGATTCCATTATCGTCAGCGGCACCAACGTATTCGTTGGCTACGGCAATGGCTTGAACCCCGACGGCACCGTTCCCGGCACCACTTCGCAGGGCAAGTCGACCATCATCCAGTTCGACACCAGCGGCAACGTGATCAAGACTTTCCCTGTCACCGGCCACAACGATGGCCTGCTCGCTTTTGACAGCTCCAACATCTGGGCGATGTCCAACGAAGATTCCAATCCCATCCTGACCGTCATCAACCTCACCGGCGGATTCCAGACCGAGTACACGCCCGCCACACCACTCCTCCACGGTGGCGGCCTCGATGACATGCAGAAGATCGGCAGCACCGTCTACGCGACAGCATCCAACCCAACCCTTAATCCGGACGGCTCAGTCGTGCCGGCTCCCGCCGTGGTGGCGCTCTCGCTGAACGCGTCGGGCCAGACCTTCAACGCAAAGCCCATCCTCCAGAACAACGCGACGGCAACCAACATCGTCACCGGCGCCACCGTCACGCTCAACCTTACCGACCCTGACTCCGAAGCGACCGATCCCAACGGAAACCTCGTCGTCGACAGCCAAGCGGACTCAGAACTGGTCTTCGTGCAGAACGTAGGAACAGGCACTCAAGCCGCTCAAGTACTTCCTCTAACGTTGGGTGGCACGCCCACGCAGGTCGATGACACCCGCTGGGTGCCAAAGGGTCTCGGACCGTACATGCTCTTCACCGACACGTCGGCCAACACCATCTACCGCGTTAACGGCAACTCCGTCTTCAAGACAGGCGATGCCTACACCGCGAGCAACGGCACCATCAACCAAATCTTGAAGATTGACCCCAAAACCGGCGATCTGACCACCATCGTCGACGGCCTCGGCGCCCCGCACGGAATGCAATTCGTCCTGCCCTAAGCGCCAGGCAACTCCGCCAACAACAAAAATCCCGTCCGAGCATTCCTCCTCGGACGGGATTTCTCTTGCCTCGGCCGCTAAGCCCCAAGGACCGCTAGACCAATAGCACCTTCTGCACCGTAGCTGTCACCAGCACCTTGCAGGGATTCGCAGAATCACGCCCAATCTCCAGAACACCCTTCCAGTCCTGGCCCCTCTTGTCCGTGAAAACCCAAACGCTGGTTGAGCGGCCACCGCCCTCGACAGGCACCGGCGACCATTGGGTATTCGCCGAAATAGCGCCATTGATCCGCGCCAGCAACTGCTCCGGCGAATTCTTCCACGTCCCCCGGAACACATCGCGCCGCTGGGTCCGGTCCCCATCCATGCTCACGAATTCCACGTCGTCCAAAATCTTGTCCAGGCCAATCCGAGGCATATTCGTCCCCGGAAATACGAAGATCTCGACGTTAGGCTGCTTGTGAGGGGCTGCCGCATACGCACTTCCCGCGGAGAGGAACACGAACATCGTCATCAGGACCACTGCTTGAGCCAGCCTGCTGAAAAGACTTTTCATCAGTCATCCTCCGGCAAATCGGGCACCCGTTTCCTGAGCACTATCGTGCATTTCACAGTCCACTGAAATGTGTTCTAGCCACAAGACTTAGGACCGCCAACGCCAGCCAAACTGTTCAGGATCGCTTCCCAATGTTCATCTCCGGACACGCGCTGGTGGGTGTCCGGGTTCCGTTACGCAAAATCAGCCGCACCGCCCTTATTCGCTACTCGCCCCGCGAATAAACGCCGCCACTCCATCATGCAGCTTCTTCAACGCTGGCTCATTCACATAAACCATATGCCCGGAGTCATAAAACGAGTACTGAACATTGCCCCGCAAACTATCCGGAATCGCCAGATGGTGCGCCTCATACACCGCAGCAAAGTACGGCGTGGCCAGGTCATAATGTCCCCCCGTTAACAGCACTTTTAGTCGCGGGTTGTATTTCATCGCCGTCGCAAGGTCGGGACTGACATTCAGCCCATTCGACTGGTCCGGCGACGGCCCACCCGGCGCCTGATGCCGCAGGTCCCATGCGTTCTGACCAAAAATCGCAAACACGTTGTAGGTTTCATCCGCGCCATACTTCAATTGCCGGCGAAGATAGTCATTTAGCGCCGCCACATACGCCGACGAAATCGCCGCGCTCTGCGGGTCATACTCCGCTTCCTCGCTCAGCGGATTAAACGTCGGACCCGAGAACCGCGTATCCAGCCGCCCGGTCGTCAAATCCTGATCTTCCTGCAGGTTCTTCGAGAACGCGCCGCCGCTCACCCGCAGATTTGCCTTCAACAAATAAGCCACCGGCAGCCCGGTGTATTCGTGCAGTTTCTGCGCCGTGGCTTCTC
>Ga0207159_1195_pt1 | contig 12468 bp, 10 predicted proteins | sample Alteio_BWMinHeat_23_FD_153511 | JGI IMG/M metagenome (GOLD analysis project Ga0207159, IMG submission 153511) | Enriched cells from forest soil in Barre Woods Harvard Forest LTER site, Petersham, Massachusetts, United States -... | ecosystem: Environmental > Terrestrial > Soil > Temperate forest >... | reverse complement strand
ATAGCCAGGCCCGCTTTACAATTCTGCATGTACAACAAAACCGCAGAATATTAATTGCAAGGCTGTAACAATCCACTCCACCTCTTTTTCATTCGTCTATTTTATCTTTCATTCATCGATTTTGCATTATTCACAACAGGATAATTTAACAACTTTAATGAAGAGAAAGTCAATTACTGTAAATGATCGCAAAATGATTTAAGCCCGCAAGGCGTTCCGCAACACAAAATACACTAACCATGAAAAAAACTTTACTTTTTGCCCCGGCAATTTTAGTTATATTTCTTTTAAACAACACTGCCCACACCCAGGGCCTTAAACTTGTACCTAACCCGGATAATGGTAATGGATATAATGGAGGCCCTATCATCTACAAAAACGACCTGTACTTTAGTTACACGGGTGCAGCTCTCAGGTCGTTATTAGGCAAATATAATGGCGATACTATCGCTCTAATACCAAACCCGGTTAGCGGCGGGGTAGTGGCGCCATTGATAGTTTACAATAACCTGTTATATTTAGAATATTACAACCGTACTGCGGGCGTTTATCAAATAGGCACATACGATGGAAATGCTATAACGCTTATCCCTAACCCGGATGCAAGCCCAAACCCTTCGTTTGGCCCTTTTATCATGTATAATAACAAGCTGTGTTTTCAATACAATGCAAGCCAGCTGGCGGAGTACAATGGCACTGCCTGGAAACTTTTCTCCGCACCTGCTTCGGGCTCTTTCACTTACCAGGGCGGCCTTACGGTTTATCACAATAAGCTGTTCATGGGTTATCAAACAGTTTCTAACGAGCGCCAGATGATGCAGTTTAATGATACTGCCATGACACTTATAGATAATCCTGACGGCGCCACAGCGTTTAACCCATTGGGAGGTGGTTACCAGGGCCTGCCTATTATATATAACGATGGCCTTTACATAAAATACGTAGCTATTACAGGGGTAACGCACCTGGCAAAGTACAACGATACTGCGCTTACTCTTATAGCCAATCCTGATGCAAGCCCTTACGGCTATGGGTTCGGCTCTGAGGGGTCGCCCTTGGTTTATAACAACAAGCTGTATATTCAATACCTTAATGCATCGCATATTACACAATTAGCGGCATATGACGGTACTGCGATGAGCCTTATTGCAAACCCTGACGGCGGCAAGGGGTACCAGGGTGCACCTATTGTATACGACAGCAGCCTGTATATTCAATACCAGGATGTAAACAGCGTGTACCGGCTGGCAAAGTATAATGGTACTGCTCTAAGCCTTATTGCCAATCCCGATAAAGGCGGCTATGCCAATTATACAACCACAGGCGCTGAAATTACACCGCCCATATTATATGGCAAGTTTATAAACCACAATGTTAACCTCAATTACTACCTGTATAACCTGTATATACAATATGAGGATTCAACGGGCATAAACAGGTTAGGGCAATATAATGACACCGCACTTACCCTTATAACCAACCCCGACACAACCAAGTTACATAACGATGCCGGCGGTACCGGTTATAAAGGATCGGCCTTTATTTATAACAATGCGCTGTATGTTCAATATTATAGTGCCGCCAATATTTTTCAACTGGCGTATTTAAACCTTAACGATTCCACCACCCTGCCTGTAACATTTATCAATTTTACTGCGCAGCCAAAAGGAGATGATAACCTGCTGCAGTGGCAAACGGTTACAGAAATAAACAGCAATTATTTTAATATTCAGCGCAGCATTACCGGAAGCAATTTTGCTACCATTGGTAAAGTAAATGCGGCAGGCGCCAGTACAGCGAAGATCAATTATGCTTATACTGACCACTTTACAGCCGGCGATCTTTCGCCTGTTGTTTATTATCGCCTGCAGGAGGTTGATAAAGATGGCAAAATAGCCTACAGCAATATAGCGGTGGTGCGTAAAAACATCATCAACGGCGGTTTTGTTATAGCGCCTAACCCTGTTAGGGATGTGATTAACCTGCAGGCAGGCAGTAATATAGGCGATGCGGTCGTTATATTGCAGGATATGAACGGTAAGGTTTTATATTCCGCCAAACAACAGAATATAACCGCGGGGGAAAAGATACAGGTAAGCACGTCTGCACTCGCCAAAGGCATGTATATAGTAACTATAAAAACCAACAACACAAGCTATTGGCATAAAGTGTTAAAGGCAGAATAAAAATGCTGAAGGATAGCGATGATTATTTTGGCGTTACCCCTTAGAGTTATTGCGAAAAGAAATGTTTTGTTAAGGCCGCCAACTTGTATGCCACAGAATGTGCCGGTACACAGCCTGTGGATATGTGTAGTAACGCCCTTGTTTACCCATATGCGCTGACTATATTTATAGTCCGTCTGCTGTAACCCCGATAATAACCCCAAAATTGCCATCAGTTTGTATCCAGTTCTTTTCGGGCAGATAGGTTCGTGAAACAAAGCCGTCCAGGTATAAGGCATTTTTACAACCAATGCTTTTGAAATAGTTGGCGAAGTCGTAAAAATTTATTTCCTTTTTGCTCATTGCAAAAATAAGCTTGTTGCCTGGCAAGAGTCCAACACCATTTCTTATGTTCAGGTTTACGGAGCCCTGTTTAAATGCAGGATGTATTTGCCCGTCAATCACCAACATTGGCCCTGATTGCGTAGCATATTTTATTTTCCCGTTATCGGTAAAGTTTTCCGTGCTGCAAATAACAGGAATATTGTCTGTGGTTATGTAGAATACCCCGTTGGGTTTTAGGTAAAAATTTCCGCTGCCGGTTGATGTATCTAAAGGGGACTGCGTTCTTTGGTTTTCAATAAAAAGCCCTTGTGGTGAATTGTCTTGCTTATACATCCCTCCGTTCATTGCAAACACAAGCTTTCTCTTCTTTTTTTCAAGCCACATTTTTAGATCTTGAATGCTTTTAAAGTTTACATTCTTATCGTCTTTCCAATATAATTGTATATCCTGTTTTTTAGTATCCATTCTATAACTGACAAAACGGTCATCAGCAATTTGAAATTTTCCCGCAAATACAAATACTCCTGCGGTTGCAAAAATTAAAATAGCTGTTAATATAATGAGCCGGTTTCTTTTCATCGCTTGGTAATATTATACTTTATACGGCGCATGTCACAGTAGTCAATTATTACTACCATCGAAAAAGACAATATCCAAATAAATGGGAATAGAAATATGGAATAACCTTTTCCATATATAACCATTGGATTCAGATCATTGTCAAGCATGAGCGCTAATACATCAAATTTATAAGAGCCGATAACAAAAAAGGCGGCCGAAATGATGAAGGAAACAAAACCGTAATAGATCATCTTCAATATCCTTTTTTCCCTTTCAGCAATCTTGCCCCTGGCAACTTTTGGGAGCCACCAAAATAATAATAAGGCAATTACCATCCAGCAAATTACCTGAAACAGGGTGGAAACAATTTTTGCATTTTTTGTTGGTTTATGAATGGTCATTGAGAAAAATGCCGCAGGTAAACTATTCCAATGGCCGTGCAGGGCAAATGGCTGAAGCCGGTTAAAATGTAAGTTTGAAGAAAAATCCCAGCTTGCAGGAATAAAAATATTTATATCAATTGAACCAAAATTCTTCCAACTGTCTGATGGCCTTAAAATATAGACCAACGCCCTGTATTGTGCAAGGTCATCTTCTTCAAACCATGATGAAGCATCCGCATCATAGGAAACCTCCAGCAGGTGTTCCCCGGCTGACAAGGTATCGAGACGAAAAGGAAGCAGCCCTTTATAAGTATATTTGTAGGGTATATTCCTGTTATTCCAGGTAATGCTGTCAGGAGGCAGCCATCCGGATGGAATGGTGTCAAAAGGCAATAGCCGGCCCTTAATAAATTTGTTGTCAATGCTTATTCTGTACCTGCTTTTTTCCATGTTGTTGGCCACAAATACCAGGTCCATAAGATCTATCCTTTCCGGGCAATTTATTTTATACACTGCTGTAATATGCACAAGGCCCCCCTTAACTATATCGCTGAAGTTGACGGTGAGGTCTTCATGTAATACCGAAATGCTTCCCATCGGGCCCGTCCCAATAATATTTCCTGAATGAGGTACAGGCGGCGCAGAAATGTTGGCAAATGAAAAATTAGATTTACAAATTACAAGCAAGCAGACAGCGATACTTAATGTGCGGATGACAATCGATATTGTCTTAGGATTTAGCATATATTTATTTATACGCGTGTTGTTTGTATTCGCTCGCTTCTGCTAACGCAGTATATGACCGTTGCGTTTGGCCTTGGCTCTAAAAATAAATCATTCAATTTCTCAATTCTTATTCCGCCTATTTTTTCCACCGCTTTTTGAGAGCGGATATTATTCTCATGAATATAAAAGAGAACATTTTCTACAAAATTAAAGGCATGGGCCATCATTAATCCTTTCATAGATCCATTGTACACCCCTCCCCAATATTTGCGGGCAAGAAAGGTGTAACCGATTGAAATGGCCGCCGTTGTTTCTTTTACATGGGTGTACCTGGTGCAGCCTATGATATCTCCCGTTATTTTATCTATTGCTGTAAAGGCGCTTTTTGATGCGGTGGCTTCTTCGAAAAATATCTTAAACACATTTCTTTGGCAACGGTCTTTCGCAGGATGCTGCTCCCAAATAAGCGGGTCAGATGCCACGTTATAAAGCGGTTCAAAATCCCCGTCATTAAGTGGCCTCAGGATCAGCAGGTCATTTTCTAAATAAGGCTGAAGATCAAAACTCATTTTTCAACTGATTTAGGTTGCAGGTATTTTCGCACTTGTGAGCATTCACTGCTTAAATTTACTCAATGGACCTGCAAGATAAGAAGGGGTAAAACCTGGAGATATTATTTGTTCACCAAAGGAAGCAGGTCCTTGGCGGGAACCTTTTTTATTGTGCCATCAGCATCACCTATTACAAGGTTGCCACCCTTTGCGGCGGTTTCCTCAACAAGTTTTTTTATGGCTATTTTCATGCCCTTTAAAACCTTGTCAGATAATTCAATAATATCAATTTCCTTATTTAGCATTGTATTTGCTTTGCTCCTTTATGACGTTCCAAAGTTCGGGAATTAGGATCATCTTTTCGCTATTTTTTGAACCACTGCAAATTATCTCGGGCATCATTCCCATATTATTAATTATCATCCACTTATCGACAACCGGAATATATAAGTCAGCAAGATTATGAATGCCGCGGTAATATCTTCGTTCAATAGTATCAGCAGGAATATCATGACCACCCTCAAGTACCCGCTCAGCAACCCTTCGTTTTGCAAATTCGGGTGACGCCAGCCAAAAGTATAACAGAGTAATATGATAATTCATCTTGACGGCATCGTTTATTAACGACACATAGCTTCTTGTTGCCAAAGTTGTCTCAAACGCAAAATCAACTCTTTCCTCCAGCAATTGATCAATCCTTCGCAGCATTATCCTGCCTGCCTCAAAAGCTACACTTGCAGGATTAAATGGTGAAAGTGCTGCTGCAATACTATCGGCATTAACAAATTCCCTGCAGTTAAGCATCTCCGGTAAAATAGTAAAGCTGGCAGTGGTTTTACCTGCGCCGTTACAGCCTGCAATTATGTACAGATTTGAGATCATACCAGTTTGTGAATATACCACTCAATTCAAATTATTTTCTATGGCTTACCATAATATTCTACATTTAAGTTTATAACAGCAGACGCAACATTATTTATTGCATTATGAAACCCATTGTTCAAATATCGCTTGACCTTACCAATATTGATGAAGCGCTTGAAACCGCTGCACTCGCTATGCGCGCCGGTGTTGACTGGCTGGAAGCGGGTACGCCGCTTATACTTGCAGAAGGCCTGCACGGGGTTAAGAAATTGCGCGAAGCCTTTCCGGGTGTCCCGATCGTTGCAGACCTTAAAACAATGGATGGGGGCTATCTTGAAGCAGAGATGATGGCAAAAGCAGGTGCTACACACGTAGTGGTTATGGCACGGGCGCACGAAGAAACAATTAAATGCGTAGTTAAAGCTGGAAAGGACTATGGTATTAAGGTAATGGGTGATAATCTTGGCTGCCCCGATATGGTGGCTGCCGCGCGATGGCTGGAAGCCCTCGGTTGCGATTACGTGATACACCACATTGGTTATGATGAGCGAAGGGGCATTGCTGCACAGGGCAAACGGATGCCAAGCCCATTGGATCAACTAAAGGAAGTTGTGAAAGCGGTACATATACCCGTACAGGCTGTTGGAGGCCTTAGCTTAGAACAAGCCATAAAATGCCCCGCCTATGGTGCGCCATTGGTGGTGTTGGGTGCACCATTGACTATAGATGCCGAAGCCTTTAAAACTGCGGATGGTAATTTGGAAGATTCGTTAAGGTTGATCTGTGAGAAGATACACTCACAAATTATTGGGTCAGTCAGTCAATGAGTCATTAATGGAGAGAATGTGCAGGTCATTGGGTCAATGGGTCAATGAGTCAGTAAGTCATTAAGGGGGAGAGGTTAATGCAGTATGATTTAACATTTAATTCCTGAATTCCTGCGATATCATCAACCCGCGCATACCGGCTTGTACTACGCCTATGCCCACACGCCTGAAACCGGGATTAAGTATATTGGCCCTGTGGCCCGGCGATTCCATTAAACCGGTATGGGCAATGTTAAGGGTGGGCGCAAGTGCCAGGTTCTCACCCGCCATTAAAAAAGTTATATGCGCCTTTTTCATCCGGTCAAAAGGGCTTTCACCCTCTGGCGTGATATGCGAAAAATAACCGCGCGCAAACATATCCTCTGAATGTGCCCTGGCAACAGTGGTAAGGGCGGTATCCGCTTCTAAAGGCTGCAAGCCTGCTTTTGCACGTTCATCATTTACCAACCGCAGCATTTGGTTTTCAAGGTCAGGCCTTACAGATACATGCGTTGTGGTATAAGGCAGCTTAACCGATTCCTCTGAGCTTGGTTCAACCGTTAGTTTAGTAATAGTTTGTTTGATGGCCTTGTCAAAAATAGGAGAAAGCTTGTTTTCCAGCCATTCGGCCTGCGTTGTGAGGTTGTCGGCCACAATACTGCTTGAGGTATATTTAGATAACCCGTCATCAAGCGGAAGCGCCATTAACAATAATCCTATTATCAATGCAGTAATAAGCCCGTTAATTACGCCGGGAACGATGCCAAGTATTTTATTAAATACCGAAGTATGTACCGAAGATGGTGTCGCGCTCAAAAATGTATTAAAGATCAGTGAGAGAGTAAGGCGTATAACAATAAAAGTAAAAAGAAAAGACAATGGCAATGTCCATACACCAAGGGAAGGAAATAATTTATGAACTGTTATTGCCATATACTGGTACAGCCAAAAACTCATGAGCAAAGCGCCTGCCCAGCCGATGAGGCCTATAGAAGTAAGTATAAATCCAAGCCGCCAGCCATTCCATGCAGAAAAAGCAATGATCAATATGAGGAGCAGGTCAATAACATTCATATAACCGGGAACGCTGTTTTATTATTTATATTTTCTTTTTTGCTTATTAAAAATAAAGGTGTACCCCTTATGGGACACACCTTTTGCTGAACGCCTGTTCCTTTACGTTTAACCGGGTCTTTTCAGGAACCGGTTTTTTTTATACAGGAAATCACCGTTCGTTACAACATTGGTAATAGTAAAAATTGTGCCAATTTTCTTAATGGTATATTTCATCCTTTTCTTAGCCCTGTTTATAAAAAGTGTGGAATTTTTTTACCTTTCTTAATGCGTGCAACATCCAAATAATACAACAATATTTTAATGCCGCTCAATATTGAAATATGGCAGTAAAATTGCTGCTCCATTGTACACAAACAGCTTATGAACATACACACCAAAAAAATCCTTGCAACTGTAGATGATACAGAATATCCCTTTACCATCGAAATTTTACCGGACGAAAGAGGAACTATTTACCGCGCCACACCCGGCGAGACTGAAGCGTGGCTGATAAAAGCTATTCCGGGATATATAGAGTTTGATGAACGCGGAAATGTTCAGCCTGCCGAAGTGATTGAAGCAGAAAAAGGCGAAGCCATAACGGCTGCGGTTTGGAGGGGGATAAAAGAACAGGTTAATTTTAAAAAAATTGTATCTGTAAAATGCCCTTCATGCGGCGAGTCTTCAAAAAATATAGGCCCCATTCCATTTGCTTTTCATTTTCTCAGTCAAAAATTTAACAGGCCCGTTAATCCGGGTAATCTTTATCAATGCCATTCCTGCAGCCTTTATTTCAGGTACCCATGTTTGTCGCCGCAGGAACTGATCAAATTATACAAAAGTGAAGGCGATGAAGTTTGGGTGGATGACAGCAATTTTTTACGGAAGGATACCCTGGAAATTGTAAAGGAAATTGAGAATCAAAAGGGAACTATTCATTCTATACTGGATGTAGGCTGTTATACCGGTACCCTGCTTTTGAATTTAAAAAAACTTTTGAAAGACAATACATTTGAATTGTTTGGGGTAGAACCCAGCTTAATAGCTGCCGGGAATGCCGCGCAATCCGGTATTACCATGTTGGGCAGCACCATAAATGACCTTGAAAGATATCCTTATACATTTGATTTGATAATTATGGTTGATGTATTTGAGCATGTGCAGGATACATGGGCCCTGGTTAAAGAGGCCGCGGAATTTCTAACACCAAAGGGGCAAATAATTATAGTTACCGGCGCTCTTGATTCTGCCTTTATGAAAAAGAAATTAAACAGGGCTCATTATGTCTCCATGCCGGAGCATGTTGCGTTCATCACGGAAAAACATGCGAAATGGCTGGCGGCCAAATGTAATTTGACCCTTAAAACCTACCGTTTAATAAGGCATGGAAGTGCAAGGAACTTAAAACAAAAGATAAGGGACAGCATCAGGGGGAGAGTTTCAAGTTTCATGAATTCGTCATTTATAAGGCCACGTGTGGCAGCAAGAACCTTAGGAAAAACGCTTAAATCAATGAGCAGTGCAGGGATGTCAGATTTTAATGATCGCCCTGACCATGCAGTTGTTGTGTTCCAGAATAAACAATAAAAAGTGATCATTCCTGGCGTTCGTATAAGTTTTATCTGGCCAGTGAAATAATAAAATGAGTTTACTCCCGAGAGTAATAACCTTCATAAAAAGCAACTGCCTTGATGGGAGCTGCTGCCTTATTTATTTTCCTCAAAGTATTCTTAACATAAAAAGTATTTTAGCATACTGTAGGTTGTTAACACCACAATTTGCAGCATGTAACATTTAGTCCCGGCTATTTCCCGTTATTTGAGTAACATTGCCTTATTACCATTCAACATCGTATCGGCACTTACAAATCATTCTTCCATCCACACAAACCAAAATAATTATCTTGCCTTTTCAACCAAATCTTCCCGTATGAACGTGAGGCGAATTTTAGTAATGATATCAGTATGCCTTATTACCACCGCACAGGCGCAGCAGCCATATACGCTGCCCGTTAATATTGCAGCAGCTTACACAAAACAAACCAGAACCGCTGCGGGTGAGCCAGGCAAAAATTACTGGCAAAACTCAGCAGATTATGACCTGCATATAAATTTTGATCCCGAAACCCGCCTGCTCCAGGGCGAAGAAACTATTTTATATACCAATAACAGCCCCGACAGCTTAAGGCAAATCGTTTTCAAGCTGTATCCCAACCTGTATAAGGAGGGGAGTACGCGGCTGATGTCTGTCAGCGCAACCGATGTTACAGATGGCGTAAGCATTGATACCATGCAGCTTGATGATAAAAATATAGCAAGTACGCAGCGCCGTATAAACGGTACCAATATGAGCATAAGGCCTGCAAAGTCAATATTGCCGGGGCAGCACATACAATTCAATATACGCTGGCATTATACGCTCAACAAAAAATCGCACATACGCACAGGTGAAATTGATCCCGGTGCAGACTTTGTGGCTTATTTCTTTCCGCGCATTGCGGTGTATGATGATATTGATGGATGGAACCTGCACCCGTATAATGGCAACCTGGAATTTTATAATGATTTCTGTCATTTTAAAGCCGCTATAACTGTTCCCAATAACCAGGTTGTGTGGGCTACCGGTAACCTGCTGAATGGCCAGGAAGTACTGGCTGACAAGATTTATCAAAGGGTACTATCAGCTGAAAAAAATGACGTGGTTGTTTATGTAATTGACAGTACAGACCTGGCAAATAATAATTACACCAATCATACACAGCCCGCCAATACATGGATATATGAGGCCAGTGACGTAACAGACCTCGTTTTTGCCTGCAGCGATCATTACCTGTGGCATTCAACCAGTCTTGTTGTTGACCCCGCCGATGGAAGAAGAACGAGAGTAGATGCTGCCTACAACCCAAAGCATAAGGATTATTACACCGTTATAAACGATGCAAGAAAAACAGTGGAGGCAATGAGTTACCAGTTTCCCAAATGGCCTTACCCTTACCCGCACGAAACGGTATTTGACGGCCTTGACCAAATGGAATATCCTATGATGGTAAACGATAACCCCGTAGAAGACCACGCCGAAAGCGTTGAACTTACAGACCATGAAATTTTTCATACCATGTTCCCTTTTTACATGGGTATTAATGAAACAAAATATGCATGGATGGATGAGGGATGGGCAACTATTGGCGAATGGCTTATTTCGCCGGTAATTGATACTTCGCTTGTTGACCTTTACGGAGTACGGCCCGTTGAAGCAAATGCAGGAAAAGAAACCGATCTTCCCATCATAACCTTATCAACCGAGATAAGTGCGGCTTATTTTACCAACAGTTACCCCAAACCGGCGATGGGTTATTTATTCGTAAAGGATATGCTTGGTGATGAACTGTTCAATAAGGCCCTGCATTATTATATTCAGCAATGGCATGGCAAACACCCCATACCATACGATTTTTTTAATTGCATGAACACAGGTTCAGGCATTAATATGGACTGGTTCTGGAAAAGATGGTTCATGCAGTCAGGTATCCCGGACCTTGCCATTACCAGAGTAAAACTTACAGGCAGGCCATCTGTTTTAATAACTTCTGTGGGCACACTGCCCGTTCCGGTAGACCTGTTGGTAACGTTTGCTGATGGTAGTACCCAGGCAATTCACCGCAGCGTTGCTGTTTGGGAAAAAGGAGATACAACAGTAACAATAGAATTGCCCCGTGGCAAAAAGATCACCAGGCTGACACTCGGCTCAGCCCACGTACCTGACAGCAATAAGAAGGACAATATTTGGAAGGAGGAGGGGAAGTAACAGTACCAGCCGGAAAAGGAGCCAGCTTACAAACTAAAATGCCGGAAGGTTCCTGAAATACTCCCGGCATTTGTGCAAAACAAAAAGCACCAAGCTTGTTTGTTCATTCCCTTAATTGCTTAAGTTCATTTTACTTACTAACCCGATGCTTTTGTACCGAAGACAGCTTTCGTCCGAAGATTTTTTCTGCTTTCGTTTGTGATATAAAGGTATAATCCGCAACCCCCGTTTTCCAAATTTTTTTGGGTTTTGTTACACACCTGTTTCGCACCCTAATTCACGTGTTTTGCACCGGGTTATGCACGGGTTTATGCACATAAAAAGAGGCTTGCGGGTCTGTTGCAGGCTTAAAACTTTCAATCTTAATAAAACAACTATTTTTGTTGTGCTATAAGCCCGGCTATCGCGTTCTGCAATTGCGGGATGAGGAAAGTCCGGACAGCGCAGGGCAGCCCACCGGTGAAGAGCCGGCTGTAACGCTTTAGCGGTATAAGAGAAAGTGCCACAGAAAATTACTGTTCCGCTCATAGCGGAATGAGGGTGAAAACGTGAGGTAAGAGCTCACGGTGCTGTGCAGTAATGTACAGCACGGGTAAACCTTGGGCGCTGTAATGCCATGTATATTTCGCATTGCCGTTTACGGTAAGGTAAGCTGCCCGCTTACTAACATACCCGTATGTTTGCGAAAAGGGTAGGCAGCAACAGGTGTGCAGTAATGTACACCGCAGATAAATGATAGCCTTTTCCGCTACGGCGGGGAAAACAGAATCCGGCTTACAGGGTTTATAGCTTTTTTAATCAATTATAACCGCTATTTCTGTATGCAACCTTTTATCGAAACCTGGGAAATAAATAACCGTATCAACCTGTACCTGCTGCAGGCCATTCCCGAAGAGCATTTAAAAGATGTGTCGGCTTCCAAAGGCAGGAGCGTGGGGGAGCAATTTGCCCACATACATGCTGTACGGCTGATGTGGTTAAAAGTAGCTGCCCCGGAGCTGCTTGAAGGCCTGACCAAGATTGATAAAGCCACCATTACAAAAAAGCAGCTGGCGGACGAGCTTACCCAAAGCGCCGCAGCAATGGTTACACTGCTGCAAAAAGGCTTTGAAACAGGTAAAATAAAAGGCTTTAAGCCGCATGCAGCAGCTTTTCTTGGGTACTTTATCTCCCACGAAAGCCACCACCGCGGGCAAATAATGCTTGC
>Ga0207159_1194_pt1 | contig 12530 bp, 13 predicted proteins | sample Alteio_BWMinHeat_23_FD_153511 | JGI IMG/M metagenome (GOLD analysis project Ga0207159, IMG submission 153511) | Enriched cells from forest soil in Barre Woods Harvard Forest LTER site, Petersham, Massachusetts, United States -... | ecosystem: Environmental > Terrestrial > Soil > Temperate forest >... | reverse complement strand
CTAAGGAGCCCCTCATTCTCGACATCGATTCGAGCTCAGGGGATCTTAACCGTGTCTTAGAGTTAGCCAAAGATCTCTATGAATACAAAACCCTGCGTCAGCTCAAAATCATGGTCTATCTGCATGATAGCGTTGTAGGACCCGCTGCGATCCTGCCTTTTCTTGCTGATGAGTTATATAGCTCTTTATCCCTCTCTTGGGGTGATATTCCACTGGGGACTGAGAAAGCCCTCCCTACAAATATATTGCGTAATCGAGTCCGGAGCCTGATCGACCCTCACGATCCCCATGCACAAACACTCTACGTGATGGCTGATGCGATGACAGATTCATCCCTTCAAGTCGTTGTAGAAGGGAAAGGGTGGGCGTTGGCTCAAGAAAAGGAGACAAAAAGGACTCTTATCTCCGCACAGGGGCAGACTCTGGTTGTCAACCAAAATCAATTGAATGAGCTAGGGATTGTGAAGGCCGTCCTGACACCGGAACAGTTCGATGCAAAATTTCATATCGTCGTTCCCACTCAGAAAGAGGTTCAGGAGCTTTCTCTTAAAGGCACCTTAGGCTTTGAGGAACAGCTCAAGAAATATATCCACATCAACACAGAGGGTCCAAATCGAGTTGGACATCTCTATGTCGGGGATCATGAAGATATGATCAACGAGTCGACATGGCTCTACATTAAACAAGGGCTGGAATATTATAAAAAGAATCAGCCTGCTTTCATCATCTTAGAGTTGGATACACCCGGGGGCGAGGTCTTTGCTGCGCAAAAAATCTCCGACGCCCTCAAGGAGATGGACACTCAATTCAACGTCCCTGTAGTGGCCTTTATAAACAATTGGGCGATCTCTGCTGGGGCCATGTTGACCTATTCCTGCCGTTTTATCACTACAGTGAAAGATGGCAGCATGGGAGCTGCCGAACCTGTGATCATGGGGGAAAGTGGAAAGCTTGAGTCGGCGTCCGAAAAAGTCAACTCCGCGCTCCGTGCCGACTTCGCAAGCCGGGCCCAGTTTTTTGATCGGAACCCTTATATCGCTGAAGCGATGGTCGACAAGGATATCATCCTCGTCCAGCGCTATGGGAAGATCATCAAGCTCGATAATGAAAATCAGATACGGACACAGGGCCCTGAGAGCGACGTTCTCATCTCACCTAAGGGAAAGCTTCTGACTCTGAATGGACCACAGATGTTAGACTACGGAGTCGCCAATTTTCTCTTCTCACCTTCAAAATTGGAGGCTAAAACCCCCCTTGAAGAACAAGAGGGCCACTGGCCTTTGAGCAAAACCCTATTCTCCCAGGTGCCATTTTTTGCAGCTATCCCCAATGCTGTCATCGATGCTTACCACATGGACTGGAAGACCCGCTTTTTTGTCTTGTTAGCGACGCCTCTGATCTCATCCCTCCTCTTTATGGGACTTATTGTGGGGGGTTATATGGAGTTGAACAATCCAGGTCTCACCCTCCCAGGAGCCGTTGCGGGGACATGTCTCTTCTTGATGATTCTCTCCCACTTCGCCCTGCAGCTTGGCAATTGGCTTGAACTTATCATCCTCCTCACAGGATTGATCCTGATCCTAGTGGAGCTGTTTGTGCTGCCCACCTTCGGATTTTTGGGCTTTGTGGGGATTTTCATGTTTATTGGAGGGCTCTTTGCAATTCTTTTGCCGGAGATCAAATCGGTCCAGATCCAGCCCGATACCCATTCGTTAAATGCTGCGGGTCAGTACTTTATGGAGCGGCTAGGTTGGCTGATGGGATCCCTTTTCGTCAGCTTAGTCATTATTGTCTTGTTAGCACGGTTCGTTTTGCCTGCCTTTTCCGGATTCAACCGTTTCTTATTAGTTGGGCATGAGCAGGAGGCTTCCCATGGATACTATGCTGGGGAAGATCCCAAACTGCTTCCACAACCCGGTGAGAAAGGCGAAGTGTTGGCAACATTGCGTCCTGCGGGCAAGATCCTCATCCAAGACCGTATCTACGATGCGATCAGTACCGGAGAGTTCATCGATGCAGGAGAGAAGATTGTGGTCGCTCGATTAGAGGGAAGCGTGATTATGGTGAATCGTATTTCGGAGGAGCGCCTAGGATGATCCCATTTCTATTGTTAGTGATAGGCCTCCTATTGATCCTCATAGAATTTTATCTTCCAGGGGCCATTATCGGCATCATGGGAAGTTTGATGGTATTGGCAAGTATTATCTTGTTTGCATTTGAAACGACCTCCCTGTGGGCGTTAGTCCTCTATGTGATTGGCGCTGCTGTGAGTATCGGTCTGATCATTAAATTCGCCCTCTGGCGCATTGTCAATACGAAAACAGGATTTAGCATCTATTCGAGCCAAGATCAGGAGGGTTATCAAGCTTCCACCTACGACCCCACAGCGGTAGGGAAGAAGGGGGTTGTATTATCAGACCTTAAGCCTGGAGGGTATATTCTAGTTGAAGGGAAGCAACATCAAGCTCTGTCCATAGAGGGTTACATCCCTAAGGGATCGGAAGTGATTGTATTATCAGGCCAAGAAGAGAGTCTTATTGTCAAATCAAAGAAGGAATCAAAATCATGAATATGCTGTTACAAGGTGTCGAAATGAGCGTCGAGCTCTATTTCATCATCTTCCTTGTTGCGATCGTTCTTATCATCATCTTAAGTATCTTAGGCCGTTTCCTCAGCCTCTGGTTTCAAGCTTTTGTTTCGGGAACGCCCATTCCCCTTTTCAATATCATCGGGATGAGCCTTCGAAAGATTCCGCCTAAGATCATTGTCAATGCGCGAATTAATCTCTTCAAGGCCGGTTTGAAACAGATCACAGTCGCAGATTTGGAGACGCACTATTTGGCTGGCGGACACATCCAGAACGTAGCTGAAGCGATGATTGCAGCCGATAAGGCGAATATCCCACTGGACTGGCGCCGCGCCACTGCTATCGACCTGGCCGGGCGCGATCTGAAAGCTGCTGTTCAGACTTCGGTTAATCCAAGGGTGATCGACTGCCCAAGCCACGGTGGATATATCACTGGCGTCGCTAAAGATGGGATTCAGCTCAATTGCCGTGCACGGGTTACTGTGCGCACTAACATCGCACAGCTCGTGGGTGGTGCCACCGAAGAGACGATCATCGCGCGTGTCGGAGAGGGCATTGTAAGCGCTATCGGCGGATCCGACACACATAAGCTAGTTCTAGAATCCCCCCAAAGGATCTCAAAGCTTGTGTTGGAAAAGGGGTTAGACTCTTCGACAGCGTTCTTGATTCTCTCCATCGATATTGTCGAGATCAACATCGGGGAGAACATTGGAGCCAAGTTACGTGCCGACCAGGCTGAATCGGATATTCGCATTGCCAAAGCCGAGGCGGAGAAGCGTCGTGCCATGGCTGTCGCGATGGAACAGGAGAACATGGCTAAAGTGCGCGACATGGAAGCCAAACTTGTGGAGGCGCAAGCAGCTGTGCCAGCGGCTATCGCCAGAGCTTTTGAGAAAGGGCAGCTTGGAATCATGGACTATCAGCGCATACAGAATATCCAGGCCGATACCGATATGAGAAGTTCGCTCTCCAAACCGGATAAAGGCAAAGAGGTGATCTAACCATGTCACCAGTAGAGTTTATCGGTTTTCTCATTAGCTTCTTAGCGTTGATCTTTCTCTTTTTCAAAAATAAGAGGGAGATGAAAGCCAATGCAGAACGGCATGAGGAGATGGAGGAGGACGATCCACTAAAAGAATTTCTGAAGACACTGGATCACCAGGAAGAGGTGCATGCGCCCCCTCCTCCGGAGAAACGGTACATTCCCCCTCCGGCTGAACCCAGGAGGAGGCCTCCTTCCAATGGCTCTTTTTCGTCATTGGATACACACCGGCTTGAGACCAATGTGGAGAAGAGAAAACTGGCCACCAATATCGAGGCGAGAAAGCTCAAGACCAGCATTGAAAATCGGTCGATAGGTCTAGGAATACGTAACAGGTCGATTCTACTTGATAAGTCCTTGCGCGCTGAAGAGGCGAGGGCAATTCCAAAGGAATCGCGCTCAGCAGGCCAGCTTGGCCATTTGGCATCTCTGCGGCAAATGGTCATCTATCACGAAATCTGGGATAAACCAAAAGGGTTGTAATGGACATAGTGGACGAAGTGGACAAAGGTGGACATTTTGTATTCGTGTCCACATCGTCCACTATGTCCATAGGATAACACATGGTCAACATGCACCCCTACAACACTGTCAAAACACGAATAGATACCCTTGCACACCGATGCGGCAGAAACCCCCAGGACATAAAGCTTGTGGCCGTCAGCAAATCCTGTTCTGTTGACGACATCCAAGCGGCCTACGATGCCGGATGCCGCGATTTCGGCGAAAGCCGTATCCAGGAGGCTTTGGAAAAGCAGCCCCATCTCCCAATCGATATCCATTGGCACCTGATTGGGACCCTCCAAAAGAACAAAGTCAACAAGGCTGTGGAATCCTTTGGGTTAATCCATTCTGTGGACAGTGTAGTGCTTGCCCAGAAGACATCAGAAGAGAGCCAACGCAGGGGCGTTACCACATCTATTTTACTTCAAGTCAATGTGTCGGGAGAGGTTTCCAAACATGGATTGAGTCCATCGGAATGGCGTGAGGCTCTGGAAAGGGTAAACTCTCTTCCATTTTTAGAGGTGAGGGGGCTTATGACGATGGCTCCCTTCGTAGAGGATGAAGAAATAGTCCGTTCTTGCTTCCACCAGCTCTTTCAGCTCCGTGACGAGTTTAAACAAAGGGTAGTCCAGCCTGCCCTTTTCACTGAACTTTCTATGGGAATGTCGCATGACTATCCCATTGCAATCGAAGAAGGAGCGACAATTCTCCGGATAGGCACTGCCATCTTTGCCCAATAGAAATTAACAAGATAATAACAAGATGGGCAGGATCGCCTTCGGCGGCAGGATAAAAGCAAAGAGCATATTATATTGTATTTTTGCGCAATTTTACTTATACTATAAGTAGGAGGGTGGAAATGCCAGAAGTTAGTCGATTTTATGGACTCACCATTCATTTTTTTTATGATGACCACAATCCACCACATTTTCATGTGTACTATGGCAGTCGAAAGGCAGTTTTTTCAATCCAAACTTTGGAGATGCTGGAAGGAAAAATACCTAAGAAAGCAGCTTTAATGGTAGTTCAATGGGCCTTTCTACATAGACAAGAACTATACGACTGTTGGAACATGGCCAAGCAAGGGCAAGTTCCTAACAAAATAAAACCTTTGAGGTAGGCTATGTTGCACACAATCAAAAACGTAAAGCATCTGGATGACTATAAGCTTATGTTGACCTTTAACGATAATAAACAAAAAATTGTAGATTTAAAAAAGTATCGAAATAAAGGACCGGAAACTGTTTTCTATCCATTCAAAAATTTAGAATTCTTCAAGAGGGTAAAAGTCGATAAAAAATTAGGCACATTAATTTGGCCTAATGGAGTAGACCTTTGTCCTGACACACTCTATAGGCTAGGCAAAGACGCATAGGATGGGTCGCATCATGAAATGTGTCATTTGCAAAAAAGGGGAAACACAGCCGGGAAAGGCTACTGTGACTTTAGAACGAAATGGGATGACGCTTGTATTCAAGGGCGTTCCAGCTAATGTGTGTCAAAATTGTGGGGAAGAGTATATCGATGAACAAACGACCTCTATTCTTTTAAAACATGCAGAAGAGGCTGCCCAAACTGGCATTCAAGTCGATGTACGTCAATATAGAGTCGCATAGGTTATTCTTCCTCTTCGTCATCTGATGCGTCATCATTGGCGCCGCTATGTCTTGAATAGATCTTGCGGGGTTTGCTGCCGTCGGCAGGGCCTACCACCCCTTGGGCTTCCAGCTGGTCCATGAGGCTGGCGGCTCTGGCATATCCAATTTTAAGTTTACGCTGAAGGAAGGTTGTAGAGGCGCTTCCTGTACTCACCACCACATCTTTGGCTTGCTCGTATAGGCTATCGAGTTCGAACTCTTCGCCTGGTTCCAATGCAGCTCCTTCGACATTAATCATCTGATCAAAGGACTGGATGATATAATTGGGAGGCGCCTGCTCACAGATATGCTGGATCACGGCCTGGATATCTTCGTCACGGATAAAGGCCCCTTGGGCTCTCACCAAGTGGGACGATCCCGGCGGCAAAAAGAGCATATCGCCATTTCCAAGCAACGATTCCGCCCCAATCTCATCCAAGACGATCTGGCTATTCACACGGCTCGCCACTTTGAAGGAGACGCGGGTGGGGAAGTTCGCTTTAATAAGCCCTGTGATCACTTCTCGAGAAGGTCGCTGTGTGGCAAGGATCAGGTGAATGCCCACAGCACGGGCCATCTGAGCAATGCGTGCGATGGGCGTTTCGATATCTTGGCTCGCCACCATCATGAGGTCGGCAAGCTCATCGATAATCGTGACGATATACGGCATGGAGGGGGGAATCTCCCTCTCCAAGGCCTCTTCGTGTTTGGCGTTGACGGTTCGCTTATTGAATGAGTCGATATTGCGAGCTCCGACAAGTTTGAGAATATCATAGCGGTTCTCCATCTCTTTGACGAGCCATTTTAAGGCTGCTGCTGCCGCTTGAGGTTCAGTGATGACCGGAGCCAGCATATGGGGCAGTCTGGTATAGGGGGTCAGTTCAACCTTCTTGGGGTCGATCATGATGAGTTTGATCTGATTGGGTTTGGAATTCATCAAGATGGACATGATGATGGTGTTGATACAGACCGATTTCCCCGATCCCGTTGCCCCTGCAATGATGCAGTGGGGCATTTTGGTGAGGTCGCTCGTGACATAGTCGCCATTGACAGCTTTTCCGAGAAGGATGGGCACATGAAACTTTTGTGAGGCTTGCTGGTAGGCCATCAGCATATCCTTGAAGCCCACTTCCTGGGGCTGTGGATTGGGGACTTCGATGCCGACCGCGGCTTTTCCAGGGATGGGGGCGATGATACGGATCGACTTGGCCTCCATATTGAGGGCAATGTCATTATCGAGGGCTTTGATGCGCTGGACTTTGACGCCGATGGCAGGGTGGACTTCGAAGGAGGTGATGGTGGGGCCGCAGTTGATCTGTCCGACCTTGGCTTCGATGCCAAAGCTGGAGAGTGTCTCCTCTAGAACTTCGGCTTGTCGTTTTAGATCTTTCTTCAATGAGGAGTTATCGACTTTCTTGGGAGTTGACAATAGATTCAAACTGGGAAAGGCATAGTCTTTAAAATCGCCATTGTCAAATAACGGGGACTCTCTCTTCCGTTCCTCTTTTTTTGCGCGAGGTTGGGGAGGGAGAGGTTCATCTTCTTCGTCTGATTGCTCCTTACGGGAAACAGAAGGTCGTATGGTCAGGTTTTTTTCTGGGCGGATGGCCAGAAGATCTCCTGAAGAGGATTTTGGTGCTGATTCTTGTTGGGTGGTCTGGGGAATCCTTAAATTCACGAAACGCATAAAATTGCTTTCTTGAGGCTCCTCAGATTCTCCCTTGAAAGGTACAGTTTTCTCAACGTATTGTGGAACAAGTTTCTGACTGCCTCGTTTGAAAAATTCTCTGATATTGGGAACATAGGCAGATAGTTGGATTTTAAAGAGGAAGACCAGGCTAGCGATTAGGGTCCCAGAAAATAGGAGGAGGCTTCCCAATGTATTCAGGACATGGGCCAAGTTGTAGTAGGGGAGGTCTTTGTAGAGATAGTAGAAGAGGGCCCCTCCAAGGTGGTAGCGTTGCTTCTGATTCCACAATCCCGGGTAGAGGTTATTTCCCAGAAATTCGCGAGCATCAGGGTAGACAGCGTCAACGAGGCTGAGAAGGATACAGGTCGAGACGATGGCAGCAGCGGCATAGCAGCTTTTCAGCCCTAGATGGTGCATGGGTTTGCTGAAAAGGAGCCTCCAACCTATCCATCCGAGGAAAAATGCTAACAAGTAGCTTCCCAAGCCCAGGAGCCCATGAAAGGTCCATCCGATCCAATATCCCATCAAGCCGATCATGTTTTTAGGGTCCGGCTTGGTGGCAAAACTGATCAGACTGATCAACAGGGCGATGGAAAGGGAGAAGATCAGGACTCCAAATGTTTCATTAAGGAGCGGGGGCTTGGGATCGGGTCGTTTTTTTTGTTTCTTAGCCATAGGATTATCGGATCACATTAAAATTGAGAGTAGTCACAATGCCAAGGAAGAGGCAATACCAGGCGAAATAAATCCATTTGTCTTGGTTCATCATACGGATGAGGAGTTTTAGCGCGAAGCAGCCGACAAAAAAGGAGGTGAGAAAGCCAGCAAAAATCTGTGTAGCGGTCAGCGCTGCGGTGGGTGCTGCAGGATGAAGGATGAATTGAGCCACTTCTAATGCAGTTCCCCCAAGGATAGTGGGGATCGCCAGGAGAAACGAAAATTGGATGGCCTCTTCCTTCTGCCACCCGAGGAGCCGTGCTGCCGAGATGGTGGCGCCGCTGCGTGAGATGCCTGGCAAGATGGCGACAGCTTGAAAGAGGCCGATTGTCAATGGGTCCTTCCAAGAGGAAGAGCTCTTTCTAATGCGCAAGTGGAAGTAGGTCCCGGCAAAGAGGAAGGCTGCAGTAATCAGAAAGCAGATGCCAAGGTATTCGGGCTGGTTGAACAATGACTTAATCGGTTTAAGAATAAGGACTAATGGAAAGAGGGGTAGGGTTCCTATCACAATCTGCATCAGTCGGGTCTGGTTAGAAAAGGAGTGTTTAATCTGTGGCAGGAAGACATACACGATGGCGCAAAGTGTTCCGAGATGGCAGATGAGATCGAAGAGGATGAATTGGTGGAGATCGCGCATGCCAAGAAGATATTGGCCCAATTCCAGGTGCCCTGAGGAGCTGACGGGTAAAAACTCGGTGAGGCCTTGGATGATTCCAAGGAGGATGGCTTTCCAGGTTGTCATAGTTGTCCGTTGCTGTATGCCCTCTACAGTGCCATATCATCGAATAAGGCGCAAGACCCATCATAGTGTGCTCAAATAAAAGGCGGCGCATAGCGCCGCACTCCAAGGAGCTCGCAAGCTCGCTCATGAGCGAGCTTGCGAGCTCCTTGGAGTGCGGCGCTATGCGCCGCCTTTTATTGAGGCGTCAATTCAGCGAGAGGTCCTCGGGGATCATGGAGAGGGTGGCGTATTTGCCTCCCATATCCCTTAGGAGGGTTTGCCAGAGTTTCTCGGGTGGGGTATGAAAAATCAGCTCTTCATTGGCCTGATGCAGATACCAATGGCCATCCAAAAATTCTCTTTCTAGCTGCCCCGTGCCCCACCCCGCATATCCAAAGCAGAGGAAAATATCGGGTCCGTTGCGGTCCATAATCGACTCTTGCAGGAATTGGATATCTCCTCCAAGGAAGACGCCATCGCAAATTTTAAGCGTCTGGGTTTGGATTTGAGGGCACGTATGGAGCAACATCATCTGATTTGTCTGAACGGGGCCTCCGGCTCTGATTCCAATCCTGGGGTTGACCAGCTCATTGATATTGATGATGTCTTCAGGTAGCTCTAAATCGAGGTTTTTGTTGATGAGAAGGCCAAACGAGCCATTGGCATTATGTTCGCAGATGAGGATCACTCCACGGAAGAAGAAGCCCGATTCGATATCTGGAGTAGCGATGAGGAACGTTCCTTTCTGGATTTGTGAATAGGGCGGGTGTTCCATAAATCTTACTCCTGACTCCACTCTTCATCGACGAGCTGGATGTTGTACATTTTAAGCTGATCTTCCATCTGTTGCACATTGCGTAGAAGCTCGGCAAATTTTTGGTTAAAATTCGGTTGGGAGATGATGCCTTGTGGGTAGTATTCCATCTGATCTAGGACCGAAGAGACGCGTGACAGAGAGGTGGAGACGCGATTCATCTCCGCATTAAAGTAGTTGCTGAATTCTTGTGGCGTCGAGAGCTTATTGATCAAGTTAAGACGTCGTGCATTAAGCCGTTGCCATTTCTTATTGCTTTGGAAGAGGAGTCCATAGTTGGTGATATCATCTGCAATCGTATTGCCCTTTTGTAAGATGGCCTTGAGTTGAAGATAGAGATCGTCACTCACAAAGAGACGCCCTAAGGTGCCTTCACCCCTACGTGTGATGTTGACGATCTGATTAATTTGATCTGTCGCATGGGTGGCGTTGTCTAATATCTCGTCGACTTTAGTCCAAGATTTGTTCGCTTTGTCTGTTAGGTTCCAGATGTTATCCAGCGACTCTTTCCATTTATCTGGTTGGTTTAAAGAGCTTGTGATCTCAGCCAAATTCTGAGACGTTTTGCCAAAATTTTCGATCAACTGCTCATTTTTGAGGGTATCCATTGCCCCATTCAACTTCTCTAAAAATGTATCGATTTTCTTTGTGGTGTTAGCAAACTTCTTTAAGGTGTCTTCAACGCCTTCAACCTGCTCAGCGTAAATAATTTGATCTTCGACAAGGTAGAGCTTTTGTCCTGGGTGCAATGGCAATGGATTGATGGCGATATTCTTTTCTCCCAAGAGCCCCGATGTGCGGACTGAGATCTCGTCGGTGTTGTAGACATCCACATTGGAATCGACTTTTAACGTAAGCTCATAGACATAGACATTCCCTTTTCGATCAATTCTGTCTGTACGGGCATCTGGGATCTCTTCGATGGCAATGACTTCTCCTACAGGGCGTCCCGCATATGTCACCCGGGTTCCAATGTTGACCTTATCGATATCGGTGAAGCGTACTTTCAGGGTTTTGGCTTCGTCACCTAAATGTGGATGGAGGAAGAGGAGAATGAACACAATAATGCCAAAAGCAGCGATGACAAATAGCCCAATCAGGGCGTTCTTGAAACTAGCCCCCATTTTCTACCGTCTCCGAATGGTGATTATTATTATGGTTATTACCTAGATGGTTCTCATCGACAATGGCTTTTCCGAAGAATTCGTTGAGGAGCGGGAGGTCTGTTGCTAAAAACTCCTCTTTGGGTGCGGAGATGATGATTTTTCCATCATGATGGAAGGCGAGGCGGTCTCCCACTTCCACAGCGGAACGGATATCGTGGGTGACGACGATGCTCGTTGCCTTCAGCTCTTCTTTTGTTTTGTTGATGAGTTCGTTGATTTGCATGGCAGTAATCGGATCCAATCCGGTTGTAGGTTCATCATATAGAATGATTTGAGGTCTATACACAATAAGCCTCGCTAGGGCTGCTCTTTTGCGCATTCCTCCTGATAGTTCAGATGGCATTTTCTTTTCAAGACCTTCTAATCCCACCATCTTGAGCGCCATCGCCACCCGATCTCGGATTTCAGAGGGGGAGAGCGACGGCTCGTGCTGCCGTAAATAGAAGCTGATATTTTCGCCAACATCAAGAGAATCAAATAGGGCCGAACCTTGGAATAGCATCCCCATAGGACGTAGGGTTCCATTTCTAATGCTTCGTTCTACGTCAAGATCGGTGATGCGTTTGTCATCGATTTCGACGTAGCCGCGATCGGGTTTTTCAAGCCCGATGATCTGTCTCAGCAGAACGCTTTTGCCTACTCCGGACCTTCCTAGTATCACCATTGTTTCTTCATCAAAAATATCGACCGACAGTCCTTTCAGAACATCTAGGGATCCATATTTTTTCCAGAGGTCACGTACACGTATCATTTTCCTAAAACCATTTGGACATGACTTGCGTCAAGTAGGTGTAAGAGGAGTTCAGCCCCAATGTAAGTAAAAAGTTAACGATTAAGATGACAGAGTAGCAGATCACGACGCTATTGGTCGTCGATTTCCCGACACCAGCGGCTCCTCCATGTGTTGTCATCCCTTTGTAGCAACTGATGGTGACGATAATCATTCCAAAAACGAAGGCCTTGACCATGCCGCTGATGAAATCGAAGGTCGTGACATGGATAGGCAATGGGTCCAAAAAGGATGAGCGCGACATGTGGTAATACCCCACCGCGATGAAGTAACCGCCGAAGACTCCCATGATTGAGCTGAAGACGGTAAGGAGAGGCATCATGATGGTTCCCGCAATGAAGCGCGGAGCGACTAGATAGCGTAAGGGGTTGACAGCCATGGAGCGCATCGCATCGATCTGCTCTGTGACCCTCATCGTACCGAGTTCGGCACACATCGCAGCTCCCACGCGTCCCGTCACCATAAAGGCTGTGAGGACGGGGCCGAGTTCTACGAGCATAGCTTTGGCGACCATCAGCCCGGTGGCGCTGGCGAGTCCTTTGTCTGAGAGTTGAAAGTAGGCCTGGGCTGCCAATACCATGCCCGTCGAAAAACCGGTGATAGCGACAACGGGTAATGACATCACACCTATAGAGTAGAGTTGATCGCGAATGAGAACCCATGCTGGGGGTCGCCGTAGTGTGACTCCGATGACACTCACAATGAGAATAAAATATTCTCCTACAGCAGCGAGTATACGGAAAAGAGGTCCATTCATGAACGGGGTGGTCTTGGTTGATTTGCTATATCAACCAAATATTAGAAAAACAGGGGATTAGAGTCAATGTCAGCAGTTCCCGCTAGGAAAAAATCATGAACCCCA
>Ga0207159_1192_pt1 | contig 12618 bp, 10 predicted proteins | sample Alteio_BWMinHeat_23_FD_153511 | JGI IMG/M metagenome (GOLD analysis project Ga0207159, IMG submission 153511) | Enriched cells from forest soil in Barre Woods Harvard Forest LTER site, Petersham, Massachusetts, United States -... | ecosystem: Environmental > Terrestrial > Soil > Temperate forest >... | reverse complement strand
CAAGGAATGCAAAGCTTGTGAATGTTGCCCACCCTGCCCCCAAGAACGGCCAATCATGGTCCGTACCACGAGCGGCACTTGCACTTGTCCGTTATACATATAATGAGACTTCGCCGCCATGTTCACTAACTGATTCATGCAGAGCAGCATAAAATCCATACGAATGTGTACATGGATAGGTCGCAAACCCGCCATCGCTGCGCCAATCGCCACACCGGTCATAGCATCTTCTGATAACGGCGTACAAAAAACTCGATCTTTACCGAATTTTTCTTGCAAGCCCACAGTTGAACCTTGAATGCCTTTGTGATCATCAACATCCAAGCCAAATAAAAACACCGAAGGATCGCGTTCCATTTCTTCTTCAAAGGCGGTGCGCAACGCATCGACGTAACGAATCAGTTTAAAATCGTGCTGCTGATGGGGTTGGATTTTTTGTTCAGCTTGCATAAACATGGGTATATAACTCCTCTGGCGCTGGATAAGGGCTTTGCTCAGCAAATGCTTCGGCCGCCTGAATTTCTTCTTTCACTTCATGATGGATGCGTTGCCGGGAGATATCATCCAACATCTGGCCTAAACGTTTGATCTGATCATGATCCTTCCATTGTTCATATTCATTAAGATCACGATAATTGTCAGCATGATCATCACGCGGGCCGACATGTTCTAACCAACGATAAGTCGCACATTCAATAAAAATAGGCCCTTGTTTCTGCTGACGGATATCCGCGATGGAATCACTTATCACATCACGAATTTTAAATACATCGGCATCATCAATCTTATGGGTTTTAATACCGTAAGTTTGGATACGTTCACACAAACGCTCGGTTGCCCAACGTTTTTCCACCGGCGTATGAATCGCTAAACGATTATTTTCGCAAACAAAGATCATGGGTAATTTGTGTAAGGCTGCAAAATTAATGGTTTCGTAAAAACACCCTTCTTCGGTACCGCCGTCACCAAATACTGAAACCACTACGCGTTGATAGCCCGTTTTTTTGGCTTCTTGTTGCAGGGCAAAAGCATAACCGGCGGCGACTGGAATGGTTGTACCCACGACGGCAGATGCGCCGAGCACACCATTTTTCATGTCGATAAGATGCATAGAGCCCGCTTTGCCGCCAGCACAACCCGTGCCTTTGCCATAGAGCTCAGCCATCATTTCATGCAAATCACCACCCTTGGCAATGTAAGTGGCATGACAACGATAGGTATTCGATATAATATCGGTTTTTTCTAAGGGATCACAAACTCCAACAGCGATCGATTCCTGACCAACGGAAAGATGAACTGGACTTTTGATCGCATCGGTATGATAAATTTCCGCCACACGTAATTCTAATTGGCGGATCAATAGCATTTTTTTATACAGACGAGCAATTAATTCTTGACTTGGCATGCGGCACATCTTCCAATTAAGGTTTTTAAAACATACGGGCAAAAATTTATTACAAAAGATCGTGATAAGCAAGCTATACTTGTCTTTTTTTTTGGCTAAGCAAAGTATGAATACACTACCTAAAATTTCTATCATCACACCAGTATTAAACGGCGCGAAAACGATTGAAAAAACTATTCAGAGTGTGATTGATCAACAATACACCAATTTGGAATTTATTATTCTTGATGGCGGTTCCACCGACAATACGGTTGAGATTATCAAACGTTATCAAGATCACATTAGTTATTGGCACAGCAAAAAAGACAAAGATTCTGCCAGCGCTGCTAATGACGGGTTTCAACGCGCCAATGGCGATTTGGTGGCGTTATTAATGGCGGATGATTTTTATGAACCCAATACATTAAATAAAATAGGACAAGCCTTAGTTGATCATCCTGAAGCCGATATGATCTCCTGCGGCGGCCGCGTGATTATTTATGATGAGCAACAGAAAGTTTATAAAACTAAAGAAACTTATAAACCACAAAGTGATCTTGATCTTAATTTTCAAAATATTTGTTTTGATGTTTCGGCCATTTGTTGTCGTTTTATTCGGACTTCATTATTAAAAAGAATTGGCTTACTGATTCCGAGCGACCAACAAGGGCAACATATGTATAGCAACGACAAAGAATTTTTGTTGCGTGCTATTTTAGCGGGTACCAAAAATATTGTGATTGACCATATTGGGTATAACTATCTTGCACATCCGGGTTCGGCAACTTATGCCGGTCGCCGCAAGATGACGGTACGGTTGTATGCGGAACATATGATGATTGCGGAAAAATTTTTGCAGCAAAATAATTTATCGGGTGAGCAGCGTTCGTTGTTATCATACTGGCATAGGCATCAATCGGCACGTTTGGCGATGTATCGTTGGTGTACGGGTTCGTTGACGGAAGCATGGCAGTTAACACGTGCCGGTATGCAACGTGATGGTGGGAAGTGGCTGGGAAGTTTTATTGCTGCACCGTTTGCGTATTGGGCGAAAAAATTATTTCCTGTCCGTTGCAACCGGTTCTAAAGAAATCACCAATCTTTGGCCTATCGCCGCGGCAGCGCGCTCAAGTTGCCGCAAATTAGGCCAGTGATGTGGATCTTCAAGACGCGCAACTGCGGGCCATGATGTATTCAATACTCGCGCAATTTCAGCCGTAGTATGCTTACCCTTAGCCCAACGCATTAGCAATGCCGCTTGCGCACGTGCATTAGGTGCAATTAATTTTGCACCTTTGGTACGCGAGGGCATTGGTATTTCCATTTCTTCATCAATTCTGCCTTCTAGGGTCAGCGTTAATACTTCAGAAGCATTGAAAAATGCTTCTTCTAAGGTTTCTCCTTCGGTAATTGCTTCTGGTAAATCTGGAAAATGAACGGTATACCTTTTCTCAGATTTGTCATATTCAAAAATGGCAGGATAAAGTACGTTCATCTGAATTTTACTCCCGTTTGTTTTTCAATTGCTGCAAGTAATCCTTTACCGATTTCTCGTTTACCATGAACGGGAACTGTGGTTCTCAACCCACCTTTTCCCATACGATGGTGACTGCCATTGACTCGCAGCACTTTCCAGCCATGTTCTTTGCCAGTCATATTAAATATACCATAAAAGATATATCATTAAAGAAGATTATTGTGATACGCTGTTCTCTGGAATGGATGGCCTTGCATTGCCTTGCGCCGTTCTTGTTTTTACAAAATACGGCCGGGACGGACTCCTGTCCTCGTTTTGCAAAACGCCATCCATGGCAGCAACGCCCGGCCGTATTTTGTAAAAACAAAACGGCTCCGGCAACGGCCATCCATTGGACTTCAAGATCACCGAGTTCATGACACACACAACTAATCTTTAGCAAACAGCAGATTCGCTTGTGTGTGTTGTCATCAACAGAATTAGCTAATTAGTTAATTTAGTTAGTCCAGATTTTAATTTATTCTTGATGGTGCAATTGCTTGACTCGCTGTGTTCCCAATCTAGAGCCACGGCAATGCGCCGGAGCGGCGTGTCCCGGCATGCTTCAAGGGAGTGGCATTGTGTGAGCTTGAATCGAGCGCAGCGGGCGGTACGTTCTCCCAAATACGGCTGATTCCACTATCGCAAGCCGCGAGCACGATCAAGTCACACAATGACAGGACCCGGGAGGCATTCGCATTGTCGTGCCATTCGATAAGAACCGTGGAGGCATTCGCATTGGATTAAGAAGCTTTTGATGCAGCTTGATCTTGCTTAAAATGCTTCAACAACATCACCACCACATCCGCCTGATTAAGCGTATAAAAATGCAATCCCGGCGCACCACCCGCCACCAATTGATCACACATGTGATACACCACTTCCAAACCAAATAATCGCACCGATTCTTGATCATCCCCATACGACTCAAGTCTTTTTCGAATCCAGCGCGGAATTTCTGCACCGCAAACTTCTGAAAAACGCGCTAATTTGCTAAATTGATAAATCGGCATAATACCGGGCACAATCGGAATAAAAATTCCATGAGTAGTGCACTCATCAAGAAAATGAAAATAGGCATCGACATTAAAAAAATATTGCGTGATAGCGCCATTCGCACCGGCTTCCACTTTGCGTTTAAAATTTAAAATATCTTGCTGTGCACTGGGCGCTTGCGGATGAATTTCAGGATAAGCCGCCACATCAATATGAAAATGATCGCCGGTTTGTTCGCGGATAAACGTCACTAACTCATTGGCATAACGTAGATCGCCAGACATCCCCATACCTGAAGGCAAATCGCCACGCAGTGCGACCAAGTGTTTAATTCCTAACGTTTGATACTTCACCAAAATATCTAAAATATCTTGCTTGCTGGTTCCCATACAGGAAATATGCGGCGTAGCAGCCACTGGCGTATGTTTCAATAACATTTTCACAGTATCCAACGTTCCTTCGCGCGTGGAACCACCCGCGCCAAAAGTGACGGAGAAATAATCAGGATTATAGTCAGCTAAAATTTTTGCGGTTTGTAATAAATGATTCACACCCTCCGGAGTTTTCGGTGGGAAAAATTCAAAGCTGATGTTAGTGAGATTAGTTTTTTTCATAGCAACTCCTACAAATGCGGCGACAACCAACGCTTGGTTGTTTCCAAATCCATTTTCTTACGCTGAGCATAATCCATCACTTGATCTTCGCCAATCTTACCAATGCCAAAATATTTAGATTGTGGATGCGAAAAATAAAATCCGCTTACCGAAGAAGCAGGCAGCATGGCAAAATTTTCAGTTAACAACATAGAAGTATTTTCTGTGGCATTGAGCAAGGCAAATAACAAGGGTTTTTCTGTATGATCGGGACAGGCGGGATAACCGGGCGCAGGACGAATACCAACGTATTTTTCCGCGATTAAATCTTCATTAGTTAAAGTTTCATCGGGTACATAACCCCAAAATTCTTTGCGGACATGGGCATGCATACACTCCGCAAATGCTTCCGCCAAACGATCGGCTAATGCTTTTAACATAATGCTACTATACTCGTCATTTTGCTGAGCAAAAACTTGCAAATGATTTTCAATGTTTATTCCCGCCGTCACTGCAAATAAACCCAGATAATCTGGCACCTTGCTTTCTTTAGGCGCGATAAAATCAGCAAGACACATATTCGCTTTATCGGAAGGTTTTTGAGTTTGTTGGCGCAGCATGCGAAAAGTCGCCAATACTTTATTGCATTTTTCATCAGTATAAAGCTCGATATCATCATCGCCGATAGTATTAGCTGGGAAAAAGCCAATCACCGCATTCGCTTGCAACCAATCCTCGGCAATTATTTTTTTCAACATAGTTTGCGCATCTTGAAATAAATTTCGTGCTGCTTCACCCACTATCTTATCTTCCAAAATCTTGGGATAACTACCTGATAACTCCCAAGTTTGAAAAAATGGCGACCAATCAATGTATTTCGATAATTCTTGCAGAGAAAATTTCTTAAACGATTTTAATCCTAAAAATTTTGGTTTTGGCGGGGTATAAGTTTGCCAGTTTATCGGCAATTTATTAGCGCGCGCTTGTGGCAAAGTTATCAATTCATTTTCAGATTTTTTGGTAAGATGGCGGTGGCGTAATTTTATATACTCGTCACGAGTAGACTGAACAAAAGCTGGCTTATTTTCTTCACTCAGCAATTGACCTGCTACACCGACTGCACGCGAAGCATCCACTACATGAACAGTCGGACCGCTATAATTTGGCTCAATTTTGATGGCAGTGTGAGCGCGCGAGGTGGTAGCACCGCCAATCAATAATGGCAAATGAAATTTTTGCCGTTCCATTTCTTTCGCTACATAAGACATTTCTTCTAAAGAAGGTGTGATCAAACCGCTTAAACCGATAATATCGACTTTTTCTTGTTTAGCAGTACTGAGAATTTTTTCACAAGCCACCATCACGCCCAAATCAATAACATCATAATTATTGCAAGCCAATACCACACCGACGATATTTTTACCGATATCGTGCACATCGCCTTTCACCGTCGCTAATAAAATTTTTCCCTTGGCTTTTTTCTTGCCGGTTTTTTCCGCTTCCATAAATGGAATCAAATGGGCTACGGCTTGTTTCATCACGCGAGCACTTTTCACGACTTGTGGCAAAAACATTTTTCCAGAACCAAATAAATCGCCGACAATATTCATGCCATCCATCAGCGGTCCTTCGATCACTCGCAAGGGACTGGTTAATTCTAAGCGCGCTGTTTCAGTATCTTCAATAATAAAGCTATTAATGCCGTTCACTAATGAATAAGTCAGACGTTCGGATACGCTTTTTTCCCGCCAACTTAAATCTTCCGTTTTAGATTTCGTTTGTCCTTTGACGGAATCCGCCACTTCTAAAAGTCTATCGGTCGCATCAGGACGGCGATTTAACAATACATCTTCCACTCGGGTCAATAAATCCTTAGGAATATCTTCATAAACAGCCAGGCTACCGGCATTGACAATACCCATATCCATGCCCGCGCGAATTGCGTGGTATAAAAATGCGGCATGAATCGCTTCACGAATTGGATTGTTGCCGCGAAATGCAAATGAGACATTGCTCACTCCGCCGCTGATTAATGCATAGGGTAAGGCTTGTTTAATGCGCCGAGTCGCGTTGATAAAATCCACGGCATAATTGTGATGTTCTTCAATACCGGTACCGATCGCAAAAATGTTGGGATCAAAAATAATATCTTCCGCGGGAAAACCCACTTTTTTTACTAAAATATCATAACAACGTTTACAAATTTCAAACTTGCGATCTTCCGTATCAGCTTGGCCGCGTTCATCGAATGCCATCACGATGATGGCTGCACCGTAACGATAAGCAAGCTGTGCTTTTTCAATAAAAGCTTGTTCGCCATCTTTTAAACTGATGGAATTGACAATGCCTTTGCCTTGAATACATTTTAATCCTGACTCAATCACCGACCATTTCGAAGAATCAATCATAATCGGTACTCGCGAAATATCGGGCTCGGTGGCAATCAAATTTAAAAATTTAACCATGGCAGCTTCGGCATCCAACATGCCTTCATCCATATTTATATCAATAATCTGCGCACCGTTTTGCACTTGATCGCGCGCGACATCTAAAGCGGCATTGTAATTTTCACTGCGAATTAATTCCGCAAAACGGATGGAGCCTGTGACATTGGTCCTTTCACCGATATTAACGAATAAAGAATCATCATCAATAATGACCGGCTCTAAACCACTGAGACGACAAGCGACAGGAATGGTTGGAATGGCTCGTGGCAGAACATCTTTCATGGCAGTGGCGAAGGCTTTAATATGCGCGGGAGTGGTCCCGCAACAACCACCCACAATATTGATAAAGCCTTCTTCAGCAAAACCGCGCAGGATATTAGCCATATATTCAGGGGTTTCATCATAGCCGCCAAATGCATTAGGCAAACCTGCATTAGGATGAACGCTTACATAGCAATTGGCGATTTTGGATAATTCATGAATATAGGGACGCAATGCGGCTGGCCCTAATGCGCAATTCAAACCAATGCTGAACGGCTTAGCATGACGCACTGAATGCCAAAATGCTTGTGTCGTTTGTCCCGATAATGTTCGGCCGCTGGCATCGGTGATGGTGCCGGAAATCATTACCGGTAGTGAAATACGATGATCGCTAAAAAATTTTTCTACGGCAAAAATAGCGGCTTTGCAATTTAAGGTATCGAAAATAGTTTCGATCATTAAAAGATCAACCTTGCCATCAATTAAACCGCGCAAGGCTTCGGTATAAGCGTCAACTAAGGCATCAAAAGTAATATTTCGGTAACCGGGATCATTGACATCGGGCGATAATGAAGCCGTTCTATTAGTAGGGCCTAAAATGCCTATCACAAAACGAGGACGATCCGGTGTCGCTTGGCTCATTTCATCGGCTACTTGCCGCGCCAGTTTTGCTGCAGCCAAATTAATATCATAAGCGAGATGCGCCATTTGGTAATCAGCGAGTGAGATGGCATTGGCATTGAAGCTATTGGTTTCGATAAAATCAGCACCTGCTTGTAAATAAGCGCGCTGAATTTCCATAATGATTTTTGGCTGGGTTAGACAGAGTAGATCGTTATTGCCTTTCAAATCCTGGGGAAAATCACGAAATAATTCGCCACGATAATCGGCTTCTTGTAGATTATAACTTTGAATCATCGTGCCCATACCGCCATCCAATAGCATAATGCGCGATTTTAGCTGTGATTTGAGGTATTCTAATGTTGCTTGCGGCGTAGTATCCAAAGTTTATCCCTATCCTTTATTTTCATAACGTAAAACTCTGGAATAGTACTATTAATTGAATTAAAATTCGAGACGAATTTCACTCAACAGTAACCTTAACTTTTAGAAGATATTTCATGCACCCTGAAAACAAAATCCTCATCACCGGCAACACTGGTATGGTTGGCAAAAGTTTAGTGCGACAATTATCGGGATACTCGCTTTTAACCCCAACCCGTCATGAATTAGACCTGCGCAATCAAGCGGAAGTAGCTGCCTATTTTAAACAACAGCAGCCTGACTATGTATTTCATCTCGCCGCCATCGTTGGCGGGATTCATGCAAACAATACTTACCCAGCAAAATTTATTTATGACAATACCCAAATGCATTGCAATGTGATTGAAGCCGCTTATCAATCCGGTGTCAAAAAATTATTGTTTCCAGGTTCGGCCTGCACTTATCCCAAACTTGCATCGCAACCGATTAAAGAACAAGCGTTTCTCGATGGTTTAATTGAACCCACCAATCTCGCCTATGCTGCTGCCAAAGTAAATGGCATTGTCATGTGCCAATCGTATGCGCGTCAGCATCAGTTTAATACGATTATTCCCATGCCAACTAATGCTTATGGTGTTGGCGATAATTTTAATCCTGAAGCATCGCATGTCATCCCAGCCTTGATGAAACGTTTTCACGAAGCAAAAATAAATAAACTCGATGAAGTGGTTTTGTGGGGCAGCGGCAAACCCTTGCGCGAATTTATTTATGTAGATGATTTAGCGGATGCCTTGGTTTTTCTGATGAAGAATCATCAAGGACATGAAATTATTAATGTCGGCAGTATGCAGGAAATTAGCATCGCCGAACTCGCGCAAGAAATTGCTGCGGTGGTTGGGTTTACTGGCAAAATTAATTTGGATGTGTCCAAGCCGGATGGTGCGCCGAGAAAATGTTTGGATTCTAGGAGGTTGTTTGAGATGGGGTGGCGACCGAAGGTGGGATTGCGGGAGGGATTGCAGAGGATGTATAGCGAGCATTTTGGCGGTTAAGTTTTCGCGGCATGTTTGTCTCTGGATTTTTTATTGCATGATATTGCATGATTTGGAAGCTAGTCTCTGGTATGGATGGCCTTGAGTTGCCTTCCGCCGTTTGTGTTTTTCAAAAATACGGTCGGGACAGGCTCCATGCCTTCGGTTGCTAAGCGCCATCCTGGCAGCAACGCCCGACCGTATTTTTGAAAAACAAAACGGCTCCGGCAACGGCCATCCATTGGACTACAAGATCATCGCGTTCATAACACTCACAACAAATTTTTCGCAAACAGCAGATTTATTTCTGCTTTTTTATGCTGTCATCGTAAGAATTAGCTGATTAGTTAATTTGGTTAGTTTGATTTTTCAGATTGTTCTCGATAGTGCAATCGCTAAATTCGCCATGTCCCCAAGTGAGAGCCACGACAAATGGCCGAAGGGGTGGCATGGTGTGGTCTTAGATCGAGCGCAGCGGGCGGTACGCTCTCCCATATGTTGCTGTACTCACTGCAGCAAGCCGCGAGCACGATCAAGCCACACCATGACAGGACCCCGAAGGCGTACATTTGGAGTGCCATTCGATATTGATATCACCAGCAATGATAAGTACCATCCGATACTGACATCACACGCGATGATACCGAAACCTAAGCCGTCACCGGCGCCATCTCATCTCTAAACTGCATCACCGCACGCGCGTAATCTTCCGGTATACCGATATCAATAAAATAATCATTCACCACAAATGCTTGCGGTTTCAGGGATTGGATTTTGGGAAATAAAAAATCTGTTTCAAATGAAAATTGTTCCGGCATAGGATAAGCAGAAAATAAATCTGGCTGCACTAAATAAACGCCAGCATTAATATAGCCTGCGCCTTCTTGGCCTTTTTCTTGGAAAGCGATCACTTGCTTACCTTTAGTCACCACTGCCCCATAACGACTGCAATTTTTTTCTTCATGTAGAGCCATAGTCAATAATGCTTTACTTGCTTTATGTTGTTTATACATCGCACGATAATCGAGGCGCAAAAATGTATCACCATTTAAAACAAACATTGGCTCAGCTGACGACGAAGCAGTTTGCAGCAAACTAAATTTGATTGCTCCACCAGTCCCCAGTGGTTTTTCTTCGACAACATAATTAATCGCCACCCCATGATAAGTATCATGGAAATAATTTTGAATTTGTTCCCGCAAGTAATGCACTGACAAAGTTACCTGCGTAATACCTTGGGCATGCAAATGATCCAACACATAAGCTAGGAAAGGACGACCATGAATCGGTGCCATGGGTTTGGGAATATCACCCAATAATGAACGCAAGCGTGTGCCAAAACCACCCGCAAGAATAATGGCTTGCACTTTAACCTACCACTGCATTTTGTTGGCGCATAGGATTGTATTGCTCGCCAAAGATAATTTCTTCCACCAGCGTACAAATGATATGACCCATCATAATATGGCATTCTTGAATTTTCGGCGTTTCAGCAGAAGGAATATTTAAGACATAAGCACAGTGTTCTGCCATTAATGCTGGCGATTTTCCGGTAAAACCAATCGTGACCAAACCTTTTGCTCGCGCTGTTTGCAGCGCCTTTAATATGTTCGGTGATTTTCCTGAAGTAGAAATACCTATCAAAATATCGCCGGGTTGACCGATAGATTCGACTTGACGAGAAAAAATCTGCTCGAAAGCATAATCATTACCGATTGCGGTCAGCGCTGAGGTATCGGTCGTTAAAGCAATCGCCGCCAAACCTGGGCGATCATAACGTAAACGGCTAACCAATTCGGCAGCAAGATGTTGTGAATCCGCCGCGCTACCACCATTACCGGCTAATAAAACTTTTTTCCCCGCTTTGATCGCTAGCACACATTGTTCGGCGATTTGTTGGGCGGTATTTAGTAGATTGGTATCTTCCAGCACGAGTTGTACCAGAGAACGTGTTTTTTGAATTTCATTTTTGATAAATTCGAGCATCGTTTTATCTCACTAAATGTTCTGCCGTTTGTTTCACTTTCGCTCGCCAATAATCTAATAAATCTTGCATAGTCTGCTCGAACGATATCTCCGATTTCCAACCCGTATGTTTTTCAAACTTACTGGTATCGGGCACTTGTAAATCCGCATCAATCGGCCGCAACCGTTCGCTATCCATTTCAATCTTGATCTTATCTTTCATGGTGGAGGCGGCAATCAAATAATTCAACATATCACCCACCGTACAGGAGTAAGTACCGCCAATGTTATAATATTCACCCGGCACAGGATTATGAGTTACTAATAAATAATAAGCATGCACAGCATCACGCACATCGGCAAAAGTGCGTAAAGATTGTAAATTGCCAACTTTAACCACCGGAGCAATCGCACCGGTTTCAATCATGGCGATTTGTTTAGCAAAAGAAGACTCAGCGAACACATCGCCGCGGCGCGGGCCAGTATGAGTAAACATGCGAGTTGTCATCACCGTCATTTGATAAGCTTCAGCATAAAAACGGCCGATGAGATCGGTGCCTACTTTAGAAATGGCGTAAGGCGAAGCGGGATGAAAAGTGCAATCTTCTTTAATCGGTAATTTTTCTTTAGCGACGCGGCCAAATACTTCGGATGAAGCACAGATGTGAATAATAGCGTCTTTTTTATGATGACGCAGCGCTTCTAAAACTCGCGCTGTGCCTTGAATATTAGTTTCATAAGTATCTAAGGGTGCCGTAAAGCTCGTTTGTGGATAACTTTGGGCTGCCAGATGAAACACGTAATCGGGCATCGTTAGTCTGACCGCATGATCAATGGAAGCGGAATCGCGTAAATCGCCATAAATCAGACGAATACGATCGCGTTTATTGATTAATGGAATTAAATGGGAAATATTATCCAGCGGACTGCGCCAACGGCATAGACCCACAATATCCCAATCGGTATTGGCTAATAAATAATCGGCTAGATGGGAACCCACCATGCCGGTGATCCCAGTGATGAATGCGCACTTTTTTTTCATAAGCAGCTTGACCTCAGGGCAGCCTTGCTCCAACATTTGTCCCGTACTCTAGCTGAATAAGATGTGAAGTCAATGAAAATATTACTGCTGGCAGATGGCCATAATCCGAACAACGGTGGTGCTGAAAAATATTTTTTTACTTTGAAAGCCGCCTTAAAAAAAACAAGCTGGGTTTGAAGTTTTTAGTTTAGGCTTTGGACCGGAAAATCAATTAGGCGATGATTTTTGTGTGCTCAAAGAACCAGCCAACATCAGCAAATATTTCTGGCGGCTTTGTTTTCATCCCGGAAATTATCGGAAACTACGTGCTTATATCAATCACATCAAACCCGATGTGATTCATTTACATAATATCCGTCAATATCCGGCGACTCTCTTGCGCGCAGTGAAGGGATACCC
>Ga0207159_1191_pt1 | contig 12743 bp, 9 predicted proteins | sample Alteio_BWMinHeat_23_FD_153511 | JGI IMG/M metagenome (GOLD analysis project Ga0207159, IMG submission 153511) | Enriched cells from forest soil in Barre Woods Harvard Forest LTER site, Petersham, Massachusetts, United States -... | ecosystem: Environmental > Terrestrial > Soil > Temperate forest >... | reverse complement strand
TGACAAAGGCTGCTGCGTGCCATAATAACCATCATAGCTGATGGCAGTTTTACCGGCACGGCCTCTTTTGGTTGTTACGATGATAACACCGTTGGAACCGCGAACACCATAAATAGACATTACACCTGCATCCTTTAACACCTGTACTGACTCAATATCATTGATATTAAGGTCATGCAGGCTTCCTGGTACACCGTCAATGATCACTAAGGGATCTACGTTACCAAAAGATGTGATACCGCGGATAAAGATGTTGCTGTTGGCGCCGGGTGACCCGGATGTGATAACATCCACACCTGCTGCCTGCCCCTGTAACATTTGTTCAGGGTTGCCCGATGGGATAGCTTTCATGTCTTTAACATTCACTACATCCACCGAACCGATGATGTCTTTTCTTTTCTGTGCAGTGTAACCGGTAACCACTATTTCATCCAGGCTGGATGTAGTTTCTACCAGTATTACGCTTAAAGGGCCTGACCCTATGGATACATCCTGGTCTGCAAAACCAACAGATGTAACCGTTAAAACAGTTTTTCCTGCAGGAACACTAATAGTAAACGCACCGGCTGCATCTGTAGCGGTGGCAATATTTGTTCCTTTAACAGTTACCGAAGCAAAACTTACAGGCGTGTTTGTTTTTGCAGCAGTAACAGTTCCTGTTACTTTTTTCTGCGCAAACAATGAGCCTGATACTAACAAAAGGAAGAGTACTGTACATATATGTACAGCCAAGCGATCGCATTTTTGTCTCATAAGCGGGCGAGTTTGGTTGTTTGATAATTTGGGACGCGATAAAATTAACTATTTGTTATGTAATTCATCAAAAAAATTTACGGATTTTTTTTAAAATGTGTCCAAAATACACTATAGGTTTGTGTATAATATACACGATAAAATTACCAAAAATTATTTGTTTGCTATATTGCTTTCATGTAATAAAAAATCAACATACGCCATATCAAAATGGGGTTTCCAATAGATTGAAGCATCCTTCTTAAACCATGTGAATTGCCTTTTAGCATAGTGCCTGGTATTGATTTTTAGCTGCTCAACCGCTTTTTCAAAAGAATATTTCCCGTCAAAAAAATGGATTAATTCTTTATAGCCAACTGTCTGCAACGCATTAAGGTGCCTTAAAGGGAGTAATGACCGCACTTCTTCAACCAGGCCTTTTTGCAGCATATCATCAACACGAACATTAATGTTATGGTACAATTGCTCCCTGCCAGGCTCAATACCTATTTTAATAATTTTAAAAGGCCTTATTGACGGCTTTTTTTTCCTGAATGAGAGGATGGACCTGCCTGTACCTAATTTAATTTCCAGCGCCCTGATGAGGCGGTGAGGGTTTTGCTGTTCTGCTTCTTCCCAAAATTCAGGATCATTATCAATAACTTCCTGCTGAAGCCATGATAACCCGTTTACTTTGTATTGTGTTATTATGTGCTGCCTTATTTCATCGCCTGCTGCAGGTATTGCATCCAGCCCTTCACAAAACGCTTTTATATACAACCCGGTTCCACCAACCATTACAGCGTATTGTTTAGCTTCAAAGATTTTTTTCACAGCATCCAGGGCATATTGCTCAAATACCTGCGCATTAACAGTATCGTGAACCGAATGGGAGTTAATGAAATAATGTTTTACAAGATGTAATTCTGCGTCTGAAGGTTTTGCCACACCAATATTCAGTTCCCTGAAACATTGACGTGAATCGGCAGAAATGATCTCTGTATCAAGATGCCGGGCCAAAGCCAATGATAAAGCAGTTTTACCGGAAGCCGTTGGCCCAACGATTATAATAACGGTTTTTTCTGCCACTGTTTAAGCCTGATTTTAGAGCCCGGTTTTGACTGGCTTGTTCAAATTATTTTAGTGCACTAATTGCAATAACGATCAGCGCTTAAGATAAACATATAACGTGTAACAAAAACTATTCGCGGTCATCACCTTTCAAATGACTAATGGTTCACCTGATTTGTTATCGTATCCTATTTTGGCAATACATAGTTTGTTACATCCTCAAGGCTTATCATTTTACCGGAGAGTATAACAAGCCTTTCAACAACATTCCGCAACTCACGTATATTCCCCGTCCAGTTGTGCTTTTGAAGCGCATCCATCGCTTTTTTATCCATTGCCTTTTTCGTTTGGCCGTATTCCTCAGCAATATCATTTAAAAATTTATCAACCAGCAGGGCTATATCCTCCCTTCTTTCATTCAACGATGGCACATGTATCAATATAACGCTCAAGCGGTGATAAAGGTCTAACCTGAAATTTTTGTCTTCTACCTCTTTTAAAAGGTTTTTATTGGTAGCTGCAACCACTCTTACATCCACATTTATTTCTTTATCGCCCCCTACCCTTGTGATCCTGCCTTCCTGCAGTGCGCGCAAAACCTTTGCCTGTGCACTTAAACTCATGTCCCCTATCTCATCAAGAAATAAAGTGCCCCCATTTGCCTGTTCAAATTTACCAATCCGCTGCTTTACCGCTGAAGTAAAAGAACCTTTTTCGTGGCCGAATAATTCGCTTTCTATTAATTCGCTTGGTATAGCTGCACAATTAACTTCAACTATTGCGCTTTCTGCCCTCGCACTTTTTTCATGTATCCATCTTGCGACTAATTCTTTGCCTACCCCATTTTCGCCCGTTATCAAAACACGGGCATCCGTTGGTGCAACTTTTTCAATGGTTTCTTTGATACGCTGAATTACTTCACTTTCACCCGTCATATCTTCCACACGCCTCACCTTTCTTTTTAATGTACGTGTCTCTTTATTGAGCGAATTTTTGTCTATTGCATTACGTATAGTTATCAGCAAACGGTTTAGGTCAGGGGGTTTGGCAACATAATCATAAGCGCCTTTTTTTACAGCATCAACGGCTGTTTCAATTGTACCATGGCCACTGATCATTATAACCGGTATATCAGGATTTTTTTCGGTAGCTTTTATCAAAAATTCCAGGCCGTCCATCTTGGGCATTTTTATATCGCATAATACCGCATCATAGTTTTTCTCGTTAAAACATTTCCAGCCTTCTTCCCCATCAGCGGCTTCATCAATTTTAAACCCTTCATAGGAAAGAATTTCGCCCAGCGTTTTACGAATCGCTCTTTCATCGTCAATGATCAGAATATTTGGCATAGCTTAATTTTTAAGAGTGCGAATATAATAAAAATGCCCTCATACATTAAAACGCATAAACCGCCGGAACAATATATGAAGGATGCAAAGGATTTAAAATGCTAAACGCGCCCCGATAAAAAAATTTCTTTTTGGCGCAGTGTTAAAAAAACGGTTGCCCGCTGCATTAATATCATTACCCAGGCTATATACCTGGTTCAATAAATTGTCTATGCCAAAATACGTATTCAGCATACTGGTATGCAGTTTAAAGTACCTGCCAATTTTTACCTGCATCAAATAATATTCCTTTGCAAAAATGCTGTTTGCATCATTAAGGGGTATGGCAGAAGTATAATTAAATGTTACGCCGGCATAAAATGCTTTATTGGTATTTATGTCAACGCCGCTTACATTAATATATGTTGGCACACCTGTTAGTTTGTTGCCTGAATAGCTGCTGTTGCCAACAATATAATTCGTGAAACGGTATGGCTGATAACTAAAGCTGTTCCAAATATCAAGGGTTGATAAGAAATGGGATGTATTATGAATAAGATGGGCTTTAAGCCAAACTTCGGCGCCATTTTGTTTTGTGCTGCCTGCATTCACAAAATATTGCACGCCTGCACTGTCAGCCCTGCTTACAATAGCCTGCTTTAAAGCAAAATAATATACGGACGCATTAAACTCAAGGTTGCTCTTTAACAGCAGCCCTTTTATCCCCCCCTCATAATTCCAGCCATATTCAGGCTGCAGGTAGGGGTAATAAGTTCCGTTGGTTGGGCGTATTTCCGCGAGAGTTGGAGTGGAGAATCCTTCCGAAGCGGACGCATATATTGAAACATTATCTGTTAGCTGGTATAAAGCACTTACACGGGGCGTGGCAAGAGGACCTGCATTGCGGGTTTGAGGGTATTTTGCTGAGAGATCGGTTAACCTGTAAAACCAGTAATAAGTTGCATTGTTGCTTGCCCCTAACTGGAACAGCCAGCGTTTACCTGCATTAATATTTACCTGCGCAAAAATAAAATATTGTGTCAAGTGGGTAAGGTCTTTATACTGTACGGTATCAGGTGCACCGGCAATGTTGCCATTATCATTTATATGTGCCACATTGTAGCCCATCTCAGCCCCCGCGGTTGCATGCAAAATAAAATTATTCTTTTTGTACTCATACCCAAAGCTTGTTCTTGCATTGTAATTCCATTCGCTTCTTTTTTCATAGCTGGTAAAAGTAGGATTGGTGAAGCCGGTATGATCAATTACAAAAGAAGTGGTATTACTGAAACCACTGCCAATATCTGAAGTTAAAGTGGCTGCTGCAAAACCTGTTTTATTGGTTACCGCAGCGTGTGCCTGTTGCGCACTGGGAAAGCTGCCAGCTGCAAGCCTTGCCTGTGACGGGTCCTTAGTCATTTGTGCCAGCGTTAAGCCTCCCGGTGTTTGATAATAAAGATCCGTATAAAATGCAATGAGAGATAACGACTGGCTGGAATTGATCTTGAAACTGCCATTCCATTTTAGTACATCCTTATGCATAGCAGACTGCTGCCTGAACCCATCGCTTTGCATATGCGACTGTTGCAAATTTGAGAAGAAATTACCCTGCTGAGCCTGCCAACCTGCCTGCTGATTAAACATGCCATACGAGCCTCCATTTAGTGATGCATCGAACCTGTTCTTTTTATTGGTAAGTTCATTTGCATAATTGAACAAAGCAACACCCCCGGTATTTGCGCCATATATGCTGCTTGAGGGTCCTTTAATGATCTCGGCGGACTCAAGCTGGCCAGGATCAATCAGGTTCAGGTATGTATTGCCGGTTGCATCTGTAAACGGCACTCCGTCAAGATATATTTTTACATCGCGTACACCAAAAGGCGAACGCAGCAAACTGCCCCTTACTGACAAACGGTAACTGCCCGGTGAACGCTCCTCCATCCTTACACCGGCAATAGTATTTATAGCGGAAACCATTGAATTGACATCAAAGCGCTGAATATCCTGTTTGTTTAATACAGATACAGTTGCGGCTGCATCTTTCCACTTTGTTTTTGTTTCAAAAGCATTTATTGTAACATTTTGCAGGGAGGAGCTGTCTGCAATAACAGTGCTGTCTGCTTTTTGGGCAAAACCCTGTTTTATCACTAACAGGCAAATAAGCAGCAGTAATATTTTTTTCATCACTTAAAACGTGAAAAGTCAATCGTGAAAAGTGAAGAAATGTATCCGCGGTTAACGTGTGCCATATTGACTTTTCACGTTTCACTTTTCACATCATCACTTCTTTATATACATCACTTCCTTAACTATCTTTAAAGTTCTTGCAACATCGGGTATTGCAAGTGCAGCAAGGTTTGGTGCATAGTGCATAGGGGCATCGGCGCTGGTTATGCGGCGAACCGGTGCATCAAGATAATCAAACCCCTCCTTTTGTATACGGTACGCAAGTTCTGACGACACTGAACACATTGGCCATTGCTCTTCCACAATCACCAGGCGGTTGGTTTTCTTAACGCTTTCCAAAACGGTATGCCAGTCAAGGGGACGAATGCTTCTAAGGTCAATCACTTCTGCGCTAATGTTTTCTTTTGCCAGTTCAGCGGCAACACCTAAAGCAACTTTCATCATTTTGTTATAAGAAACAATCGTTACATCGGTGCCCTGTTTTTTTACATCGGCTTTGCCAAATGGAATATAATATTCTTCTTCAGGCACCTCGCTTTTGTCGCCGTACATCACCTCACTTTCCATAAATATAACAGGGTCTTCTTCATAACGGATAGCCTGTTTAAGCAACCCTTTTGCGTCGTACCCGTTTGACGGAGAAACTACTTTTATACCTGGTATATTGGCAAGGTAGCTCTCAAATGCCGTGGAGTGCTGTGCACCAAGCTGGCCTGCACTGCCGTTAGGGCCACGGAATACGATCGGGCAACCAAGCTGTCCGCCACTCATCGCAAGCATTTTACTGGCTGTATTTAATATTTGGTCAAGCGCCAAAACTGCAAAGTTCCACGTCATATACTCTACTACCGGGCGAAGGCCATGCTGTGCCGCCCCAACACCTACCGCGGTAAAGCCAAGCTCTGAAATAGGTGTATCAATAACGCGTTTGGGACCAAATTCGGCCAGCATACCCTGGGTTACCTTATAAGCCCCGTTGTATTCAGCTACCTCCTCTCCCATTACAAAAACCCTGTCATCTCTCCTCATTTCCTCGCTCATAGCCTCACGCAGAGCTTCCCGAAAAGCAATTTGTCGCATAATTATATAGTTATTTAGCCTTTTAAAAAGCACCGCAAAAATATATGATTATGCCTTACAAATGATAAATAGTTATTGCAATAATTACCCGTACAGGCAGCCAGGGCATTTTATGAGATGCTGAAGATATTTAAGGGCCAGTTTAAAATAATAAGGCCAGGTAAGGGTAACCTGGCCTTATTGTAATTATAGTATATCACCTGTTATCAGCCAAAAATGGATTATTGTCTAAAACACATTATACCCAATACTCAGGTAGTACAATGCCCCGATGCTTGGGTTGCCGGCAGCGTTCATATAATAATGGTTTAAAATGTTGGTACCTCCCAGTTTAAACAACAGCTTTGCCTTGGGTACTTTGTAGCTTACCTGCGCATCAATGGTACCGAAAGCTGCAACCGGGCCCGATATAAAGTCACCTGTATAGTTAAATGCATCCTGCCACCTGTAAATTACGTTAAAGCCCATTAATTTGTTTTTGCCAAAGCCTGAATTGCCAAACCCAAAATTAAACCTGTATTTAGGCGTATTGAACTGCGGATCAAAATCTACAGGCACATTGGTTATATCGTCGGAATAAAAGTTAGTGTTGATATAAAAATTATTCATCATTAAATATTCCAGCGAAAAGCCGTAACCATAGGTATTTACTTTATTACTGCTGTTTACTGAAATTGAGTAGGGAATAGGGTTTGCAAGCCCTGCCGCAGTTCCGGTAGATGATTGCAATACAGTTATCCTGCCAAGAAAATCTTTGTACTGCCCGTAATAAGAATATACATCAAGCAATATTTTGTTGGCAAACAATCCTTTATACCCAACTTCAAAAGATGATGAAGACTCAGGTTTATAAGTCCCAAATTGCTGAACCTGGAGCTTTGTAGGATCGCCTGAAGCCGCAAATGCCTGGAAACTTGAAAGCGTATAAACCGGGTTGGTATTGAAGTGGTAAAAATCTCTGAAAGACGGCAACCCGCCTATCAATATCCCCGAACCCGTTTTAAGGTTTATATATTGGTTTTGTGTTGAAGGGAACCTGTACGCGGTTTGGAAGGAGACGCGGAAATTTTGATCCTGGGCCACCTTAATTACAGCAGAAAACCTTGGAGTAACCCTGCCTTTGAAATTGTCACTTTTATCGTACCTGCCTGAGGCTGTTAATTTAAGCACATCGCTAAAAAACTTTTGAGAAGCCTGCAGATAAGCGCCTACTTCATTAATATGAATTTTCCCGGCCGTATCGGCAAATAAAGTCCCCTGTGAATTTAACACATATTGCTTCCAGCTTGCACCGGCAAGTATATCTGTTCCTTTATTTGCTAAACCAAGGGCATCGGTAAAGTTGTATTGGCCTTCTATATCATACAGGTCAGAACGGTCAAGAAAATGGCCGCCGTTAGGGATAGGAATTTTTGCTACCTGGTTAAATAACTGGTTAAATGCTGCAGTTCCCGCAACAGGCCTGCCAACATCAGCGTAGGACCTGGCCGCATTATTTAAGGCCGTTGCGTTGCTTATAACAGCCTGTTCAGCAGCAGCCGCTGCGGCCTGCTGACTCTGCCCTGCATTTAATTCTGCGGCATAAACCTGCTGAAAAACACCAACTGCACCCTGCACAAAAGCACCTGCATATTGCGGATACCAGCTTCCCGCAGCATTTGCAGGGTTATAACTTGGTTTCCAGGCTTCATTAAATAACTGTGTATTTACGGTTGCATCAAAGGCATCCCCCGAATTTTCCTGGGTTGTATAAGCGTGCACAAACCAGTTTTTTGATTTTAGTTCAAACTTATACTGGCCCATTTGAAGGTTCTTTAACGCAAACCTGTCCGCCCCTGTATATACTGTGTTACCAGTGCCATAATAGCCCATAAAAGAGGCCGTCAGCTTGTCATTTATCTTATAAAAAAGGCCGCCGGATATCCGGATATTCTTTGTTTGCGGGTCTATAATATCAGACTCTTTATAACCTGTTCTTGAAACATTAAAAGATGAGTTTAAAAAAGGTGTCATGATCTGTGTTACCTCTTGCTGCTGGTTTTGCGGAAGAGAAGCAATAACCCCTTGTATAAATGGGGAAGAAGATGCCCGTATATCTACGCTGGTCTCATCACCATATACATTAACGCCATTATAATTGGGATCTGTAATTCTTGTGCCCGGTATCATTTTACCTGTATTGGTATTATAATTTGTGCTGTCGGACGCAACCCAGTCATTACCTTCTATGTATTGCGCGGATATCCTGAATGCAACTTTTTCGCTTAGTTTTTGCGCCCACCTGAAAGTATAATCATTATAAACTGATGCGCTTCGTGCCGGGTTATTAATATTCATTACACCCTCTTTCACCTGTAAACTAACGCCCTGGTATTTAAACGGGTCTTTGCTGTTAATAAGCAATGTGCCATTCATGCCACCGGAACCATATAAGGCAGAAGAAGCGCCGCTAAGCAGTTCCATATTATCAACGTCCAGTTCGGTAAGGCCTATCACAGCCCCTACTGAAAAATTTAAGCCCGGCGCCTCGTTATCCATTCCGTCCACCAACTGGTTAAACCGGGTGTTACCGCTGCCATTAAAACCACGTGTGCTTGGTGTTTTAAAAGTGAGGCTTGAGGTGGTCATATCCACACCTTTTAAATTACCTATTACATCATAATAAGAAGAAGCCGGTGATTGGCGTATGGTTGTACTGCTTACCCTTTCAATAGAAACCGGTGATTCAAGTATCCGTTCCGGTACCCTTGAAGCTGCCACAACTATATCCTGCCCCAGCGTAAAGGACGGATCAATCTCTATCTCTATCATTTGGCCGTCACTGGTAGCCTGAACTTCCTTATTGGCATAGCCAATAGAACTTATAACAAGTGTAAAAGGAAGCTTTTGTGCAGTTACCAATTTAAATGTTCCATTCTCATTCGTGAATGTTGCTGAGGAAGTACCCTTTACCGTAACAGAGACTGCCGGTAGATTTTCATGGGTTTTACTATTTTTTACATGCCCGTTTAAAGTAACCGGGTTTTGAGAATATACTTTTCCGGCCAGAAGTATTACTACAGCAAAAAATACACAGGATATTATTCTTTTCATTTGGCAGTCAGTTTAATTAACAGCAAAATACCAAATGTTATACGTATATAAAAAATTTATTGCGTATAATTTACGGTTTTATCTTCTTTTAAGCTTTGCAGGTGCAGAAAACAGCACATTTCATTATAAAAACTATTTTTGCGGCATGGCAAATTATACCTTCCCCCAACAAACTGCTTTTTATAAAGGAAAAGTAAGAGACGTTTATACCATTAACAATAACTGGCTTGTAATGATAGCAAGCAACCGCATTTCTGCGTTTGATGTTATTCTGCCCGAACCGATACCTTTTAAAGGACAGGTTTTAAACCAGGTTGCCGCATTTATGCTTAATGCAACAAAAGATATTTGCCCTAACTGGCTGTTTGATACACCTGCACCAAATGCTGCTTTAGGCTTAAAGTGTGAGCCGTTTAAAATTGAAATGGTGGTGCGTGGCAACCTTACCGGGCATGCGGCACGTACCTATGCATCAGGCAAAAGAATATTATGTGGTGTATCCCTGCCTGAAGGAATGAAAGAGAACGATCTTTTTCCGTCGCCCATTATAACGCCATCTACAAAAGCAGACGAAGGACATGATGAGGATATCTCAAAAGAAGAGATCATTGCGAAAGGGATAGCTACTGAAGAAGAATGGGCCATACTGGAAAAATATGCGCTTGCCCTGTTTGCGAGGGGCAAAGAAATAGCCGCTAAAAGAGGGCTGATATTGGTTGATACAAAATATGAATTTGGTAAGCTTGACGGTGAGATATTTTTGATGGATGAAGTGCATACGCCAGATTCCTCCCGCTACTTTTATGTTGACGGTTTTGAAGAACGCCAGCAAAAAGGCGAACGGCAAAAACAATTGAGCAAGGAGTTTGTACGCGAATGGTTAATAGCCAATAATTTTATGGGTAAAGCGGGGCAAACCGTACCTGTTATGAATGCTGAATGGGTTAACACCATATCACAGCGGTATATCGAGCTATACGAGCATGTTATCGGCGAAAAATTTATACCGCAAAATTTAAGCGATGAAGAAACTTATGAAAGAATAATAGATTCGTTGAAAAGGAATGGGGTTTATTAATATCATTCACCGGTTTTATTCACTTCATGCAGCCGTGGCCTTAACCTCACTTTGCTTTTATTAAAAATGTTCTGGCCTTTATCAACACCCCTGCGTATTTCCTTTTGCCTTTCAACGGGCATGTGTATGGTGTCCCTGCATTCAATGCTGCAGCAGCCATTATATTTTTCGGCGCATTCTTCACATTGTATAAATAATAAATGACACCCGTTATTTTTACAATTGGTGTGCGTATCGCAAGGTTTGCCGCACTGGTGGCAGGTGGCTATTACATCATCAGTAATGCGTTCACCCAGCCTTTCATCAAATACAAAGTTCTTGCCGGTAAATTTACTATCCAGCCCTTTTTCTTTTACCTGCACAGCATAATTGATGATACCCCCTTCCAGGTGAAAAACATTTTTAAACCCATTATACAGCATAAAGGCGCTTGCTTTTTCGCAACGTATGCCGCCTGTACAGTACATGATTATATTCTTATCTTCTTTGCCCTTCAGCATATCAACAGCCATAGGTAACTGGTCACGAAAAGTATCGGAAGGTATTTCAATTGCCTTTACAAAATGCCCAACCTCATATTCATAATGGTTGCGCATATCAACAACAATAGTTTCTTCATCATCTATCAGCACATTCATTTGTTCAGGGTTAACATACTTTCCTTTTTTGTCCATATTAAAGGCAGGATCGTTTAGTCCATCGGCTACTATTTTTTCCCTTATTTTAATTTTAAGTACCCAAAACGATTTGCCATTATCATCAACCGCAATATTCAACCTCACTCCGTTCAGAGGCTCAATGGAATATAAAAAAGATTTGAATGACTCAAAGTTTACGGCAGGTACACTTACCTGCGCATTAATACCTTCTTTCGCAATATAAATTCTGCCAAACACTTTCAGGCTGTATAATTGCTTATATAATTCGTCCCTGAATTGCTGTGGATCCTGGATTGGAAAGTATTGATAAAAACTAATAGTAGTTCTTGGATCGGTCTCTTCCATGAGGCGTTTCTTCAATTCCTCACCGGAAATACGGTTGTGTAATAAAGCCATTTTTAATCTTTGTATTTCAGATACCGGGTGCTTTTTGATCTTTCAAAACATCCACCCAATATTCCTTTAACAATATGGATCCGCTTGCATTGCGGACAAAATATCAGCGCAAAAATACATATTATAATTTTAATGCCGTTTTAAGCAACTCCTTAAAAAACATATAAATCTTGTGCGTAAAACACTTCCCCTCTTTCTTCATGCTACATTCGCTATTTAATCCCTCATAAATTGTTGAGTACTTATACCTTATACCAAATAAACGGGCTGATACAATTAGCTGCATACAGGGAAAAATTTTATACCATAAATTCCATGGCAATTGCATTGTCGCCAAAAAAAATAAAACATGATGTTATAGAAAAATTTATTGAAATTTTTTGTACACATAATTTTGCTGATACCGACTACAGCATGATACAGCAAGAGCCCCTGGAATATGATACCCTTGATGAATGGATTGAGCAGGCGTCAGTAGATGCTATATTAAAAAGCTTTACCTACTTTATATGGACCGATAAAATATTGGAAGGTTATTTTAGATCAAGGATAGAAACAAATATTGTAGATAAGCTGTTGGTAAGGCTGGAGATGTTGTTAAAAGAAGAAAACATATTAGCAGGTTAAGAGATAAAAGGAGTGAAAAGGCGGCTTTCTCTATTCTTTTAACCAACTGTCAGTTCATCACGGCCCTTTGCCCCCAATTTTCTGCCAACGCTGCCGGTTAAAGCAGCAAAGCCTGATACAAGGCCCCCAACAAAAGCAGTAATAACAATAAGCAACATATAAGAGCCGCCTAAGGGTAACACGAGGGCAATTTTTTGCGATAATAAATGTTCATTATTCAGGTCAATGAAATATGCAAGTATGCCCCATAAAAAAAACAAACTTACAAACCCGGTAACAAATGCTTTCCACGCTTTTTGATGCACTGCAACAGCAACAATGGCAGATGTAACAGCAAAGCTCCACCATGGAAAATATAAAGGAGCCGCATATCCCAATAAAGCCGTTAAAAATATAGCAACAATAAATTTCATTACGCTTTGTTTATTATTTTGAAAAAGTCATTGTGCCTGCCAGCGTTTGTTTTTGCATATTCTCTTTCGTAAATAT